>Ga0209229_10000791_pt1 | contig 13033 bp, 5 predicted proteins | sample SanBayMetagenome_FD_187466 | JGI IMG/M metagenome (GOLD analysis project Ga0209229, IMG submission 187466) | Freshwater and sediment microbial communities from dead zone in Sandusky Bay, Ohio, USA (SPAdes) (version 2) | ecosystem: Environmental > Aquatic > Freshwater > Lentic > Sediment | place... | reverse complement strand
TGATTTGATATGGAAATCAGGAGTTTTTTTCGAGTATATTATTTATCGATAAATTATATCTAATACGGTGATATATAATTCTGTGCGAATGGTAATTACATTTAAATACAATGTATTTTATCATTCTTTAAAATAGTTTTATATAAAAAGCTCCAAACCGTTTTTTTTAGGGTTAAGAACCTTCATTTAGAGTCGATTGATTTTTAATCGATTACCGTTAAACTGCCTCTTTCTTTTATGGTCTGACTAGCTTAATTTTACCGACCATCCAATTCAACCTTTTATTGTCATGAACCTGCTAAGATTTTGCCTCTTCCCTTTGTTTTTGAGTTTGGTGGTTTCATCTGTATCTGCTCAGGATTTTTCTAATAAGGGCAAAGAGTTCTGGATACCCTATAGTTATCACGTTGGCGCAGGCGGGGCAAGTTTGGTGATGACTCTATACATCACATCAGATGTAAACACTAGTTATCAGGTTGCTATACACGGAGGGGTAACCTTACAGAGTGGGAACCTGACGGCTGGTCAGGTGGTTACTTGTATGGTGCCCAATACTTACTTTATACCCAATGAGGGTTTGTATTCCGGTAAGGCCATTGTGGTGACCTCTGACAAGGGGGTTGTGGTTTACTCCTACATCACTCAAAGCGCTGTTAGTGGTGCCACTGTTTGTTTACCTACCAATGTACTAGGTCGCGAGTACTACTCGGTCAATTTTACGCAAGTTTCCAACCAAGCAAATTCCAACTCCTATTTCACGATCATTGCTGCGGAAGATAACACCACGGTGGAGGTGACTCCAACAGCTGACACTAAAAATGGATGGGTGGCCGGTACGACTTACACGATCAACCTAAATAAAGGACAGATCTATCAAGTATTAGGGACGCATAACAATACTTCCAGTGGAGGATTATTTAACGGGGTTGATCTTACGGGCTCAAAAATCAAGTCGGTCGCATCAGGTCAGAGTGCTTGTAAGCGTATTGCCGTATTTTCTGGTGCCGGAAAGATCCGTATTGGAGCGAGTTGTGGTAATAATACTTCCTCAGATAATCTATACCAGCAATTATATCCGCAGGCAACCTGGGGTAAAAATTACCTGACGGTTCCAAGTTTCAACCGTCCAAATAATTTCTATCGGATCATTAGAAGCAATTCATCTACTAACGTATCAGTAAATGGCGTTGCTGTACCGAGTGCTTCGTTTGTGAATGGCTATTACGAATTTTCAAATAATACGCCCAATTACATCACTGCTGATGAGCCTATCAGTGTGGCACAGTATTTTACCACACAAGGCTGTTCATCCAATGGATCTCCCTATGATCCTGATATGATCATTCTGAATCCCATTGAGCAAAATATCTCTCGAGTAACGCTGGTAAGTTCTAATCTCGTAGCGACCCAAAACAGACAGCACCACTTACATGTGATCATGCCCACCGGTGGAACAGGTATATCCTCTTTTCGTTTTGATGGTGCAACTATTCCTGCCACAGCCAGCTGGGTTCCACATCCGGCCCTTCCTGGATACTCCTATCTGTACTTATCCAATGTTGCGCAAGGGTATCACACCCTGGCTTCAGATTCTGGGTTCAATGCACTTGCCTACGGATATGCAAATGCCGAATCCTACGGATACTCAGCAGGAGCGAATGTTAAGGATCTGTATCAATTCATATCGATACAGAATCAGTTTGCAACGGTAAATTTTCCGGCCACCTGTCGAAATGCGCCGTTTAATTTTTCGATGACCTTTCCGTATCAGCCGACTCAGATTCAATGGGTTTTTGGTGCGGCATTGAACGGGCAGGGTATTGCAGATGTAAACATCCCCAATCCGGTACCGACTGGAACGGTCATTGTGAATGGTCGTACACTCTATGTTTACAAATTACCGAATCCGTATACGATCAGTACATCGGGTACATATCCTATCAAAGTGTTGGCGACCAATCCCTCTCCTGATGGCTGTACGGGTCAACAAGAGATCAATTTTGACTTGGAGGTGCAGCCAACTCCCATTGCTGACTTTAACACGGCCAATGTATGTGAAGGGACAAGCGTTCAATTCACGGATATCTCATCTACGAATGGCCGACCGATCTCCAATTTTTACTGGGATTTCGGGGACAATTCTACTGGTAATACGCTCAACCCTTCTCACGCATATCCGGCACCCGGCACATACAATCCACGTTATTCCATCATCACGGATATCGGCTGTCTTTCTGACACCGTAACCAAACCGGTTACTGTTATTCCTAAACCTACTGCAACGATATCGGGCGATGCGGGTATTTGTCAGGGTGCTCCAGAGCCGCAGATCACCTTTACCGGTGCAAACGGTACGGCCCCATATACGTTCACATATACTTTAAACGGAGGAGCGCCTCAACAGATCGTTTCGACCACCGGAAACACTGTCACGATCAATGTGCCAACCAGCACGGTCGGAACTTTTTCCTATGTACTGACCAATGTAAGAGATGCCAGTCCGCTCAATTGTTCTCAAACTCAAGCGGGTACAGCCACTGTTACGGTGTTTTCGAAACCAACAGGTGCCACGATTATCGGTTCTACCGCAGTTTGTCTGAATGCTACGTTTCCAACCATTACCCTCAGCGGTCAGGGTGGATCAGGTAACTACATGTTTACCTACAATATCAACGGTGGTGCGAATCAAACACTGAATTCAACAGCCGGACAGGCCACAATTCTTGTTCCCACCGGAACGGCTGGCAGCTTCACCTACAACTTGGTTAGTGTTGAAGATCCAAGCAACGCGCTATGTAGAACGGATGTGAACTCGTCCGCCACCGTAATGGTAAATCCATTGCCTACTGCTTCGGTAAGTGGGGCGACAACCATCTGTCAGAATGCCGCTTCGCCAACCATAACTTTTACCGGTTCAAATGGAACGCCACCCTATACATTTTTCTATATAATAAATGCCGGCACCACTCAACAAGTGACGTCTGGGTCTAATGGGATTGCAACTGTTACAGTACCGACTTCCACCGCCGGATCCTTTACCTATAGTTTACAGGGGGTCGCAGATGGATCTACCACTCAATGTAACCAGAGCCAGACAGGTGATGTGGTTGTTGTGATCAATCCCTTACCAACCGCTTCAGTGGCTGGTACAATTGCCGTTTGTCAAAACGCCCCTTCACCCAACATCACATTCACAGGGGCCGGTGGAACAGTCCCCTACACATTCAGCTATAATATCAATAGCGGAAGTACACAAACTGTGACCACCACATCTGGTAACTCCGTTACAGTTTCTGTACCAACAAATAATCCCGGAAACTTCATCTACAACCTAATCAGTGTAACGGATGCGAGTAGCACGGTTTGCTCTCAAAATCAAACCGGAGCTGCAACCGTGACGGTAAATCCATTGCCCACGGCTACCATCGCGGGTACTGTTAACGTTTGTCAAAATGCAACACAACCTACGATTACATTCACCGGTGCTACGGGAATAGCTCCTTACACCTTCTCTTACAACATAAATGGTGGGGCCACGCAAACCGTATCTACTACGAGTGGAAACACAGTTAGCGTATCGGTACCTACCACTTCCGCCGGTACGTTTACTTATAATTTGCTAAGCGTGACCGATGCCAGTGCAACGGTTTGCTCTCAAAATCAAACGGGTGCTGCTACAGTAGTGGTCTATCCATTGCCAACAGCCAGTTTTATGCCGGTGGCACCACTATGTGAGACAGGTGTCGTGTCATTTACTGATCAATCCACAGCTAATGCCGGAAGCATCACCGCGTGGAATTGGAATTTTGGTGACCCCGCAAGCGGAACCAATAATACATCTACCCAACAAAATCCAAGCCATGTCTTTGCTGTGGCTGGCACCTACAACGTTACGCTCACTGTTACAACAGATAATGGGTGTGTCAGTATTAATCCGGCAGTACCTGTCACTGTCCACGCAAAACCCTTGGCTGGTTTTATCAACCCCGAAGTGTGTTTGAATGATACCTATGCACAGTTCACCGATACCAGCGCTGTTGCTAGCCCGAGTACGATAACTACATGGAATTGGAATTTTGGAGATCCGGGAAGTGGTACGGCAAATACATCCGCCGTACAGAACCCCCAACATAGTTATCTGGCTGTTGGCTCTTATCCGGTTGTGTTAATCGTTACGTCCAACCAGGGCTGTAAGGATACCGTCAACCAGACTCTTTTTGTGAATGGAAGTTTTCCTGTTTCGAATTTCATTATCAACAACACCAATAATCTTTGTGCAAATGATTCGATTTCCATTACGGATGCGGCCACTGTATTACCCGGTGTGATTACGAATGTGGAGATCTTCTGGGATGTTGCCGGACAACCGACCATTTTTGAAACCGATCAAAATCCAACACCTGGCAAGATCTATAAGCACAAGTATCCTAATTTTCAGTCACCCTTGACACGAACCTACAATATTCGTTACCGTGCCTATTCAGGAGGTGTTTGTTCGAATGATAAAGTAATTCCGATAACCATTAATGCAGCACCACGGGTACAGTTCAATGCCATTCCGCCGATCTGCTTGGATGCACCTCCTTACCAAATCACACAGGCCAGCGAAATAGGAGGGGTGCCGGGTAATTTATTATTCACCGGCCCGGGTGTTTCTGCTACCGGACTATTCAATCCTGCTACAGCCGGTGCTGGAACACATACGATTCGATATTATTTCACGTCAACCGCCGGAGGTTGTATCGACAGCGCTACCCAAACGATTAAAGTATGGATTCCGCCGGTTGCCGATTTTACAATCAGCAGTCCGATCTGTGAGCGTCAAGCCGTTACATTCACCAGCACGTCCACCTCCACGGAGGGAACACTGACGCAGTGGCGTTGGGATTTCGGAGATGGGACCCCTGTGCTTGTCCAAAATAATGGTAACCCGGTACAGCATACCTATGCAACCTTTGGTTCGTTTGTTGTCAAATTAAATGTTGTTACATCTAATGGTTGTATAAGTGTGGCAAAGACGACCACTGTGGATGTTAAACCAATAGCACGGCCGAATTTCAGCTTCCCGCCTGTGAGTTGTTTGCCAAATGCCAATGTCACTTTTACGAATCTTTCCTCCATACCCGATGGAACGCAGGCCAGCTTTACCTATCTGTGGAATTTTGGAGATCCTGGCAGCGGACCAGTTAATACATCTACCGTTATTAGTCCAACGCACGTATACACTGCTTTAGGCCCTTACAATGTGAACCTGCAGGTAACAACTGGAGCGGGATGTATCCATGATACCACCATCGTTCTGAATACCCTTCACCCAGAACCCGTGGCGTCCTTCAACACGGATAAGATCGATGTATGTGTAGGCGGGTCTATACAATTCAACAGCACCAGTAATGGCGCTGATGGTACCATCACGCAGTGGGTATGGGATATGGACAATGGAGATACTCGATCCCAACCGGCTTTCTCTTATACATATCCGGCTGTTGGAACCTATACGGTTAGTCATTACATCATCAATAGTTTTAACTGCAGAAGTACTACGGCTACAAAAACTGTTTCCATAAACCCTTATCCGATCGCGGATGCCGGTCCGGATAAATTGATGCTGGAGGGCGGACAAACACAACTCACCCCGGTGAATAACAACTCCATGCCAGTAAGCATTCGTTGGAGGCCTGCTACGTACTTGAGTGATTCGACAATACTTTCTCCTATTGCACGACCTACCGATGATATCTTCTATACCTATGTTATAACAACGGATAAGGGTTGTTCTGCACAGGATATAGTTTTTGTCAAAGTGCTAAAAACGCCGAGTGTGCCGAATATTTTCAGTCCCAATGGTGACGGAGTTCACGACACCTGGATCATACCGTATCTGGATACCTATCCGGGTTGCACGGTGGAAGTCGCCAACCGGTATGGTCAGTTGGTATTTCGTTCCATTGGTTATCCAACCCCTTGGGATGGTAAAGTCAACGGGAATCCTGTGCCGGTAGGAACCTATTATTATGTCATCGATCCAAAAAATGGTCGTAAACGCATCGCCGGTTACGTCGACATCATTCGCTAAATCATGCGCAGGATCTTTTTATCCATATCTGTTATATTCAGCCTGCTTTCACACGGACAGCAGCGCCCACATTATACACAGTATGTCATCAATCCATTCATTCTGAACCCGGCCTTGGCAGGTATCGATAACTACACTGATCTGAAGATGGGTGTTAGGGATCAATGGGTAGGCATGAAAGGGGCACCCAATACATCGTATCTAAGTATTCACGGCCCATTGGGTAAAAGTGATTACAGGACCTCTTCCACATCCTTTGGGGTTCCGGGGGAAAATCCGAGAGGTAAATCCTATTGGGAGAATTATACCGCGGCTGAACCGCACCACGGGTTGGGATTGAATCTGATCAACGATCGAACCGGAAGTTTCAATTTTTTCAATGCTACAGTCAGTTATGCGTATCACATCGGATTGAATCCAACCACGAATCTTTCGGGCGGACTCAGTGCAGGTCTAACCAAGATCAGCATCGATGCAACCATGCACGACTTCAGTGGATCCGGTGATCCAAGCGATCCGGCCACCGGATCAGGTTTTCTGACGGAACTGACGCGGATCAAACCACAAATGGCCGCCGGTCTCTGGTTGTACTCCCGAGATTATTTTGTCGGATTCTCTGCTCAAAACGTGTTGCCACAAACTCTCAACTTCGTTGACGACAATACCGCCGTACTCACCAAAGGGCGTTTTATTCCGCACTTATTTCTGACGGCAGGGTATCGTTTTTTGGTTGGAGATGACTTAAATGTTACGCCCTCGGTGATGGTGAAGTATATCCAGAATAGTTCCTTTCGACAATACCAACCGGAGTTCAATCTGAAGTTGCAATACCGAGATCAGTTGTGGACAGGAGCCAGTTATCGGCTTGAAGATGGTTATGCCGCTTACTTAGGCCTCAATGTCAGTAACACCTTTAATATTAGCTACGCGTTTGAAAAATCATTGAACAATAACATCCTTCGTGATTTCAACAGGGGTACGCATGAAATGGTCTTCGGTTTTATTTTGGGTAACAAGTATAGCGAGAAATGTCCTCGTTGTTACTGACCTGATTCATCTAGCTCATTCGTGATCTCATAAAAAAGTCCCGCCGTTAGGCGGGACTTTTCATATTCAAACAGTTGGTTTCGATCAATTGATCGAAACAGTGTTAGGAGCAGTGACTGATTGCCCTGACGTTTTCATCTCGATCTGCTTAGGAGCAGGTACTTGAGTAGTAGGGGCTTTGCTCATATCAGCCAGGGTAGGGGCGATCACGAGCGATACGATCGACATCAACTTGATCAGAATGTTCATGGATGGACCGGACGTGTCTTTGAAAGGATCACCTACGGTATCACCCGTTACAGAAGCTTTATGCGGCTCAGATTTTTTATAGAACATCTCGCCGTTGATCTCAACTCCTTTTTCGAATGATTTCTTGGCATTGTCCCAAGCACCGCCGGCATTGTTTTGGAACATCCCCATCAGTACACCGCTAACGGTAGCACCTGCAAGGAATCCGCCCAGCGCTTCTGGTCCCATAAGAAAACCCATAAGTAGAGGAGAAACGATAGCAATGGCGCCTGGAAGCATCATTTTACGAATGGAGGCTTCTGTAGAGATCGCCACGCATTTGTCGTATTCAGGTTTACCAGTTCCTTCCATGATACCTGGGATCGTGCGGAATTGACGACGAACTTCTTCCACCATGCTCATGGCAGCTTCCCCAACGGCACGAATGGCAAGAGAAGAGAACAGTAACGGGATCATACCACCTACAAATAAGGCAGCAAGTACATTGGCTTTATAAATATCGATACCGTCGATTTTTGCCACACCGACGAATGCCGCAAATAAAGCAAGGGCTGTCAGGGCCGCAGAGGCGATAGCAAATCCTTTACCTGTGGCAGCTGTGGTATTACCAACAGCATCCAGAATATCTGTCTTTTCACGTACTTCTTTGGGGAGTTCGCTCATTTCAGCGATACCTCCGGCGTTGTCGGCGATCGGACCGAATGCATCGATGGCGAGCTGCATAGCGGTTGTTGCCATCATACCAGCAGCGGCGATTGCGACACCATAAAGACCAGCAAACTCATAAGAGCCCCAGATGCCGGCAGCAAGCACCAGGATCGGAAGGAACGTAGATTCCATCCCTACAGCAAGTCCGCCGATAACATTGGTTGCATGTCCGGTTGAAGACTGGCGAATGATTGAAAGCACAGGGCGCTTGCCCATAGCCGTGTAGTATTCAGTGATGATAGACATCAACGTACCTACGGCAAGACCTACACCGATTGCACCCAGAACACCCCATTTGGTAAAGGATTCGCCGCGCAGCGTCATGGCTTGGTTTGGCAGAATCAGATCAACCAGGAAGTAAGATGCAATCGCAGTGAGCACGATGGAACCCCAGTTGCCCATATTCAAGGCTTTTTGAACGGTGTTCGTATTTAGTCCGGCGTTCTCGCTGATGCGAACAAACCAGGTTCCTACAATGGAGAAAAGAATACCTGCGCCTGCGATCAGCATGGGAAGCAGGATAGGGGCCAGTCCACCGAAATCATCAACGGATGTAGTTTCCTGTCCGAGTACCATAGTCGCCAAAACAGTGGCTACATAGGATCCGAAAAGATCGGCACCCATACCGGCCACGTCACCCACGTTATCACCTACGTTGTCGGCAATAGTAGCTGGGTTACGAGGGTCGTCCTCCGGAATACCGGCTTCTACTTTACCGACCAGGTCAGCTCCCACGTCGGCAGCTTTTGTATAAATACCACCCCCAACACGCGCAAAAAGGGCAATGGATTCAGCACCTAATGAAAAACCGGTGAGCACTTCAATGGTACGAAGCATTTCGGATTGGAATTCCGGACCACTGGTGTGGTCACCAACGAAGTATGCTTTCAGGACCAGGTATAAACCACCGAGTCCCAATACAGCCAAACCGGCAACACCTAGTCCCATTACGGCCCCTCCGGTAAAAGAAACATTCAGTGCTTTACTCAAACTGGTACGTGCTGCCTGAGCGGTACGTACGTTGGCTTTGGTCGCAATACTCATACCGATGTATCCGGCGAGCGCGCTCAATACGGCACCGATAACAAAAGCAACGGCAATCAGTACGTGTGAGTGCGGGTTACGGCTGGCCATGAAGGCTAACAGAAGTGCCACCACAACCACAAAATAGCCGAGGATCTTCCACTCGGCACGCAAAAATGCCATGGCTCCTTCAGCGATGTAATTACTGATCTCTTTCATTCGATCGGTTCCGGCATCTTGTTTGCCAACCCAGTTGTATTTAACCAGGGTGTAAAGGAGTCCGATCAGGCCCATCAGGGGCACCAAAATAAACAGATTGTTCATGTTACGTTAGCTTGGTTCGTTTCGAAAAAAGGCCATTTTTGGCCGGGTCGCAAAGATAAGGAGTGAGGGCATTTATTTTAAGAGCAGGCAGGTATATTTGCCTATGGGCCAAACCAGTTATCCAAAGGAGAAAATACAAGTCCTTTTTCTGGAAAATATCAGCGAGTCAGCCGTTAGAAATTTCAAGATCCAAGGCTATTCACAGGTAACTCGTATTAATAAGGCACTGACGGAAGACGAATTGATCGAGGCGGTACGAAACGTTCACATTTTAGGCATTCGATCCAAGACCCAGATCACGCCAAGAGTATTAGCTGCCGCCAAAAAACTTCAGGCTATCGGTTGTTTTTGTATCGGGGTAAACCAGGTCGATTTGGAGGCTGCCCGCGAACGAGGGGTTGTTGTGTTCAATGCACCGTATTCAAATACCCGCTCGGTGGCAGAACTGGTCATTGGATCCGCGATCATGTTGATTCGCCGGATACCTGACAAAAATAAAGCCGCACATGAGGGTATTTGGATGAAGGAGGCGAGCGGCAGCTATGAGTTGAGAGGTAAAACACTCGGGATCATTGGATACGGAAATATCGGAAGTCAGGTCAGTGTTCTGGCCGAATCCTTAGGCATGCGGGTGATTTTCTACGATATTGAAACCAAACTGCCCTTAGGCAATGCGGTGGATGGAAGATCACTGAAGGAAGTGCTGACCCGTTCAGATGTAATCACGTTACATGTTCCTGAAACGGAACAAACAAAAAATCTCATCGGACGCGCCCAGCTGAAAGCCTGTAAAAAGGGTGCGATTTTGATTAATTATGCTCGTGGTGAGGTGGTCGATCTGGATGCTTTACGCACAGAAATCTTGTCTGGCCGCATCGGCGGGGCCGCGATAGATGTTTTTCCCTGGGAGCCGGAAAAGAACGGCGATCGGTTCCAGACACCCTTGCAGGACCTGCCCAATGTTCTGCTGACTCCACATATCGGTGGCAGCACGGAAGAAGCACAGTCCAATATCGGTGAGGATGTTAGCCAAAAACTGCTTCAATACCTGGAACGTGGCGTGACGCTTGGTTCGCATACCGTCCCAGCGCTTGCCTTGCCGGCCCAGGAAGGCAGTCACCGTATTTTACATATTCATGCCAACCAGCCGGGGGTTTTATCGGCTATCAACGGTCAGCTGTCAAAAAACCGGATCAACATTCTGGGACAATACCTCAAAACGAATCCAGCCATCGGTTATGTTGTGCTTGATGTTGATAAACGGCTCAGCACACAAGCCATGAGTTTGCTCAAAGAGGTGAACGGTACGATCAAAGTCAGGATGCTGTACTGAACTTCTCATCATTTATTAGAAATAACACATCTAAACAATTGTTTTGATGTGTGTTACTAAAGATCATAAATCAACTGGGCTTGTACTTAAGACTCGCCAAACATACCCTTTATTTCAATCCTTTATTCTCATAATTTACATTATGTTAAGTGATGTTGAGTAAAAGAAAGCCATCCAGAGATGGCCCTCTTAACTAGTTATTTAATCATTTCGTACACATCATTCCATTTCTTCTCCTCTGCCGCCCACTTGGCTGCTGCAGCGGGATCCTTAGCGGCACGCTTTTTCTTGGATTCATAGATCTCAGCCAGATACCCTGCGATATTCTTGTACTGTTGCTTTTCGCGGGAATCTAGCTGTTCCTTAGCGGCGTAAATCTTAGCAGCCTGCAAATACGGTTCTAGGATCATTTCCAATGACTGCTGGTAATCTTTATCCAGCTGGTCGCGCTTGGCGATATCGGCTGGCAGTGCCTTCGTGCCGGGCTTGGTCTTCTTTTGGAGTTCTTCCGCAAACTTTACCCGCGCCTGGTTGGCCTCCTCTTTTTTGATCACGTAGTATGAGCCCAGGTATAAGGGATTTTTAACCTCTTCCGGTTTGAGTTGGGCACATTTTTTCAGCGAAGCGATCATGTCGGTTTCCCACTGATTCATCATAGCCGGTTTTTCAGCACCGATTTCTAGGTTGTTGATCGTATCATAGATGAGTGACCAGCGCAATTCATGTGCCTTATAATTATCAGGCTCAGACGCGATGGTCTCGTTCAATGCCTTGATCTTGTCCAAGAAATCATCCACCAGTCCGACCGCAAAATCCAGCTTGTCTAATTTGAAAAATTCACTTCCCGGGTATAATTCCCCGCCGATGGTTTTCACCTTTTCGAAGTTCACGAAGTCCTTCTCCGTAAAATGATAACGGACCATGAACTGATAAATACCCTCGAAATCGGCCCCACCGATGCGAGCATTGATCATGCGACCATATGCCATAGAAGCGGCAGCGTTGTCTTTTGCCTTTTCAGCCACTACCCCGGTGAGAATCAAAAGATTGGTATCGATCGGAAAAGGGAGCAGGGATTTGCTGATCAGAAAATCAGAGTAGGAAATTGCTTTTTGGAGTTTTGGAATTGCATCTGACCAACTCTTTGTATTGTAATCTGCGAGTCCTTGATTATAGTAGTTTGAATAGATATTGATCGGGCCGTTTTGGTATGCTGTTTCTTCGGTGAATTTGGTCATTGCCGGCTCCATCGATTTGTATTTTTCAAACGCTGCATCCGCTTCGCTAGCCAGTGCATTACCGGTCGGTTTATTGCGGTTATCGTCTGTCATGGATATAGCCGCGTAGATCGCCGTCTTCAGTAAGTAAGCTTCCGGTTTTGACATGACCTTGGCGTTGGTAGCAGCCTTATCGATCTCAGTTTTGGCTTTGTCCATTTGTCCCAATAAAACAAATGTCTTGATCGACTCAATGCTTTGTGACCATCCGGCAGCAGACAGTAACGTGAAAATCAGTACAAGAGGTGTTATTTTTTTCATGTTTCTAGTTTGAAAATTATTCGACTGGATTGTTTTCAGTAGATGAATCCGCTACATCCGGGGTTGCAGGATCATTTCCTTCTGAAAGGTTAATGGTTTCATCAGCCAACTCTTCCGGTTCATCAGCCAACTCTTCCGGTTCATCAGCATGATCATCCAAATTCGTGATCGCTGCGATCTCATCCCCCTCATCCAGACGGATCAGTTTTACGCCTTGGGTAGCACGGCCTTGTTCACTAATCCCTCCTACCGGCATACGAATCGTTACCCCGCTCTTGCACGTGATCATGATGTCTTCGGTGCCCGATACATCCAATAAACCAACAAGAGAACCAGTTTTATCTGTCACGTTGATCGTCTTCACCCCTTTTCCTCCGCGATTGGTGAATCGGTATTCATCTATCGGCGTACGTTTTCCATAACCTTTTTCACTGACGACCAATACCGTTCTGTCGGCCTGCAAGGTTGGATTCACACAGATCATTCCGATAACAGCATCGTTATCTCCTTCCACCTCGATTCCGGCTACGCCGATCGCTCCCCTTCCGGTAGGTCGTACTTTTTCTTCGGAGAAGCGGATCGCACGGCCACTTTGTACTGCCAACATGATCTCACTAGCCCCGTCGGTCATACGAGCCTGTAAGAGTTCGTCCCCTTCCACGATCGTGATCGCGTTTACACCGGTTGTCCGGGGGCGTGAGAAATCTTCCAGGGCTGTTTTTTTGATCACCCCTT
>Ga0209229_10000790_pt1 | contig 13042 bp, 22 predicted proteins | sample SanBayMetagenome_FD_187466 | JGI IMG/M metagenome (GOLD analysis project Ga0209229, IMG submission 187466) | Freshwater and sediment microbial communities from dead zone in Sandusky Bay, Ohio, USA (SPAdes) (version 2) | ecosystem: Environmental > Aquatic > Freshwater > Lentic > Sediment... | reverse complement strand
TGGGGCAAATTGCAACATGGTGAGAAACATTTACCATGTGACTTTCGTCACGCCTTACTCTACATGAGACGGGGGCACCCTACCCCGTGGCACCCCCCCCCATGGTTAGGTAGCGTAAGCGGAGGGCTCCCACCCCAGTCCACCCTAGCCAGTGAACGACCCACTGCACAATAGCCCTATTCTAAAATTCGCAAGCGGGTTCACCAAAAATCGCCCCAAATAGCCCTATTCCATGTATTATGTATAAATGAGCCTTTCCAATCACCAATTCGGTGATTTAGTACCAAAGTTGGAGAAGCGTCACAATGACGACTTCAGAGACTCTGTAGGTGCATTCGCCCTAGGAACGCCTGATGACCCCATGGCAGAGTTTTCGGACCCAAGTGACCTTCCTGTGACCCGTGGTCGTATCGCCCTCTCAGACCTCCCTGACTGGGGTACAGACCCATCAGACCCCCGTGTACGCCACGCTCAGGAGGGTTACCGTACCTCTCCCTCTTCTGTACCCCCTATTCTCGTTGTCAAGCGTGCTGGAGGGTATGACATTGCTGATGGTCACCACCGTATCAGGGCTGCTAGGAACCTTGGAAGAGACCATTTACCTGCTTGGGTGGTCCATAGTCCGTTGGAAGAGCCTCATCCTGGCTTTGATGACTGGTAAAATAAGTTAATGGCACTCTCCCACCCTGAAGAACAGAAGCGGTTCACCCGAAGCCTTGAAACTGGTAAACCTTACCGTACCACCTTCCTTGGTGAAGAACGCCCTATCTCTGCTCAGGCTATGGGACGGTTATCTAGTGCCCAGTTCACCATGCTGGTACGCCCTGGTGATTATTCATCCTCTTGGTTAGACATGGATGAACCTCGTCCACAGATTCCAGGACAAATGCACCGTCAACCCTTTGATGCCGACCATCCTGAGTACCAAAAGTTAGAACAAGACATCATGAAGAATGGTGTTATACGTCCAGTTATCATCGGTTCTAAAAAAGAAAACATAATGATACCCACCCATGGTGAACAATGGCCCAATCGTACACTTGCTCACCCCCTTCTAGACGGTCACCACCGTGCATTCTTCGCTGTTAAGCATGGTTTAGAGATTCCTGTGGCTGTTTTGAGGAAACATCACTAGTTTCTGTAATGTTTTCAGCGCCTAAATGGTAGTAAAGTGGTCTTATGAGCATTGAAATCCCTCTTACTGAGTCAGAAAAGCATTGGAACCTCCATCCATCCATCAGTTTAGGTGGCTTCCAAAGCCGTATGGGGGGTCATTTAGACACTGGACAGGGTCATACAACGGGTTTAGTTCGTGTTTCGTCACTTTTAGACATGCCTGGCAACCGTGTTGACTACGGAACAGACGAATATGACACTGAAACGGTAGATAACATCATACGAGACCTTCAATCTAAGGGACCTGAGCGAGGCATACGTAGTCCAATTGTCGTTGGATACCACAGAGACTCACATATGGGCATGGTTGATGAGGGAAACCACCGTGTTTTGGCGGCACACATGGCTGGACATGAGTTTCTCCCCACTCATGTGATGCGTTTGTACTCTAAACCACTTGTAATGGAAGAACGTGGTCAATTTCCAAAGTATCTTTCAGGTGAAAAGAAAACGTGGCCTTGGGCACAGCAAGTTAACCGTGGCATAGATGAGCATCATCCTGGGTATATGCACCCTCGTTGGGTTTTTCACCCAAATGATGTTCTTCACTAGCCTAAAAACTAAATTTTTTCGGGTGAAGATTGATTCATGAATTTAAACAACCTTTAGAGGTCAGTACTCCTCTTGGTGAAGGTGTTGCTCTATTGCTCATTGACTACGGGTGGGGTGCTAATAGTTGCTGGGTTGTTGTACTTGAGTCGGGTATTGTCAAGCATTTTGAGTCTAATGACATTCGCTTTTTACCTAATCCTACATGGGGTATTTTAAAGTAAACTATAGAAATGCTTAAGCCCTCAGAACTCCCTGATGATTTACCTAACCGTACTTCACGTATTCAGCACTTTATCGCTGGAAACTTAATTAAACCAACAAGTCGCCTTACTGGTGAGCAGCGCATGCTCCTTCAACCCCATGGTGAAGAAGACTCATATGGGCGCACTCACATCACTCCCGACACCTTTGCTAAATCTATTACAGACGTAAACAGAAGTGTGGAACGTATTCCTGAACACAGAGAGAATCTTGAAAAGTATACGTTTGCAAGAGACATGCTCCTTGAGCAAATGCGCACTGACATTCCGCAACACCAAAAAGATATGGCAACTGCACAGGTCAAGCGTATGTATCAACCTCAGATTGATAGGGCTCAACGCTCCCTAGACCACGCTGAGAAGGCAGAAATGCCATTGACAGGGTTGCACACCACATTGGCTGCGCTTTTGGGTAAGCGTGCAGTTGGTTGGGCACTGAGTGATGCTAACAGTAAGAACAGCGATTATCTCAATATGGATACAACAAAAGAGCCTGCGTACCCATTTGAGGACGGCCTTCCTGGTATGACCGTTTCAAAAAACTCAGAGATTGCTGAAGGTAAGGCGGCACACCACGCAGATACCGAATCTCTTCCTCTCCTACAGCGTGTAGCCTCTCGTGTGGCTCCTTGGCACGCAAATGTTCATGCTCTTAACTCCGCCTATGGTGGACCAGAAGAGGGTGGCTGGACATACACGACAGGTAGAACTATTACCAATAGTCGTGGTTATGTCACACAGCGTGGAGCAAGAAGGGCTGCTGAACGGCTTAGTGAACAATTTAAACCTGGTCGTCACGGCGTTGAGAATATGTCAGCGTCAGATGTTTACCAGATGGATAGAGACCAAGGTGCATTTGAACCTTTGGAGTACACAGATAACATGGCTGACTCCATGGGTATGCCTTCTAAGTTTATCCAAGAACCCAATGACGAAGATTATGACTACTCACACTTTGGAAAACCCTCTACGGACTATGACGTTACAGTAACTCGTGGTAAGGCTGGAGATTATCCTAAGAACAAACCCTACTACCAGTAAAGTAGACTATAGCAATGAGTAATTTAAGAGTTACAGACGTACAGTCCGCACTTCGCCATTATGCTGGTACTGGTCATGATGTCCTTACTGACCCACGTGCCTTACACCTTGACGGTGAACGTTACGGCTTGGCAGTAGGACATGAGTTAATTTTAGATAATGTAAAAGACTTAACTTCTTCAGGTTTATTTACAAATTTGATGCAATCAGAAAGGCCCCTCCTTTCTCAAGTCCGCACTATTACAACCCAAACTCCTCATCAACAAGAAAATGGTATGTCTTCTCTACTACGAGAAGTAACACCCCACGTACCTGCAATAAGTAATAAATGGGGAGAGAGTAACGACTATGAATCTCCTTTAGGTATTTACAGTCATTACACTCATTTACAACCCTATACATTCGCAGAAAGGGCTAATAACACTATTAATGGTGTTCCTCCTTTTTGGGATAGGGACCTTGACAGAAGTCAGATTGAGTCTCTTCATCATAAAACTATTCATGACGCATTAAAATCTCATACCACTGAAGAAGTGTCACATCCAGGTTTTAATTTTGCAACAAAGCCATCAGGACCATTGACCCGTGAAGATGAGTTCAATCATAAGGATGCACTTAAACGTGCAGCAGGCTTTGGTTCAGAACCCTTTAAAGGTCTTATTCGTATCCAACATGCACCATCGCAATCACTTTATACATACAATCCTGATACCGAACAATTGTTTAAACACGAGGGATAATGAGTGAACTAAGAGTAACTGACGTTCAAGCAGCACTGCGTCATTTTTCTGATATTGGACATGATGTCCTCACAGACCCTCGTGCTATCCACCTTGATAGTCAACGGTATGGACAAGCAGTAGGTCATCATTTAATTATTGGTGGTTCACAACGGCGTAGCAACCAACTAAATTCTTATATTGCACAATCAGAAATACCAATCATTACAAACATTGGTACAAGCAGCGAACCTGGTGAAGGTGGGACTTTTGATGGCCATCGGTATGTTGTGTCGCAAAAACCACTGAACATTTTACACTCCAAACCATCAGGTGAACACACAAGCGTATTTCATCAAAATATAAGTTTTGATGAACCTGGTTACCGTGAAGATACAAAGGGTTCTATAGCAGGAATTTCTCCTTTTTGGACACCTACTACCAATGTTGGCCATACTGGGGAGTCTTATAATGACATTCATGAGGCTATCAAGGCTCACACAAGCCCAGACTTTCCCTCTAATCCGTACATGACAAGTAAAGAGTTTTCAAAAGATTTCAATACCAGAGAAGCCTTTAACCATTTGTCTTTTGGTAAACCATTTGAGGGTTTGGTTACTGTCCATAATTGGAGTGATGCTAAAAACGCTTACTATCATTACAACCCAGAAACAGAACAATTATTTAAGCACGAGCGTTAATGAGCATTTTACGAGTAACCGATGTACAAGCAGCACTACGCCATCATCAGGGTTTAGGTCATGACGTATTGTCAGACCCTCGTGCTGTGCATTTAGACGGGAAACCATACCGTCTTCCAGTTGGTCACTCTTTGTACCTTAATGGTGAAGGTGGAAGTGGTGAGTTGGCTTCTTACCTGATGCAGTCGGAACGACCACTTGTATCCTCTATCTCAAGTAGTTGGCAAACAAAAGGACTAAAGCCAGGGTGGATGGTATCGGACAGGGAATCGTCCATCCTAGTTCCTCACAGAAATTTAAGTAATGCACCAGGGGCGCAGGATTTCTATGCACACCACATGGTAAATGACCCTAGAACTAATGAGTCCCACAGTTTGTACATAGAGTCCACAGGTACAACACCCACAGGGGTTACTCCTACATACAGAAAGCATCATGGTTCACAAGATGATATCCATGCTGCACTTGCTCTTCACACTACCCCTGAGATACCCCACACAGGTAAAGTACAAGAAAGACCAGATACACCTGGTCGTGGTGAGGTTCTTGCTTCACGCCGTTCTCTTGGTAGAGACATGTCTAAAGAGGAATTATCATCTTTTGACAATATGGGTGCACTTAAGACCCTTGTTGGTGAACCATTTAAAGGTTTTGTAACAGTACTGCACCGTGTATCAAACAACGTGTACAACGACTACTTGTACCATCCAGAATCAGAACAACTTACTAGGTATAATAGATAATTATGCCAGTACCTACAGGACCACAGTTTCAACAGAGCGAAGACGAAGACGGCCCATACTGTAACAACTGCACTGACGACATGGGAGAAGCCTTGGAGTGGCACGATAGAGAGACTATCCACCCTAGTAAGCGTCTTCCATGTAAGGGTTGCGGTGCAAAGTAATGCCTAAGGTTGTTTACCACGGCACCTTTGGGGAACACGCACCACACGAATATGGTGAACCTTTCCATGCAGGCACTATGCGAGCCACTGATGACCGTAGTTATGACCAAATCATGGCTGGAGAGGTTGAAGAACCTGCTATCCGACAGGTGCATGGTTATGAAATTAATGATGATGCACCTATATCCTCAAGTATTTATGATGACCCTATGAGTTCAGGAGAATATAAAGTTCCCGAACACTCCCAAACACGTATATACCCCTACAAGAATGCCCGTGAAGACCGTGGGTCAATTTCCTATGTCATTCCCTCTGAGTTCGTAGGAAACCATGTAAAACACCTTGGAGTGCAATTTCAGGGCTTCCACGGCAATGACGAACAACATGACACCATGATGAACGCTATTTCTACCATGGTTGGTGGGCCATTTAAAGAGGTAAAGTAAAAGATATGCCTACATACCAATATAAGTGCCCCAATGACCACTACTACGAAGAAGAGCGGTCAATGACATCCCCCGAACCTATTCTTATCTGCACTGCTTGCTCAGAAGAGATGAAAAAGGTTTTTAGTGCGCCCTCCGTCAACCTTGTAGGTAAGGGCTTCTACCGCAACGGCGGATAGTATACTTATTAGATGTCGTGGTATAGCCAGATTTCTAGCACCCCAAGAAATCAGATTGATTGGGATGCAGTTAAACAACAATCTGCTGAGTTAAACGGCAATAGTTCCCGTAACATAGATGCGATTGTTGCACACGTACCAAAGTACACTGCTGTTAAGGAAGGGCAACAACACCCTGTAGGTAAACATGGGCAATTGAAGTTGTTCCATGAGCATGTATGGCCTAAGGGTTATACTCCTGAACGTCTTAACGCTGTAAGTGATGCTACTGCTGGATTTGTAAATGACAGTATTGGGAACGACCACTCTTCTCACTTACAAAATAAAATTGTAGAAACAATGGCTCGTTCTACTGTACCAACCGATACTTTAAGAGCACTTGCTGACCAAGGCTCTATTGATATTACGGACGAGACATCTGAGGGTGAATTTGACCCCGACACATCTGAAGTGCGTTTAAACCCACGGGTTTTAGGAAGTAAGGGAGACTTCCACCCAGATGCTTCAGGAACAGTAGCAAGTCAAATGACTATGCATGAGTTGGGTCACTTACATGACTATGCATCTGACTATGACGATTTTTGGAAAAACAACGATAATCGTTCATGGTATTCAGGTTCAGGTGGTCTACTGGCCAGCCCTGCACTAGAAGGGCGTGCTGAGGGCTTCAGGTTGGCTACAACACGTGTTACACGAGGAATGCGCCGCCACAACGAGGCTATTATGGGGCCAACTGCCAAATACAGTAGTTCAGGGTTTTCAGGACCAGCACGAGGTGTTTTTAACCTAAATCGCCTTAAGTCCTTTCGTCATGCATCAGGTATGGACCCACTTCCCCGCATTACAGAAACTCCTGCTACTCCAGAAACTCTTGAACAACCAACACTCCCTGGCATGGAAAAGTATTTATAAACATGCTTAGTAAAGACTTGTTTGGAAAGATTCATGTAACACCTCGTCCTATGGTTGAGCCTGAGTCTGTTCCTGTACAACTTTCTCAAAAACCTAAAAACCCAAACCAGTACAAACTCTTTATGCGCCCACAAGAGTTGATGGACACTGTTAAGTATTCTGTTGACTATGGGATTGTTCCATACAATATTCGCCAAACTAATGATGGTGAACGTATCTTAAATGAAGTATGGAACCAAAAAACCAAAGAGTTGCGAAGGTCTGCTTATTCAGGATTAGTCAATAGTATTGAACAACATGGCATATTACGTCCTGTAACCATTGAAGACCGTGGTCATGGGCGTGCTTTTGGGATGGGTCAAGGGCATCACCGAGTAGTGGCTGCTCAAAGGATTGAAAATAAAACAGGTCGTCAAGTCTACATTCCTGTTGTGTATAGCAATGATTATGATGAAACAGAAGACATGGGAAATTACCCTATGACAGAAGTAGAAAAAGATTTCCGAAATAACAGAACTAGTTTTGATTAACTAAGGTTGACATTACAAAAACTGACCTGTACAGTTTGTTTTAATATGTTTATGACTGCTTACGAACTTTTTACGGAAGTTCCTTCTGGAGATGCTTTTGGGTTTACTTTGGCTGAAAAACCTGACTTAGCCTTACAGAAACTAGAAGAAGCCCGTGAAGGTGACGAGTACACCACTAAGTTCCCTGCTCTCCTGGGGGATGATTCACTCTATGACAGTATCGCTAAAAATGGGGTAACCAGCCCCGTCATCTTGTCCTATAAAGGGTTTGTAGTTGAGCGTATGCCCGAACACCATAAAGGTAAGGCTTTTATACACAATGGTAACCATAGGGTAGTTGCAGCCTACAACATTAATCCTGAAATGCTCATAGAAGTCCAGTACCTTTAGTATACTGATTACATGACAGTTCCAGACGGACAGCAATTTAGAGGCGTTAACTACATCAAACTACCAGGGATGTATTCTGGTTGGAAGGTAGACGGTCCAGATAAGGGCCTTACGTTTAGTAATATCAAAGGCGTTAAGAAACATATCAATAGAAGCCTTGAGGCAGGTTACCAAGTAATTGATGGAAAACTGCATAAACCACCATCAGAGTGACTAGTGTAAAATAATACTGTGAAACAGATTCTCCTTCGTATTTGCGCAGCCTTTGCTGCTACTGGTCTATCGGTCGTTGGTGCTGGCGCTATTGCGGGTATTCCGCTGTGGAAAGCCATTATGATGGCTGGTATTGGTGGCGTGTCCTTTGTTGTTGAGGGACTTGCACGAGCCTATATGGATGATGGTAAATTAACAGTTGATGAGATTAATGATGTCTTCAACAAAGTTGACAAGAAAGCAAAGTAATGCCAACATCTAAGCGTTGGAGTGACCCAGAAGACAACGAATACACCGATGATGATGGTAACATTCTCTATTACGACCGTACTGGGCGTTTGCGTAAGTTTAAAGCATCAGATGTAGAGTACCAACAGCAGTACCATTACCACGAAGAAGATAACTGATGGCCAGAAAAAAGGATGAAGGATTTGACCCAGAGGGTGATGGTCCTACATTTCGCCGTGACATCTCACAAAGTGACTTACCTCCTGACAAAGCAAAAGATTTTGCTATCAAGATGGAAAACGTCCGTAGAGCCCGTGCCGTTAACGACCCCACTAAACCTAAAAAGCGCAGAGCACCGTCTAAGAAGAAAATAGAGCGTGGTCTTGAACGTCAAAGAATCATGAATGAAACCCAGTTTCGTGAGCCTGAAGACCGTGGTCCAAACCCAAATTATGTTCCTCCTGCTCCAGGAACCTATGGTGGTCCACCACTGCCTCGTTCTACAGAGGGTTAGTACACAAGTAGGCTAACTGCCAAAAGTACTTTCCTACAACAGGCCATTCAATCTTTGTCTTTGGGTCTACCCATGACTTACCATTTGTGTCATCAGGTATTTTATTAAACACATTCTTGATGTTTTTAAAGCCAGAACCACCTAGTAAAGACTCAATACGCTCTTCATGACAATTCCAATGGTGGTGTGCACCATCCCACCATTCATGCTCACGTTCTGGTTGCCAATTCATGTCTTGGTGTTCAATAGTCGCTAGAACCATACTCCAAGGCTCTGCACCATCTTTCCACCGCTTAATTGTTTTGTAAACATCTGGACCAACAACCATGATTGATGCACCAGGTTTTGCAACCCTTTGTATATCTTTTAAGAAAACTGGCACTTCGGGCCAAGGTATATGCTCCAAAACATGACCTAAATACACCGCATCAAAAGTGTCATCTTCAAATGGATATGGTTCTCCTGGAGTCACTCTAATGTCTGGAGTGGTGTTTTCACCCTCCCAAACATCTACGTTGACCCAACCTTTTGCGTAGTGGGTTCCGCACCCTGCGTTTAGTAATTTCATCTGATGTAAACTATACCCTATGTCAAATGAGCATCTCAACTATGAGCAAATGGGTTTGACCCATGGTCAGATTAACAGCCTCACCTCACATAAAGAAACACGAAAATTACTGGCGCACCTAGTAGACAACTCCCCTACCCCAGTGATTGCACATTCTGGTAAGAATAATCATATTAAGTTATATTTTAAGGGTGATGGTCTTGTTACGATGGCTGCTACCCCAAGTGACCCTCGTTCAAATACAAACGCAGATTTGCAGATTAGGCGTTCTCTAGCATCTAATGGTTTTGAATACCAAACATTATCCTCTTTTTCAAAGAAAAAAAAGAAGAAAGAAAGTAATGAAGAAACAGTTGTAGAACCTGAGCCGCCACAATGATTGTTACTTACCCTATCCATACTGAGGCTTATGCTCATGCAATTCAGTTAGCGGAAAACATGGCTAAGTCCCATGGTTATAAAACTTTCCGTCTTTTGGGCATTACAAAAACTGGAAGTGGTACCTGGGACGTAAGGATGTTAGTGTCATGACTATTAATCTTGGGCAATTTGGTGGTGTCTATTGGCACGATGAAAATGGTAATGAGCAAGAAGTTGTAAATAAAAACAACACTAAGCCCATTCAAGGAATGCTTTTTCACCCACTTACAGGTACAGGTGTTCCTGGAGACCCCATGCAAACAACTATTGGTCGTGAACGTGATGTACGTGATGCTTTTGGTTTTTCATTTCCTGACGTAGAGAAAAGTGGTATTCCTAGAGAACTGCTGGGTACACAAGCAACAAACCCAAAGTTGGCTACAATAAACCGTAGAGGAAATAATGGAGGGTCATACAACCCTGACACGCATACAATTAACCTTCGTCCAGAAGGTCACATTATGCGTACAGCAGAAACCGCAATCCATGAATTAGGGCATAGTCGTGACCGTGACCGTGTTATGAACTTACATAGTAAAACAGGTTATGTTCCCGAAGCAGAAGGAACTGCGGACGCTTTTGAAGACCGTTTTTCATCTGAAAACATAATGCGCCCATCAGGAGATTTTGACCCAACAACCAACCCCGACAGAGTTTCGGAAATAATGAAAGAACCAATTGAGAAAATTGGGGATACTTGGGGTGTTCGTGGTTATGGTGGTAACGCTTATGTGTGGCGTGACAAAGTTGAACAAGGTTCTTATGCAATTGCACGCATGATGGGTGCCATGAGACCTTCAGGATTACCTGCTCGTAGGACTCAACCAATATACGGCGGTATGGGTTCTGCTTACCATCTAAGTGGTGTGCAACTTACAAAAGCACAAGCAAAACAACACGACTTGGCTAAACCAGTAGGTAATGGTTATGTACGTTGGAATGACAGAGCAGACACCACAGCGGCTAGAACAATTCACATTGGCCGTTTGTACAAGTTCAACCCACAGGTAAAACAATTACTGGATGGTGCTGGGTTGCAAGATTTAGGTGAATTTGCTTCAGAAGTCCATACCGCTTACAAATCTGACAAAGCAAGGTATAAAAAAGAACGTATTGTGAAGGCTATTCAAGATGGTAAGACATATGATGAAGACCCCGAAAGTGTACGTGCTAGAGCAGCCGTTGAAAGTTATGAAAGACCAAGTCTAGATAAAGACCAAGTTAAAGCATTTAGGCAACCTTCTTTGTTTGGTCCTGAGTGGGAAACAGAAGAAGCAAACAAATCTGCCGAGGCTGTTGTACCCCGTATTAGTACTTCTGAGAGTGCAAAAGAGCACCTAAAGAAAGTAAAAGTTAAAAAACCTAAAAAGCGTGAGATTTCTGAATGGGACAAACTTAAAGAAGCCCACAAAAATGGACTTTTGTAGGAATTATTGTGTCTGATGAAAAAGACTGCTCTACTCAATGTGTTTGGTGTGGGGGCGAAATGCGTCCTGAACACGCTCATTATCGGTGCCAATCTTGCGGCGCTAGGGATGCTTGTTGCGAGGGAGTTTATTGATGAACATTCTCAGTAATTCTCATTATTGTGTATAATTACTATTGAGGTTTTACCCACCGAGACGGGCTGCTTGCGAGCGGTCCGTCTTCGTGTCTCTGATAAACTATATTAATGCTTAAATCCCGTTTGAGGATTACAAGTTGTTTTTTGTGGCTTATGCTCACATTCTTGGGGTTTTATCCGTCTTCTCCCGTAAAAGCCGAAACTTTAACCACTTATGGTGCCAATGACTTCTACTTTGAGTTAGATGCTGGCACTACCTTTACTGTGCGTGCAACTGCACAAACATACGGGATTGACAGTATGTTTTGGCTGTATAACAGCGATAACCAATTATTGACTGCAAATGATGACTACTACGGCTTAGATTCGTTTATTTCTTATGATGTGCAAGAAACTGGCACATATCGCCTTCGCACAGGTGTTTGTTGTGGTGACCCTAACCGCTGGTACGGAACTTCTTACACAATACAAACTAACTCTGCCCCTAGTGAAGTGCCCACAACGACCACTTCTACAACTACCACGTTGCCTCCATTGGGTATGAGAAGCCCTACAAACCTTCAGGCTACTGCATATGATGGGCGGGTTGCCCTTTCATGGGATGCACCAGAGGGTGGGGCAGGCTACGCCGAAGTAGAGCGTTACGCCGTGTTCTTTAGCAGTGACAACTGGCAGACCTCGTATGCCATAGCGTCAACTAACACTTGGGCTGTTGTTTATAACCTTGAAAATGGAACCACTTACCAGTTTAGGGTTCGTGCAGATAATGACACCTTGGGTGTCTACTCATCCATTACAGAAACTTTTACCGTTCAGGCGACACCTGTGACGACCACCACAACGACAACTTCAACGACCACAACGACCAGTACCACGACAACGACCAGTACGACCGTTCCACGAACGACAACCACCACAACCACCGAACCTGTAGTGGTTGAGGAACCCACGACCACAACAACGAGCACGAGTACGACCAGTACCACTCTTTTTGTTCCTGTGACAGTTCAGACCACAACGTCCCTGCCCACGCCAACAACAGAATTAACAACAACCACATCATCAAGCACTACTATACCTCCTGAACCAGAGCCTGCGCAAGGAATTGACGAAGAAGTTGCCGCTCTTATCAACGAAATCTCTAATCTTCCTCAATCTGAGGTTCAAGCGGCTGTAGAAAACATTATTGAAGAAGGTGTTAGTGCCGAAGAAGCAACTGCTCTTGCTACCAACCCAGAGGTTTTGCAAGAAGTCACGGCTGACCAAGCAACCGAAATCTTTGATGCCGTTGAGGTATCCGATTTATCTGATGAGCAGGCAGAACAACTGATTGAAGCGGTTCAGGACGCACCAGAAGAGGTGCGAGCAGCCTTTGAGGATACAATTAATGTGTTCGGTGGCAAGTTCAATGCTTACGTGCCTATCGGCTCAAACATTAACGTAGGCCAGCGCAAAGTCCTTGTTGCGGCCACTGGAGTATTATTTGCAGCACCAGCAGTTTCTGTATCTTCGTCTTCCAGCGGTACCCAGTCAGATTCCCGTAGTAGAAGGAAGTAAATGCAGAAATTTCTTGAAGAACTCCAAGGTCTAGCGTGGACCCTCGCAGGTACAGCCCTGGTGCTGATTACCCTGTCTGGTCAGGTTCGCACATATGGCCTTTGGATTAGTGGCCTTGCTTTGGGCACTCACTTGATTGCATCGTTTCTCAAGGACGATTGACCT
>Ga0209229_10000787_pt1 | contig 13081 bp, 8 predicted proteins | sample SanBayMetagenome_FD_187466 | JGI IMG/M metagenome (GOLD analysis project Ga0209229, IMG submission 187466) | Freshwater and sediment microbial communities from dead zone in Sandusky Bay, Ohio, USA (SPAdes) (version 2) | ecosystem: Environmental > Aquatic > Freshwater > Lentic > Sediment | place... | reverse complement strand
CGCCTTGTCGTGCATGTTTTGGGCCCCGAGGCCGACATTGCTCTTTGCCCCGGTGAGCGCGGAGCCGACCGTCTCCACATACAGGGCCGGCGGGCAGAGGACGAGTTCGACCGCCGCCGCCTCGCCGCGCCGTGCAGCCACGGCTGCTGCGAGTTCTTTCGCCTTGGCCCGATCGAGGTTCATCTTCCAATTGCCGGCGACGATCTTGGTGCGGGGCATGCGAAATGGCTCCGGGGGTGTGTCGGGAGGCCGACAGCGTATCGCTGCCGTCCTTGACGTGGAAGCCCGCAGCGATCGGGCGGTGCCCGCAGGGCTCAGCGCGGCAGGCCGGTTTCCTGGTTGAACGTCATCGTCTGGCCTTCGACCAGCCGTGTGATCGCTTGCCACCGCGGGGAGCCCGGGGCAGGGGGGGCGGAGCCGAAGTAGTTTTGTCCGGCCGCCACTCGCTGCCAGTGTGTGGCCACCTCGTCTGGCGTGAGGGCGAAGTCGTAGAGCGCGAATTCATCGATCATGCCCGTAAAGGGCTCGGTGCCGCGCGTGTTACCGATCTCCGCCGGCGCCGGCCCGCCGCAGCGCACGAGCGTGCCCACCGGATAGGCATGCTCGAATCGTTTGCGACCGTCGATAAAGATCGCCTTGCGACCCGTGTAGCTGTCGTAGGTGGCAACCACGTGATGGGGCTTGCCGTCGGTGATCTCCGCGAGCGTGGGCCGGCCGTCGACGCCATCGAGCGGCATGTCGAGTTCGTGGTAGCCGCGACCGGCGAGATGGAGACCAAACGACAGGCAAGGGCCGGCCTGCACGGGCGGTTCCGAGAAATCCTCGTGTGTCGTCCCATCGTTCTGGAACGACAGAAGCATCCGAGCGTCCCCATCCTCCTTGCGAAAAATCTCGTCGTAGTCTTTGAACCGGCCGCTCCAGGCTGACGCCACGACGGCCTCGATGGTGATCCCTTCGGCCATCGCAAACAGGCCGGTGCCCACCTGCTCACCGGCGCCGCCGCCGATCGTCGCCACGGCAGACGGCGCGTTGTCGAACCGCACTGCCCCGGCACCAACAATGCCGGCGACAGGCGTCGCGGCGCTCCCGAGCGTCGCCGGCAGCCCGCCGACGGCATCAAAAGCCTGCCCGGAGCCCCTGGCTGAGTCGACGTCGTCGAACGGCCAGTAGCAGACGGGCAGCCGCACCCGCGACTGCACCTCCACCTCGCCGTCGAGCACCGTTACCGCGACGTGGTCGTTGTCGATCCGATCGACGTGAAATGCCGTGCCTTTGTCCACGATTCGCAGGTTCGACGTGGTCACCGAGAAGTTGGCGTCGGGCTTGGCGAGCCGGGCTTGGACACTCCCGTGGTACAGCGTGCCCGAGTCGCCCGTCGTGACGCCGAAGACGGCGGCCTCCGCGACATTGACGTCGGCGCCGCTCGCCGATCGCAGGGCGGTGGCCTTGTCTGGCCGCAGCGTCGTGGGATTGAGCGGCGTGGGCGTTTCGCCGTCCACCTGGAGATTCGCGACGGTCACCAGCGGTAGCTGGCGGTTGTCGTACGAATCGGAAACGGGGCTCTGGGAAGGTTCTTCTCGAGGCGTGTTGCTCACGAGCACCACGAAGGCGGCGGCGAGTGCGAGGCCGGCCAGCATCGCGGCCGCGCGGCCGATCCTGGGCAGTGTCGAACCGGGCCTGTGGAGCGTGCCGGCCGCGGCGTCGCCCTGGCCCACCGCCGTCGTCGAAAGGGCCATCTGGCCGTGCAGCATGCAGTAGTCGACGAACTCCCTCCGAGCTGCGGGGCTCGCATGAAGCATGGCCTCGAGCCGCGAACCGTCGGCAGCCGTGATCGTGCCGTGCACGTAGTCGGCTGCGAGGTCGAGCAGTTCTTCTTGGTGGCGAGGGGTGGCGGGCATGGCAGCGAGAGCAGACCGGGTGTTACGAGATGACAGGCTGGCCGCCTGCGGATTCGTCGAGCGGAAGGGAGAGGTCGCGGAGTTTCCGGGAGACACAGTCGAAGAGCGCCTGGCGCATGACCTTGAGCGCCTTGTAGACGGCGTGGACGCTGCGGCCCCAGTGCTTCGCGATCGTAGCGGCAGGCTGGTGCTCGCCGTAGAACATTCGCACGAGATCCCGCTGCCGCTCTGACAGGCTGGCCATGCAGTTCTCGAGCGCCGCCAGCCGCGTTTCCGCCACATCGATTCTCGCCTCGGCCACATCGGCAAGATCAGCCAGAAGGTCATCGCTGAACACGTGCCGGTCGCGCCGCCGAGTGCGCCAATGGAGCAGCACCTGGTGGCGGGCAGTGCCGAGAGCCCAGGGGAGGAACTCGGCGTCGCGGCGAAACGTGGCGAAGCTCCGCCAGAGCACGAGGCTCGTGGCCTGGAACACGTCGTCGGCCTGCGAAGGATCGTGCACGAGCGTGCGGATGAACGCCTGGAGCCGGCCCTGGCACTTGGTGAACAGGGCCAGAAACAGCTCGTAGTCCGCGGCGGAATGGGGCGTGGGGATGGGCATGGGCGGCTGGAATGGAATGCACCGGTGATGGCGAATTTGGTACTGCCGTGAGTCGCCGCAGCTGGAAAACAGGCAGGCCGGCCGCGTGTGAGAGCCTACTGCTCGGCGAGCAGGAAGTCGTTGTTGATCGCCTTGAAGCTGATCGAGCCGCAGAGGCTGCGGACCACGATGCCCTCCCGCTCCTGGGCCTCCTTCGCGCCCGGGAAGTGATCGCGGTAGCGGCCCTTCGCTTTCTCCAGGAGATCGGCCAGCGAGTAGGAAAACGATTCGCCGCGCTCGAGCACGGGCACGAAGGGCACGCCGAGCGCCGCAGCGGCCGCCTGGGCCTCGTCGAGCGGAAGCCGCGTGCGCGTGGCCGTGTTCACCACGGTGAACACGAAATAGTCGACCTCCTTCAGGCCGAGCCTGTTGCACTGGATGCCGGGCCCCACGATCTCCCCCTGGAGGGCGAGCGATCCGCCGAGCGACTCGAGGCCCGACTTGATCCCATAGCGATCATTGATCTTCCAGAAGGCGTGCTCCGGCGTTTGCTTATAGCTGTAGTTGCGGCCGCAGGCGTGAAACTCGCCGTCCTTCGGGTCGATGATGAAGGTGCAGCTCGTGCCGTCGAGCTTGAGGCTGATGGAATACGGCTTGCCGGCGAGGGCCGCGAGGAAGGAGTGCTCGTCGTCCTGCTGCACCCGGATCTCGTCGGTCTTGGGGATCGTCCAGCGGAAGGTGCGGGTGTCGCCGGCGATGAACGTGGGGATCGGCGGCTCGTATTGCTCCACACCGAGGAGCGCGGTGAGGTCGGCGCCGATCGGCAGGCCGGCCGCCTCTGGAAACAGCCCGACGGGCAGGGCGAGGCCCTGGCTCAACTGCTTGCGGAGCCTCACGGTGCGGAGCTTGAATTTGCCGAGGTCGGGCTTGAACGACGACTGCCGGAGGAACTCATACCGCGGCTGATCGGGGAGCAGGCTGTCGATCTCGAAGTAGACGCAGGGGTCGCCCGCGCGGAACTCGGCCTTCTTGGCCACGCACTGCCAGCCGAGCACGCCGACGGCCTCGATGTTGTCGGCCCCGGGAATGGGGCGGACGTGCTTCACGGTCTGCAGGGAGGCGAGTTTTCTCATGACGGCGCTCGGAGCGGCGAATCGTTATTGAATTGACAACGGCTCCAGAATACTATACACACGTACACTCAATGGCTAGCTCACCGCTGTGGCGGGATTTCCCGGCGGGCGGGACGGAGCATATCTTAGAGAGGTTCACCGATGATCACGGTCGCTGAAATGTCACAGTGGTTCCGCAAGGCGTTCAACGAAACCCAGTCGCAGATGCTCGCCGAAGCCACCGGGCGGCTGCACGAGGATCTCGTGCGTCGCGAAGACTTTGCGAGACTGACCGCCACGGTCGAGCGGCTGGGGGAACGCACCGAGCGCATCGCGGTCGCACAAGAACAGACTGCCCAGGAAATGCGCGAGGTGGTGATCGCCCAGAAGGAAACGGCGCGTGAGCTGCAATCGCTGGCGGTCGCGCAGTCTGCGACGCAGGGTGAGATTGGCGAACTCACGTCGAACACGAAAGCGATGCAGGGTGAGATCAGGGAGCTCACGTCCACGACGAAGGTGATCCAGCGTGAGATCGGCGAGCTCACGTCCACGACAAAAGTGGTGCAGAGTCAGATCGGCGAGCTCACGTCCACGACAAAAGTGGTGCAGAGTCAGATCGGCGAGCTCACGTCCACGACAAAAGTGGTGCAGAGTCAGATCGGTGAGCTCACGTCCACGACCAAAGTGGTGCAGAGTCAGATCGGGGAGCTCACATCCACATCGATGGCTGCGCAGGAGCAGATTGCCACGCTCGCGTGGTCGATGAAGGACGTACAGAAGCAGGTCGGCGGCCTTGCCCAGTCGGTGGGCTGCGGCCTCGAGGCCTACGCCATGGAGCGGATTCCGAAGATTCTCGCGAGGCAAATTGGGTTCGTGGAGGAGTCGTCGGGGCCGGAGCAGTTTGCCACATCAAACGGCAGTCAGGACGACATCGACGTGGTTGTGCGCGGCTCGCTTGCGGGCCGGCCGGTGGTGTTTCTGTGCGAAACGAAGACGAATGTCTCGGCGCAGGAAGTGCGCGGCTTTCTCACCACGGCCGACCGTGTGCGGCCGCAGGTCGGCTGCGACGACGTGCGCGTCTTCTACTTCGCCTACCGGGCGAGCCCCGAAGCGCGGGCTGCCGTCCAGGATGTCGGCGGGTATCTCGCTTTTCCGCACACGATCCTCGTGAAGCCCGCGGAGTGAAGCCTTCGGGGAGGCGGTTTACCGGCGGATTTCAGCCAATTTGTACGAAATTCCGGTGGGTCGGCACATAGCTTCCCGGAGAGGTTCCGGAGCGTGTGAATGTCGAGACGACTTGCCCTGCGATTGGCCGTGGCCGCTGTGGCCGCCCTGAGCGTCGTGCCGACCGCCACAGGCGGTGATGGCACCCCCTCGGCCGCGCAGGCTCTGATCCTCGCCCGCTGCGTGGAGTGCCACGGGGCCGACGGACAGGAATCGCACCTCCGGCTCGATTCGCGGGCGGCAATCCTCCGCGGCGGCGACTTCGGCCCGGCGGCCGTGGCCGGCAAGGCCGATGCCAGCGAGCTCATCCGTCGCGTGAAGACGACGAACCCCGAGCAAATGATGCCGCCCGACGGCGAGCGGCTCACGGCCGACGAGGTGGCGGCCCTCGCTTCCTGGATCGACGCGGGGCTGCCGTGGCCCGGCCACGAAGCGGAGCTGGACGAAGAAGCCGTCCGCGATCCGCGGCTCGACCACTGGGCCTGGCAGCCGATCACGAAGCCAAGCCTGCCTGTGGCAAACGCTGCATTCGCCGCGATCCCCGGCGTCGAGGCCGAGCGCAACGCGATCGACCTCTTCATCCGGGCGAAGCTCGTTGAAAAACAGCTCGCGCCGTCGCCCATGGCCGACCGGGCCACGCTGATCCGCCGGTTGTCGTTTGATCTGGTTGGCCTGCCGCCCACGCCCGACGAGGTGCAAGCCTTCGTCGCCGACACGGATCCGCAGGCCTATGAACAACTCGTCGACCGGCTGCTCGCCTCGCCGCGGTATGGCGAACGCTGGGCGCGGCACTGGCTCGACGTCGTCCACTACGGCGACACGCACGGCTACGACAAGGACCAGCCCCGGCCCAACGCCTGGCCCTACCGCGATTACTGTGTGCGGGCCCTCAACGCCGACAAGCCCTTTGCGCAGTTTATCGAGGAGCAGGTGGCGGGCGACATGCTCCATGCGGACACAGCCGACGGCCAGGAGGCAATTGGATTCATCGCCGCCGGCCCGTGGGACCTGATCGGCCACAAGGAGGTGCCCGAGACGAAGACCGATGGCAAGATCGCGCGGCACCTCGACCGTGACGACATGGTGGCCAATACGATCGGCACGTTTGCGAGTGTGACGATCCACTGCGCTCAATGCCACAACCACAAGTTTGATCCGATCACGCAGGACGACTACTACTCGCTCCAGGCCGTGTTTGCCGCGCTCGACCGGGAAGACCGCCCGTATCACGCCGATCCCGCCGTGCGCGAGGCGTACGCCGCCGCGGACCGCCGGAGGACGTCTCTCGAAAAGCGGAAGAAGGAGCTCGAGGCCGCCGTCGCGGAGAAGGCCGGGCCGCGGCTGGCCGAGATCGATCAAGAGATCAAAAAGGTTCCCGAGCTCAAAGACGGCAACCCGACCGACAGGTTCGGGTATCACAGCGCAATCAGCTCGACGGCCGACGCCGTGAAGTGGCTCCAGCTCGACCTCGGCCAGGAGACCGATCTTGCGGAGATCGCGATCCATCCCTGCCACGACGACTTCAACAAGATCGGCGCGGGCTTCGGGTTTCCTGTGCGGTATCGCGTGGAGGTGGCAAACGACCCGACGTTCGCGGTGGGGGTGACAGTGGTCGCCGACCACGGCTCGGCCGACGTGCCAAACCCCGGCATCGAGCCGCAGGCGATCGCCACGGCCGCCAAGGGCCGCTACGTGCGGATCACCGCCACGAAGCTCGCCCCGCGGCAGGGCGACTTCATCTTCGCGCTCGCCGAGGTGGCCGTGAAAGCCACCGACGGCAAGAACGTGGCCCCGGGGTCGGTGATGACGGCGCTCGACTCGATCGAAATGCCCCCGCGCTGGCAGCGGGCGAACGTGATCGACGGCCAGAGCCCGGCCTCCGCCAGCGCCACGATTCTCGCCCTCAAGGCCGAGCGGGAAAAGCTGCTCGCCCAGCATCGCGATCCGGCCGTGGCCGCCGAGCTCGAGCAGCTGAAAGCGGATCTGGCGGCCACGGCCGAGGAGAAGAAAAAACTGCCGGCGATGCAGGTGGCCTACTCCGTCACGTCGCGGATCCGCGAGGGCGTGCCGCGGCCGATCCACGTGCTCTCCCGGGGCAACGTGCTCTCGCCGACGCACGAGGTTCGGCCCGGCGCGCTCGTGCTCGTGGAGCCGCTCCAGAGCCGGTTTGACCTGCCGCCCGACCACGCCGAGGGCGACCGCCGCGCCGCGCTCGCCCGCTGGCTCGCCGATCCGAAGAATCCGCTCACCTGGCGGAGCATCGTGAACCGCGTGTGGCACTACCACTTCGGCCAGGGGATCGTAGCCACGCCGAGCGATTTTGGCCGGATGGGCGCGGCGCCCACGCATCCCGAGCTGCTCGACTGGCTGGCGGCCGAGTTTCGCGACGGCGGCGGCTCGCTCAAGGCGCTGCACCGGCTGATCGTGAATTCCGCGACCTACCGGCAGGCCTCGCTGGGCGTCGACGCGTTCGAGGCGATCGACTCAGGCAATCAATACCTCTGGCGGCAAAACCGGCGCAAGCTCGAGGCTGAGGCGGTGCGCGACGCCGTGCTCGCAGTCGCCGGCACGCTCGACCTCACGATGGGCGGCCCCGGCTGGCAGGATTTTAAGATCGAGCACCCGCAGCACTCGCCCCACTGGCGCTACGACCTTGCCGACCCGGAGGACAAGGCCAGCTGGCGGCGGGGCGTGTATCGGTTCATTGTCCGCAGCCAAACGCAGCCCTTCATGACCGTGCTCGACTGTGCCGATCCCTCGATGCGGGTGGAGAAGCGCAACCAGAGCATCTCGGCCCTCCAGGCCCTCGCGCTTCTCAACAACGGCTTCATGACGACGCAGGCCCGCCACTTTGCCGAGCGCGTGGGGCGGGAGGCGGGCAGCGACGTCACCGCCCAGGTCGATCTCGCCATCCGGCTCGCGCTCGGCCGGGCGGCAACCGCCGACGAGCGGGCGGCGCTCGTGCCGCTCACCGAGGCCCACGGCCTCGCCAACACCTGCCGGGCGGTCCTGAACCTCAACGAATTTTCCTTCGTGGACTGATGTCATGCACGTAAACACGATGTACGGCCCGCTCGCTCTCCCTCTCCCTCTGGGAGAGGGCCGGGGTGAGGGTGCTCTGAAGTGCGCTGAACTCTGCTTCAAGGCACCCTCACCCGGCCTTTGGCCGGCCTCTCCCAGAGGGAGAGGCTGATGAACAAGGAACCGAACCCATGCATATGACTCGTCGTGACTTGCTGGCGGCTTCGGGCAGCGGCTTCGGGTCGCTCGCGCTGGCCGCGATGCTGGCCGGAGAGCGGGATGCGGCAGCAGCGGCCGGCGCCGCGACGTTGCATCCGGCCTGCGTCTACCCGCCAAAAGTAAAACGGGTGGTGCAGCTCTTCTCGGCCGGGGCTGCGAGCCACATCGACCTCTTCGACTACAAGCCCGAGCTCGTCCGCCAGCACGGCAAGCCGAGCGACTTCGGCGAGCCTGTCGAGGCGTTCCAAAACGGCCTCGGCCCCTGGCTCAAGCCGATCTGGGACTTCAAGCCGTATGGCGGCTGCGGCAAGCTTCTTTCCGAGCCGGTGGCGGCGCTTGGCGATGTGGTCGACCAGATGGCCTTCATCCACAACATGGTGAGCACGTCGGGCGTGCACTCGGCCGCCACGCTCCTCCAGACCACGGGCTTCGTGCTGCCGGGGTTTCCTGGGGCCGGCTGCTGGGTGAGCTATGCGCTCGGCTCGATGAACGACAACCTGCCGACGTTCGTGGTGCTGCCCGACCACCGGGGCTTCGGCTCCAACGGCGTCAAAAACTGGGACGCCGGCTTCCTTCCCGCCCAGTACAGCGGCACGGTCGTGCAGCCGGCCGCCGAGGAGCCAGTCGCCGACCTACGGCCCCACCGCTCGGCGGCGTATGTCACGCCCGAGGCCGACGCGAAGGCCCGTGAGGTGCTGGCGGCGCTCAACCGTCGGCACGCCGACGGCCGCGGCGGTGACGACCAGCTTGATGCCCGGATCAAGAGCTATGAACTGGCGGCCCGGATGCAGCTGGCGGCGCCCGAGGTGCTTGATCTCGCCGACGAGTCTGCGCACGTGCTCAAGCTCTACGGCGTGCAATTGGGCCGCACGAGCTGGCCCAGCCAGATCAACGCCGAGGAGGAGACGCACCACTTCGGCCTGCGGTGCCTCGCCGCCCGGCGGCTGCTCGAGCGGGGCGTGCGGTTCGTGCAGGTGTGGAGCGGCAACGACAACGGCTTTCCGCGCCGCAACTGGGACAGTCACGAGGACGTCGAGCGGGATCACGGCCCGCTGGCCACCGGCATGGCCCACGGCGCGGCGGCCCTGATCAAGGATCTCGACCAGCGCGGCCTCTTGGACGACACGCTCGTGCTCTGGACCACGGAGTTTGGCCGGATGCCTAGCTCGCAGGGCGGCAAGGGCCGCGACCACAACCCCTTCGTGTTCACCAACTGGCTCTGCGGAGGCGGCATCAAGGGGGGAGTCGTGTGCGGTGAGAGCGACCAGTGGGGCTACAAGCCGCTCGACCGTGACCACCCCACGACGGTGCACGACGTGCACGCCACGGTGATGAAGCTCCTCGGCATCGACCACACGAAGCTCACCTGGCGCAACAACGGTATCGACCGGCGGCTCACCGACGTGCACGGCCACGTGATCGATGGAATCCTTTAATGTGACGTTCTCAGCGAGTGACTCCTGGGGTTTGTCGGGAGGCCGACAGCGTATCGAGCCAGGGTGAAGTTCACCAGTCAACTCGCCGGGTGGCTTTAGGCCCGCTGCAGGACCTCGACCGCGTTGACGTGAATCAGACCGCAATGAACGACGCGGTCTTCCTCGGGGTAGGTAACGACCACCTTGGTCTTCGTGAGAGCCACGCATTCAGGATGGAGCACCTCGTGCACCTCCCCATTTGAAAGTCGGATCACGAACGGCTCGAACGGTTCGTGTCGAATGAACTCCCGGATCGATTCCATGGTCATGGCAGCACCTCCTCAAGGGTGAACAGGCGTCCATATTATGGATCCTGGTCGCTGCTGTCAAACCACGTGCTAGCCGACGGCGGCGGCGGTTGCGTAGGAGCCCAGCACGACGACGCGTGTGCAGCGCTTTTCGAGGGCCTGGATCGCACGGCGGACGCGGAGATCGTCGCGGTGGCCTTCGAGCTCCACGAAGAAGATGTAGCCCCGCTCCTTGCCCGGCATCGGGAAAGACTCGATCCAGGTGAGATTGAGCTTCTGCTTCTTGGGGATCGAGAGGGCGTCGGCCAGGCCGCCCGGCTTGTGCTCCGTCTCGAACATCAGGGCCGTCTTGTCTTTGCCGGTGCGCTTCGCATCCGCGTGGCCGATCACGGCAAACCGCGTGGTGTTGTCGGCCACGTCTTCGATGTCTTCGGCGAGCACGTCGAGGCCGTAATGCACGCCGGCCTGCCGGCTGGCGATCGCGGCGGCGTGCGGGGTCTTGGCGGCCGTTTCGGCGGCGGCGCTCGTGCTCGTGACCTCGATGAGGCGGGCGTTTGGCAGGTGCCGGGCCAGCCAGTTGCGGCACTGCGAGAGCGCCTGCGGGCGGCTGTAGACCTCGCGGATCGAGGCCCGATCGCAGGCGGCCAGAAGCGTGTGGTGGATGCGCAGCGGCACCTCCGCACAGATCTTGACCGGGAGCCGCGAGAAGTTGTCGAGCGTGTCGGCGATGCGGCCGTCGGTGGAGTTTTCGAGCGGCACGACGCCGTAGTGCGAATGTCCGGCGTGCACCTCTTCGAAGGCCGCCGAGATGCTGGCCACGGGCACGAACTCGACCGAGCTGCCGAAGCGGTGCAGGGCGGCGAGATGGCTGTAGGTCCACGCCGGGCCCAGATGGGCCACGCGGATGTGCTGCTCGATGGCCCGCGACCCCGAGATCAGCTCGCGGTAGACGGCCTTGAGGCTGGCGTCAGACAGCGGGCCTTCGTTTGCCGACGCCACCCGCTCCAGCACCATCTCCTCGCGCGACGGGTCGTAGGCCGCTTCGCCGTTCGACCGCTTGATGTGGCCGATCTGTCGGGCGAGCTCCGCCCGCTCGTTCATCCGCTCGACGAGCTCGCGATCGATGCGGTCGATCTGCGTGCGGAGGGCAGCCAGGCCCGCAGGCTTGGCGGCGTCGGGCGACGGATTGGAAGGCTGCTTGGCCATGGCATGGGTTGTGGAGCGGCCAAAATGGCAGCCCGGGATGGTCCCCCGGGCTCGATGCATGCCGCACCTGCCAACTGTACCCTCAAAAATGCGGCCGTAAATGGCCTCGGGCGATCGTAAATCGTGGTCTTCATGCTGCTGGCACGGGCTTTGCTTTTTTCCTCGGCCAGCAGCATCACGGACAATTCTGGCGGCGAAAACTGGCGGACAGAGAGGAACAACACACATGGCTACCAAGCAGGGCGAAAAGATCATCGGCATCGACCTCGGCACCACGAACTCGGTGGTGGCCGTCATGGAGGGCAAGGAGCCCAAGGTGATCGCCAACAAGGAAGGCAATCGGCTCACGCCGAGCGTGGTGGCCTTCAACGACAAGGGTGAGACGCTCGTGGGCGACATCGCCCGCCGGCAGGCCGTCACCAACCCCAAGCGCACGATCTACTCGATCAAGCGGTTCATGGGCCGGCGGCACAACGAGGTGGCCGGCGAGGAGAAGATGGTGCCCTACGAGGTCGTCGGCGGCCCCGAGGACTACGTGAAGGTGAAGGCCGGCGACCAGACCTGCACGCCGCCGGAGGTGTCGGCCAAGGTGCTGCGGTCGCTGAAGGAGTCGGCCGAGAGCTACCTGGGCCACAAGGTCAACAAGGCGGTGATCACCGTCCCGGCCTACTTCAACGACGCCCAGCGGCAGGCCACGAAAGACGCCGGCCAGATCGCGGGCCTCGAGGTGATGCGAATCATCAACGAGCCCACGGCCGCCGCGCTCGCCTACGGCCTCGAGAAGAAGGCCCAGGAAAAGATCGTGGTGTTCGACCTCGGTGGCGGCACGTTCGACGTGTCGGTGCTCGAGGTGGCCGACGGCGTGTTTCGCGTGATCAGCACGAACGGCGACACGCACCTTGGCGGCGACGACTTCGACCAGACGCTGATCAACCACGTGGCAGATCAATTCAAGAAGGAACAGGGAATCGACCTCCGCAAAGACACGATGGCCCTGCAGCGCCTGCAGGAAGCCTGCGAGAAGGCAAAGAAGGAGCTCTCGAGCGCCCAGAGCACCGACATCAACCTGCCCTTCATCACGGCCGATGCGTCGGGGCCCAAGCACTTGCAGGTGACGATCACCCGTGCGCAGTTCGAGCAGATGTGCGACGCGCTCGTGGAGCGGTGCCGCGGGCCGGTGGTCCAGGCCCTCAAAGACGCCAAGCTCGACCCCAAGGACATCGACGAGGTGGTGCTCGTCGGCGGCTCGACCCGCATCCCGAAGGTGCAGGAGCTCGTCAAGAAGCTCTTCGGGAAGGAGCCCCACAAGGGCGTGAATCCCGACGAGGTCGTGGCGCTCGGCGCGGCGATCCAGGGCGGCGTGCTCGGCGGCGACGTGCAGGACGTGCTCCTGCTCGACGTCACGCCGCTCTCGCTCGGCATCGAGACGGAAGGCGGCCTGTTCACGAAGCTCGTTGAGCGGAATACCACCGTGCCCACGGAGCGGAAGCAGGTGTTCAGCACGGCGGCCGACAACCAGACGGCCGTGACAGTGAGCGTCTACCAGGGCGAGCGGCCGATGGCCAAGGACAACCGGCTGCTCGGCCAGTTCAACCTCGAGGGAATCCCTTCGGCCCCGCGCGGCACGCCCCAGATCGAGGTCAAGTTCGACATCGATGCCAACGGCATCCTGTCGGTGAGCGCGAAGGACCTGGGCAGCAACAAGGAGCAGACCGTCAAGATCGAGCAGTCGAGCGGGCTGAACGAGACCGAGATCGAGCGGATGCGGAAAGACGCCGAGCAAAACGCCGAGGCCGACAAGCAGAAGCTGCGGCTGGCCGAAGCTCGCAACCGCGCCGAGGCGCTCTGCTTCCAGACGGAGAAGCTCGTCAAGGAAAACGACGCCAAGCTGTCGGCGGCCGACAAGGCACCGATCGAGGCGGCGATCGCCAAGTCGCGCGAGACGGCCAAGGGCGAGGATGTCGACGCGATCACGTCGGCCCACAGTTCGCTCGAGCAGGCGGCGCAGGCGCTCTCGAAGGTGCTCTACGAGCAGACCGCCCAGCGGGGCGGCACGGCTCCCGAGGCCGCCACCGGCGACGGCGGCAAGGGCCCCGCC
>Ga0209229_10000786_pt1 | contig 13087 bp, 10 predicted proteins | sample SanBayMetagenome_FD_187466 | JGI IMG/M metagenome (GOLD analysis project Ga0209229, IMG submission 187466) | Freshwater and sediment microbial communities from dead zone in Sandusky Bay, Ohio, USA (SPAdes) (version 2) | ecosystem: Environmental > Aquatic > Freshwater > Lentic > Sediment... | reverse complement strand
TACCATTTATGTAAATCATTTAAAACAGTAAAGTGGCTATTTAAGTTTTTTGCTGATGGTCAAATATTTAATTTTCCAAAACTTTCTCAGTATGGAATTTTGCCACAACCTATTTAGGATTGCTATAGCAAGCAATTGTCCGCTTTTAAAATCCCATACTTTACGGGTGTAATCTTGTGAAGCAGAAACAACGATCTGCCCATCTGGGGTTATTGCCACTGCGGTGATTCCTTTCGTATGATTTTCGAGAGTACGTAATGCAGCCCCAAGCTCTAAGTCCCATATTCTGATCGTACCGTCCCAAGAGCTTGAGACGCAATATTTTCCATCTGACGTGATTGCTACCCCACTAATCCCATCAGTGTGACCCTTGAGTGTATATAACTCTATTCCTTGCTGCAAATCCCAAATTTTGAGAGTGCAATCGGCAGAAGCTGAAACAAGCTTTTGATTATTGGGCGTTACAACAACATCTGTTATTGCCTTAGTGTGGCCTTGAAGAGTTCGTAGTAACGTTGCCATAGGTGGGATTAAGCTGGCAGTCAAAGGACAGAGCCAAGGAGTTATATTACACTGTTTAGTCTGCTTCAATATCTCTCGAATCTCAAGAGTGTCAAAAGACAATAAACGTCCCAAAAGCTGCCCAAATAACTGGGTTTTATCTATCTGCAAAATATTGGCTGATAACTGAATTGTTCGCTGAATTAATTTTAAGCTGTAATTCTTTCCTTCGGAAATAGAAATTTCTGACGGCTGTAAAGCAAAATTGTAATCTTCAATAAGTTCCTGGACTTTTGACGCAAAAATTTTATGTTTAACAAACTCAAACTCGCTTAGCAAAGTACACAAATCATCTGCCATACCTGCTCGCTCCAGATGGTAAGGCAAGTTCAAGATATACTCAGTGTCTTCCAATGATAAGTTCTTAAACTCATTCATAAGGTTTAATACAGCAAAATAAAGCACCATCTCCGATGAAACTAGCGATTACCTCCCCACTTTCTAAATTCCAGACTTTGAGGGCGTTGTCGTAACTAGCGGAAATAGCCCTTTGCCCGTCCGAGGTAATTGCGATCGCATTGATGTAGTTAGTATGACCCGTGAGGGTTTTAAGTTCCGTACCAGTTGTCAAATCCCAGACTTTTAGGGTGCGATCGAACGAAGCAGAAACAGCGGTGCACCCATCAGGAGCGATCGCTACCCCATTAACCGTGCTGGTATGACCTGTGAGCGTGCCACATTCTTTCCCACTTGACAAATCCCAGAGCTTTAGAGTTTTGTCAATTGAGCCAGAGAGTGCCATCTGCCCGTTTGGAGTAGTTGCGACAGATCTAACCCAGTTATCATGACCTACAAGTGTTTTCAGTTCCCTGCCAGTTGCTAAATCCCAAATTTTTAGGGTGCGATCAGCGCTTCCAGAAATAGCCAACTGTCCATCTGGAGAAATCGCCACTGCTCTGACCCAGTTTGCATGACCCGAAAAATTCCCAGGTTGGCTATCAATTGTTAAGTCCCACACTTTCAAGGTTTGGTCAGAGGAAGCAGAAACTGCTAGGTGTCCATCAAGGGCGATCGCTACAGTGTTGATAGCTCCGGTATGCCCCGTCAGGGTTTTGAGTTCGATCCCATTGGTTAAATCCCACAGCTTGAGGGTTTTGTCTTTAGAGCCGGAAATCCCTAGCCGTCCATCTGGAGTTATTACCACTGCATTGATCGCCTCGGTATGTCCCTTGAGGGTGTGTAATATCATGTCCGGTCGATTACCCCTAATAAAAACCCCTGAAACTACTGGTACGAAGGGATCGTCATCATGAGCAATCGTTAGGGCATCATATAACGGAATGCCACTGCAATCCCACAAGGTCAGAGTATGATTATCTGAGCCAGAAAGGGCTATTTGCCCATTTTGGGTCATGGCAACTGCGTTGACCCTTTGCAAATCTGCGAGAGTGTATCGTTTGTTTTCAGCCAAATCCCAAAGGCACAAACCATCCCCAACTCCCCAGCAACCTGAGAGTACCCATTGTGCATCGGATGCGATCGCCACTGAATTAACACTGTTTGTATGCCCAGTCAGGGTTTTAAATTCAATGCCGCGAACTACATCCCAGAGCTTGACAGTTTTGTCAATTGAACCAGAGGTGGCAAACTGCCCATCTGGGGTAATTGCGACTGTCATAACTCGGTCAGTATGTCCTCTCAATGTGTGTCGCAAGGTGTTAGTTGTGAGATCCCATACTTTCAGGGTGTTGTCGTTGGAAGCAGAAATAGCTATTTGTCCATCTGATGAAATTGCAACTGCTTTGACATGGTGGGTGTGACCAGTAAAAGTGCGTATTAACGCATCTCCTGGTGGTGTCAAGCTAGGAGTCAGGGGGCGCAACCAAGGAGTATTTTTTCCTTGTCTGGCATCTTCCAGAAGTGCTTGAATATCTGGCGATTTGAAGGATAGCAAGCGACCCAATAGATGCCCCGCTACTTGAGTTTTGTTTTCTGGGTAAGCTAGAATGTGACTTGACTTCCGAATGGCATCCTGAATCAATCTCAAACTGTCTTTTTTGGCTTGAAAAATCTCAATATCTGGTGCAACAGTTAAAGCGTAATCTTCTATAAGCAACTGTGGTGTTGCAGCCGAATTTTTATATTCAATAAACTCAAACTCTGTCAGTAATTCATGAAATTCATTTGCCATTCCAGCAGCCACTAAGTGATAGGGTAGATTCAAAATATATTCAGTATCTTCAGATGAAAGGTTGTTGAGGTCAATCATGAGGTTGAATGATACGATCGATGTTTGAATACTCCATATCCTCCAATCTGAAAAAATGTACTCGTCCTGACAATTCACCAACGACTATCGTGACTCTATCGGAGCCAATTGCACAAGCTCGAATCTGAACATCTGCCTTAAAACTAGCAATTAATTTTCCAGTTTTGATATCCCATACTTTTAGTGTTTGATCGTCTGATGTAGAAATTGCCCTCTGTCTGTCTGAAGTTATCGCTACTGACCACATCCAACGTGTATGATTTTGTAGGGTATGTAATTCTCTGCCTGTCTCTAAATTCCAAATCTTAAGTGTTCCATCATCTGATGCAGAAATTACACCTTCTCCATTTTGTATAATTGCTAACATCCAAACTCTATCAGTATGACCTCGTAAAACTACTGGTTCTGAATTACTCTCTAAATTCCAAACTCTTAGGGTTTGATCGTCAGAACCAGAAACTACTCGTTTTCCATCAGGAGTAACAGCAAGCGTCCATACTCCTGCTACTCCTCCAAAACCTGCATTATGACCTCTAAGGGTACTTAGTTCTTTTCCTGTATTGAAGTCCCATACTTTAATAGTTTCATCGCCTGAACCGGAAATCACCTTCTGTTCATCAGGAGTAATTGTAACTGTTAGAACTTCTTTGCTATGACCTTGAAGTATTTGCTCTTCTATTCCGTTTTTTATATTCCAAATTCTTAGCGTACAATCCCTTGATGCTGAGATTACTCGCTTGCTATCTTGAGTTATGGCTATATCCCAAATCCAGTCAGTATGACCTACAAGATTATGCAGTTCTTTTCCTGTTGCCAAATCCCATACTTTTAATGTGCAATCACCTGATGCTGATATAGCTATTTTTCCATCAGGAGTAATGGCTAACTTATCAATCCATTTGGTATGACCTTTTAGGTTAAACACTTCAGTTTTATCTTTCAAATTCCAAGTTTTTAATGTCCCATCTTCTGATGCTGACACAGCAAAAAGATTGTCAGGTGTTATTGCTAAAGCTTTAACCCAAGAAGAATGACCAATAAAAGGAGCTAACATGGGCTTCCTTTGTAAATTCCATATTTTTATAGTCCCATCTTCTGAACCTGAAATAATATGCTGTCCATCCGGCATTAAGGTTAGCGCTCTAACTCTTTCAGTATGACCTTGTAAAGTCATAATTTCTGTTTTATTATTCAGATCCCAAACCTTGAGAGTGCTATCCTCTAATGCTGAAATTGCTTTTTCCCCATCAGGCGTTATTACTACTGCATTAATCCAGCTAGTATGCTGAAATGTAAATTCTTTTTTTCTTTTTTCAAGATCCCACATTATGAGGTCTTTTGAACTCGCAGACAATAATTTTGTTTCATCATACGTTATTGCTAATGCTCTAATCTTTTCAGGAGAGTATTCATTAAGATAAAATTTTGCATTAGTTGTAATGTTCCAAATAACTAGAGTGGACTCAATAAAATAAACAACATATTTACCATTATTAGTAATAGTAGCTTTCTCAAGGCAAGGATAATTGTCAATCAAAAATACTTGATTATTCTTTATATCAATATTCCAGATTTTCAGAGATTCATCTTCTGAAATTGATATAAGATGATAAGTATTCGGTAGAAACGCCAAATCTGTAATGGATATACTTCCCACAGAAAAGGAAAACAATTGTCGTGCATTTTTAATATCCCAAGCTTTAATAATGCCATCACCTAAAGTAGTAATAGCAAGATTTCCATCTGAAGTTAATGCTACGGCATTTATCCGATTATCATAAGCCTCAATAGTATGTATTTCTTTTGCTTTATCAATATCCCAAAATTTAATAGTCCCTTGATCTGAAGTTGATAAAATTCTTTGTTTGTGAGGGACAGATATCACCCTAGTAACATCATAAGGATGATTCAAGCTTTTTACTAATACTCCTCCGGGTGGTATTAAACCGTATGTTAATGGACAAATCCATATGTGATTTTTCCAGTTCTCGATTTGCTTGATTAGTATTTTTATGCTTTTGAGATCGAAGAATTTTAACCTACCTATTAATTGTCCAGGGAACTGCTTTTTATCTTCTTTGATAATATGTTCTGACAAACGAATTGCATCTTGAATTAATTCAAGCACTTCTTTCTTATTATCAGAAAATTGAATATTAGAATGCAAACCCAAACTGTAATCTTCTATCAGTAGCTGAACTTCCGAAAAATCCACTTTGTGTTGAAGAAAATCAAACTCACTTAAAATCACATACAAATCATTTCCCATTTTCGCCTGTGCTAAATGATAAGGCAAATTTAAAACATATTCAGCATCTTCATCTGAAAGGTTGTTGAATTGATTCATCAATGCGAGGACTCCACACGAAGATTCAATCCCTCCAATCGCAAAAAGTGTACCTGTCCTGATCGATCCCCCACTATAATTGTTTTTTCGTCAGGCGAAACAGCACTGCAAGAGATAGGAGAATCTCCTGTGAAAGTCATGATTTCTCTTGCATTTAACACATCCCATATCTTAATAGTATTATCCGCTGAAGCTGAAACAATAAATTGTCCATTAAAAATAATATTTAATTTAATAACTGCTTCTCTATGACCTTTAATAGTTTTTAACTCTTTTCGGAGCTTTAAATCCCAAATCTTAATTGTATTGTCTTCTGAACCTGATATGATTCTTTCACCATCAGGAGTAATTGCAAAAGTCGTTACACTGCCCGTATGCCCAACTAAAGTGAATACTTCTTTTCCTGTGACTAAATCCCAACCTTTTAAAGTTTTATCTTGAGAACTTGATATTATTCTATTATTGGAAGCAACGGCAACAGTAGTTACAGGTGCATTATGTCCAAATAAGGTAAAAATTTCTACTCCTGTGTTCAAATCCCAAACTTTTAAAGTTTTATCTTGAGAAGCTGATACTAGCTTTTCACTGTTGAAAGCAAGCGCTATCGCTGTAATACAGTCAGTATGTCCTTTAAGGGTTAACTCTTTTTTTCCTGTTGTTATATTATATATTTCGATTGAATTATTCCCGGATTTAGTTGCTATTATAATTTTTTTATTGTCAGGATGACTAAGAACAATAGGGCGATTTCTTAATAATTCATAAACCATATAATCCGCCCATAAAAAAAGACTTCTATCAGAGTCTTGAATGGTTAATTCCTCTTTTTTTGTAAATAAATTCCAAACCTTTATTGTGTCCGGGTCTGACACGGATATTACCCGTTGACCATCTGGAGTAATGTCAAGTGCCTCTATCATCCAATCATGCCCATAAAATGTAAATATCTCTTCTCCGGTCTCTAAATCCCAAATTTTTACCTTCTTATCATATAAACCTGAAACTGCTTGCTTACCATTTGGAGTAATAATAATTGTATAAACAGGTTTCACATCAGGAAACGCATCAATCATACCTGTAAATATTTTTGAAAAATCCTTTGACGTAGAATAATCATTTTTAGTTCTGGTAGCAATAAATAATTGATTACCACTAGCAAAGTCCCACGCTATCACAGTCCCATCTTGTGAACCTGAAATAATATATTGATTATCAAGAGTGACCGTTAGGCTTGTAATATGTTTACCAAATCCTGTCCAGCTTATATCTGTTAAAGTTTGAATTTGTTTCCCGGTAGATATATCCCATACAATTGTACTTCCATCACATGAACTTGCTATAACTTGTTGGCTATTAGAATTAACTGCTAGTGCAGAAATTCGAGCAGGTGCAGGTAAAGTTCTGATCTCTTCTCTTGTAGCTAAATTCCATATTTTTATCGTTTCATCAGATGAACCAGATATTAAATACTGATTATCAGATGTGATAGTTATAACACTTACGTACTCATTATGCCTTTGTAATATAATTTCTTGACCTGTAGCTAAATCCCAAATTGCCAGCGTAGACTTAATATCCCATTGAATGGATCTTAAACTCACAATTATTTGTTTCCCATTAGAAGTAATTGCCCATGCGTTTATATATTCTTTTTTTAAAATATTATTTCTTTGTATAGTAAAACTTTTAATTTCTTGACTTGTAAGTAAATCCCATATTTTAATAATTCCATTACCAGCAGCAGAGACTATTTGTTTTCCGTCAGGACTAACAACACATATGTCTAGTAAATTAATCTGAAAACTTCTTATTTCTGTATAAGTGTTTAAGTCCCATGATTTGACTATTCCATCAACTGATATCGATATTATTTGCTGATTATCAGGTGTGACTTTTATTACCGTTATAGCACTGTGGTGTCCTGTTAAGGTTTTAATTTCCTCTCCTGTTATGAAATTCCATATTTTTACAGTTGCATCAGAAGATCCAGTAATTATTAGTTGGCTACTAGGAATAGAAACAACTTGATTTACTGTTTTAGTATGGCTATTTAAATTAATTTTTTTTGTAAATGTAAAATTTACTTTATCAATGACTTCGACTCTTTGGTTTATACTTAAATCCCAAACTTTTATTGTATCATTACAAGTGGAAATTATTTTTTTATCATCTGGAGTAATTGTAAATAAAGAGGATACATTACTAAAATCTTGACCAAAAGCGCATTCTTCTCCCGTTATTAAATTCCATAAAATCAATTTATTATCATCAGCACTAGAAATTAAGTATTTTCCATCATTAGTCAATCTAATTTTATTGATTCTGGTGTCGTGATGTCCTATCAGAACTTTTTCTAAATTACCTGTATCCAAATTCCAAATTCTGATTGATTCATCTGCCGAACCAGACGCTACATACTTACTATCCGGTGTGATAGCTAGTGTAAGTACATGAGAAGTATGACCGATTAAGGTTTTCAGTTGATTTCCGGTAATTAAATCCCAAATTATTAATGTCTGATCTTTAGATGCTGATATTAGTTTTTGACCATCAGGGGTAATTGCTACTGCTTTGATTGCTTTATCATGAGCTGTAATTGTCCTTACCCTTTCACCCGTGTTTATATCCCAAATAATTATCAAGCCAAAACCATTATCATCTACTCCACCTGATACAAACCATTTGCTATCAGGAGTAACTGCCAAAGAGTTTACAAGTTTACCAGCAATACAATTAAATAGTTCTTTTCCTGTATCTAAATCCCAAACTTTAACTGTATTACCCAATGCTGGAGCAGTTATCACCTTTTTATTGTTAGGTGTAATAATAATTGGTTTTTCTAATTGAATAAAATTTTGAAAGCTACAAATAGATTCTACAAAAGAGTATTGAATTTTAACTTTCTCTACTATGTCAGACATTCTTTCAAAAATACTGGAAAACCAACTCTTGCCTAAATTAGTTTTCTTAGTGTTACTTTGACTATTTCCTCTATTACAGGCGATATTACTAAAAATTTGATTTCCTGTCTCTAAATCTAAAATAGTTATTTTATTATATCTTAGAACTGATACTATCTTTCTCCCATCATGTGTAATAGCAATACCTAAAATCTCGTTTTCAGATAGATCTGAACTTTGATCAATTAAATAAGTTTTAGCTTCTTTTCCTGTAGCGAGATCCCAAATTACTATTCTTCCATCTAGAAAGCTAGACACTAAAGATTTGCTATCAGGAGTAACAGCAATTCCACTTAATAGTCCAGATCGTGAACTCTGAGAAACTAAATTATAGATTAGTGAACTTTTTGGCGATTTTAAACTAGATGTAAGAGGGCGTAGCCAAGGGGTATCTTGATATTGTTTTGCTTCTCCCAATAGCTTTTTTATTTTTGAACTATCAGTGAACTTTAGTAAGCGCCCCAACAATTGACTTGCTAACTGGGTTTGATCTTTTTCTAAAATATTAGCTGATATTTCCAATGCTCTTTGAATTAGCTTTAACTCTTTTTCATACGTTGAGTTTTTTGTTAAATCAAAATCTTCAACTAATGGACGCACACCTAAAGTACCAATTTTATGTTGAGCAAAATCAAAATCAATTAAAATATCGCACAAGTCTTCTGCCATACAAGCTTCAGCTAGATGTGATGGCAAATTTACAAGATATTCCGCATCTTCTGGCAACAAATTATCAAACTTACTCATGGCGACGACGATTTTTCCACTTATTCAATTGGTCTTTAGCAATTAGTCGATGAATCCCTGGAATGGTCAGCCCAGTTTTCTCCAGAATATCCTTACGGTGAAGAAAATCTCGAAAACTTGTGTGGTAGACACTATAGCGCTTTTGGTTATCTTTAAGCAACTCGTGTAAAAATTGCTCCCACTCATTCAACACATTTTGTACTATACGACTATCCTCGCCAGAAAAATCACAAATTTGCTGGCGAGAAACAGGCTGTTTCACCTCTCCTAGAATGTAAACAATTTTTATTTTTGCATCGGGCAGTGGATTAGCAGTCATCCCCATGCGTCGCCAGTGAAAATCATAGTAGCCTTGTAGACCTTGAGGGAAACTTTCAAGGCTTAAATCCTTATATAATCCCTTTTCGATGTCTTGCAATACATAGCGCAAGTACATGAAATTGTTTTCACTTTTATCTACAATTTTGTTAGTGAATACAATAATTGTTTCTTGGCGTTCATTAATCTGCTGGCGCAGCTTTTCACTGTCATCAACCCGGTTCTGGATGTATAAGCGCACATCGCGCTGGCTATCAATCTGATAGTCAAGCAAACTGATCGTCTGTAAGGGTGTGTAGGCTGTGAATGGTACTTCCACACCTCGTCGCCGCGTCATAATGAAATACACCTTATCAGGTAAATGAGGTGGCAAGTATAAGATATTTGCATCTCTGTAACTGCCTGAGTCCACCTCATCCAAAGCATCAACGGCAATGACTACAGGTTGACCATTGCTTCTTTGGGCAACCTCATCCAGTAGTTGACCCAAGAACTCTCCATCTCGCGTTGCATTTGATGGTAAAGGGTCATAGGGCAGTTGGTAACGGGCAACCAGTTGCTTACAAACACTTTCCAAAAATTGGTCTGCCCGATTTGGCCCTTGCAGTTGGACATTAAAATGAGCAACACACCTGGTATCCTGCACATATTTCGCCAAGATTGCGCTTTTACCCATCCCCGGATCGCCGATGATGGTGAAATAGCCTTTAGGGTTTTGTTGTATAAAAGTTTGAATAGCATCAAATACATATTCGCGTCCAACAAAGCCCTCTATTTTGTCTTGAATGAGCGATTGAAACTCGCTGATAACAGTTGATGGTTTCTGGATGGCGCGGATAAGAGCTTGCATCGCGTCATCGTTAAGTTCAATGTAGATCTGATCGCCTATCTGTACTCCTTGCCCCTGCGCGATGTTAACGTTGTACTTACCAAGTTGCGACGCAATTTGGGGATCGCTTGCACCTAACACCTGACGCAACATTGCTATGTCGGCATCAGTGTGCTTACCGTTGACAATCCGGGTAATAATACTGCTTAACTCATCAGGGTTGGTCATCTTTCATGCTCTCCGTGCTTATTCTATTCTCGGCACAATCATTTCTAACTTGTGATTCTTCCATTTGTTGTAAATACTCAAATTTCTCTACAATTTTACTACTCGGAATCAGCACACTCCATCAGTGTAGCTTTGGGCAATTGCTAGATATGGCTCTGTCATAGTCATGGCAAAAATTTTTAACTAAATTAGGTCTAACATACACAAAAAAGGCGATACAAAATACGAGCCAGTTTATGAGCTTGGGCTAAATATTGATTTTTTTATCAACATTCTGATCACCCCCCTAATCCAGAGTAGTATTAATACTCTTGACTTTAAGATAAATTGACAGACTTTAGGCTGAATTAGTCCAGCAATTTGTCTAAGGCTGTTTGAGCAATTAATTCCGCTTTCTCTGATGTCACTTTTTGATACTGTAAGGTCGTCTGAATACTACTATGTCCCATCAACGCCCGTAATTCTTCTAAGCCCATTAACCCGACTCGCTCGGTGGCAAAAGTATGTCTTAAGTCATGCAATCTAGCGTCTTGAAGTGTGGGGACTATGGCGATCGCGTCTTTCCAGTCTTGATAGGCTTGGCTGTAGCTAAGGCGGCTGATCTGGAGGGTTTTGGGGTGCTGGGCGACAAATAAGGCGGTGGCCTGGGGAGGGCGAGTTCCCTGAATATAGCGTTCTAAGGCTTGGGCTGCATCGGCACTGTAGAAGCACCAGCGTCGTTTATTGCCTTTACCGATGACTTGGAATTTGCGGTCGGAGGAGTTGATTTGGTCGAGATCTAAGGCGAGGACTTCACTGACTCTGGCCCCACTGCGGTGTAGTAAACGGACTAACGCCATCAGTCGCCAGTTGGAGAGGTGGCGGATGGCTTGATACAGGGCGTTGAGTTGATGGGGTTTGAGGTAGCGGATCGTGCTGTCTTCGTGGTGTTCTCCTTGCTGGGCATCGGGTTTTCTGGGTTTGAGGCGGGCAATGGGGTTGAGGGGGATGTAGCCTTCATCTACGGCAAAGTTCATGAGGGCGATGAGGATACGTTGATGGCGACGATGGGTGGTGTAACTCAGGTGGGTTAAGGAGTCGAGGTAGTCACGCACTTGTTGGCGATCTAGTGTTTTAATGTCCCAATACCCATACTGTTGTAGGAAGGGAATGAGGGTAAGTTCATAAGACTTTCGGGTAGCGGGGGAAAGTTCAGGACGCTGTAAAAATTGGGTGGCAATTGTAGCAATTGTGGTTGTCATAAGAAGGAAATTATGCTGAAATAAGAATAGATTAATTACTACTGTTTTTAGCATATTTTAATGCACACTTTAACATCGGAATTTTTGCCGCAACCCGAGGAAACGCTGGGGGAATACGTGCGACGGCTGCGAGGACTGAAGCGTCTGAGTCAAGAGCAGTTGGCGCAAGGGTGTGGGTTGCATCTGCAAAGTATTGGCAAGATTGAGCGGGGGTTAACGACTCGTCTAAGCCAAAAGGCGAAACGGGGTCTGGCTCAGGTGTTGGGGGTTCCGGTGGCGTATTTGGAGGCGGCGGTGCGGGGGACGGGGGTGGAGGTGTCTCAGGCGCTGAAACTGTGTCTGTGCTGTTGGACACCGGGGACGGTGCCGGAGTTGGGGTGGCTTGACCCCAGGGCCAAGTTTTGTTTTTTGTGTGGGGAGGTTTTGTGCGATCGCTGTCCTGGATGTTCTCATCCCATCACGTCTGAGCAATATCGGTTTTGTCCGATGTGTGGTCAGTCTTATCGGGATGGAAAGCACAAAGCTTGAGTAAGGGTTGGTGATTCGCGGTTGTTGAGGTTAGGGAGTTAATTCAAAAAAATCCCGTCAAAAACAGACCGAGACACCCGAAAATTAATGTCCCTGAGTTTTTGATATAATTCATTTTTATCCGTAATATGAATCTTACCCGTTTGGGTTAACTTTTTGATAATTCCTAAAGTTCCTTTAACATTTAATCCTAAATTAATCGCTTGTTTTCGAGCCGCTAAGTCATCTAATATGATATAATCTGCTTGCAGTTCTGTTGCTAAAGAGATCGCTTCCGACTCCCCTTGTCCTAAACTTTGATTAATGCGGTTTAATAAAGACAGTAAAGTTGTACGTCTCACCTGAAGTTTTCCCGTTTCAATTAACGGATTAATCACTGAAATAATCAAATCATCCTTCGCTTGAATTTCTTCAATAACAGCTGTCGGGACATAAAATTCATCCTCCGTTTCCAGAAATAATTCTAAAAACTCTAATTTACCGAGAAAAATTAACGGGGATGAGTTAATCACAATTTTCACAACGTTTACCAGTCCTTTTCCCGTTGAATATCTTCATCCTCTAAATAGGAAAATTCGATTCCTAATAAATCTAAAATTTGCAATAATCCCGCTTCATCTAAATTCATCACTTCCGCAGCTTTCCTCAAACTTATCACTCTAACGGTTAACGCACCCAAAACAAATAAAAATCGTTCTTTCTGTTCCACGTCCGTAAAAACAGGTAAAGAAACTGCGATATTTTGTAAAGCTATTGTAGAAGTCATCATTTACTCCTAAAATTGAACAAATTTATAATTCTCCAAACCGTTCTCGATACAACCCTAACTGTTCTTCTGGCGTTAAATAGCGAACGCCTTGTTGATTATACCAAGATAAAACCTCTAATGGCTCAAGAAGCTCACAAACCGATGTTTCATCTTAAACCCGCAGATGGAGCGATTGGTGCTCATCTTCAAGCTGTACAAAGTGCTTACCGAGACTTTAATCAACTATAGCAATCCTAAATAGGTTGTGGCAAAATTCCATACTGAGAAAGTTTTGGAAAATTAAATATTTGACCATCAGCAAAAAACTTAAATAGCCACTTTACTGTTTTAAATGATTTACATAAATGGTA
>Ga0209229_10000784_pt1 | contig 13094 bp, 9 predicted proteins | sample SanBayMetagenome_FD_187466 | JGI IMG/M metagenome (GOLD analysis project Ga0209229, IMG submission 187466) | Freshwater and sediment microbial communities from dead zone in Sandusky Bay, Ohio, USA (SPAdes) (version 2) | ecosystem: Environmental > Aquatic > Freshwater > Lentic > Sediment | place... | reverse complement strand
CACAATTCGCGATCACATATTCGATTTCGCCGCGCATCGCCGGGTCGAGCACTACGGCCCGATTGTCGAGCAAACGACAGCCGAGAGTGCTCCGGCTCCGGGCGACGTGAAATCGCGCCCGGTTTCATAACGCGTCCCGACCGAGGCCTCGCGTAGACGGTCCGGGTTTGCTTGGGATCTCATGCTAGCTCGAAACGGCGAAGCAAAGCCTCCGGATCGGGATCGCGGCCGCGGAAGTTGCGGAAAGCCTGGGCCCCGGGTATGGACGTGCCGGCGCTCAAGATCATGTCCCGCCATCGCGCTGCGACATCGGCGTCATAGAGCCCGCCAGGCGCCGCTTCGAACGCCGCAATGACGTCCGCTACCATCACGTCAGCCCACAGGTAGGAATAGAGCGCACCCGCATAGACGTCGGTGAAACTGTGATACTGCTGCGGCAGAAAGAAGATCGGATCGATCGCGTCAGGGATATCGAACTCGGTATAGGTTTCGCGTTCGATCGCGAGCGGATCGACTGGCGCGCCGCGCGCTGCGAGGTGCATGCGGAAATCAACCAGCGTCGGCAGCAGATACTCAAGGCCAACGCTGAATACGCGGTCAAAACGGAAAGCCGCCTCGATGGCCTCGATCATGGCTTCCGGCATCGGCTCGCCGGTCTGCCAGTGGCGAGCATAGCGGCGAAGCAGCTCGCGATCGTAGAGCCAGCGTTCGTTGAGCTGTGACGGCAATTCAACCAGGTCCCATTCCACGCCCATCGGGCCCAGCGAGGGATAACGCGCGCGGCTCATCAGCATGTGCATCGCATGGCCGAATTCGTGGAACAGCACATTGGCATATTCCCAGCCCATCAGGATCGGGCCTTCGCCTGCCGGCTTTTCGATGTTGGAGCAGACGTTGGAGAAGCAAAGCTGCCTGCCGCGGAAGTTCTCCGCCGCCTGGATCTCAGCCTGCCAGGAACCGCGCATCTTGCCTTCGCGATAAAGCATATCCATCCACACAACGCCGATCACGTCGCTGCCGCGCGCGACTTCATAGACTTGCACGTCGGGATGGACCCGAGGCGCATCAGGGAGCGCGGTGAACGACAGGCCGTGCAGCCGTTCGGCTGCGGAAAACATCATTACCAGCACATTGCTTAGCGAGAGATACGATTTCACCGCCTCGGCATCGAGCCCAAATTGCGCCTTGCGGTGCTTGTCGAGATAATAGAGCCAGTCCCACGCCCGAACACGGTCAGCGAGGCCGTCCGCGTCGGCAAGCCGCTGAACGATATCGAGACGGGAAAGAGCATCGCGGTGCACCGGTCCGAGAGTCTTGATCAGCTGCTGCAGGGCAACTTCCGGCGTGCCGGCCATTTTTCCTGCGATGGCATAATGGGCATAGCTTTCATGACCAAGCAGTCGCGCCTTCTCGCCGCGCAGTGTCACCAGTTCGGACAGCAAGGGGCGGTTGTCGTGAGGGCCATCGATCGCGCAGCGTGTCATCCACATGTCGCGCGCCTGCTTTCGGATTCCGCGATTGCCGCAAAGCTGCAGCACAGGCCAGATCGCGGGCCGGGTATTGGCGATCGCGAACTTGCCTTCGTGGCCCTTTTCGGCAGCGAGGCGGCCAGCGGCGTTAACGGCCGCTTCGGGCAATCCGGCCAGGGCGGCTTCCGTTTCGACCAGGACATAGCGCTCAGCCGCGTCCGCCATCATGTTGGCATGACATCGCGACTGTAGCTCCGAGATGCGTCCATTGATCGCTGCCACGGCGGCGCGCGTCTCCGGCGATAGCAATGCGCCCCGCCGCACGAATCGATTGCGGATCACCTCAACCAGGCGTGCCTGTTCGGGCGTCAGCGAGGCATCGTCCGCAACGGCGTCGATCCGCGCAAACAGTGCCGGATTGTGCGCAATCTCGTCCTCTAGCGCTTCACGCAGTGGGGCAAGGCGCTGCTCGACCTCCGCTATGCCATCGAGATTGCGGGTGGAAAACAGGATGGTGGCAAGCGACGCCAACCGCTTGAGCGGGCGCCCGGCATCCTCGAGCGCTGCAATCGTGTTTTCAAAGTCCGGTGGAGCAGGGTGATCGACGATTCCGGCTATCTCGCCGCGTTTCATCTCAAGTGCCGCAAGCGTGGCCGCTTCGATCGCGGCAGGCGTTGCCGTGTCGAATGGCGGCAGGCCGCCATAAGGTCCGCTCCAAGGGTCGATCAGGCTGGTCGTCAGCGTCATAGCTGCTCCTTGATGGTCTCAACAGCATTGAGCATAGCCCGGGCAACCGACGGATCCGCAGTACTGTGTGCACCGTCCCTTACAATATCGATCGTGGAGCCGGGCCAGGCCTTGTGCAGGGTCCAGGCGGCTTCGGGCGGGGTTGTCACGTCGTAACGGCTGCTCTGGATTGCGCAGGGCAAATGGCGAATTCGCGAAAGGTTGTCCAGAAGCTGGTTGGAACGCAGGAAATGGCGATTGACCGAGTAATGCAGAAACAGGCGCGCAAGCGGCAGTGAGTTGTCGGGATTCTCGTAGCGCTCCAGCACTGCTGGATCAGGTGACAGTCCCACTGTCGCGGCAGAAAACATGCAGACCGCGCGTGCCGCCGGAAGATGGATGGCCGGATTGGGATCCATGAGCTGCGCATGGAAGCCGGTCACCGGATTATTGCGCGACTTTTCAGGTAAGGCCGAGATCAAGGCATCGAACGCTTCGGGAAAGAGCTTCGCGGTGCCGTGCCACCACCAGTGCCGGTCAACGTCACGGCCCAGTGTCACGCCGGCCAGGACGAAGCCCAGGCAGGCTTCCGGATGGCTCTCCCCATAGGCCAGGCCCAATGCCGTGCCCCAGCTGCCGCCGACGACAAGCCAGCGGGCAATGCCGAGGTGGTCCCGCAAGCGTTCGATATCGGCAATGAGCACCTGGGTGGTGTTGCCGTGCGTTTCGGCAAGCGGCGTCGATTGACCGCAGCCGCGCTGGTGCATGGTGACATAGCGGAAGTGGCTGGGATCGAAGAAACGGCGAGCAAGCGGCTGGGTAGCACCGCCTGGGCCGCCATGCAGGTAGATGACCGGAACACCGGTGGGGTTGCCGCATGCCTCCCACCACACATGATGGCCATCGCCCACGTCGAGATAGCCCGAAGCATCGGGTTCGATTTCAGGATAGAGGAATGCGAGTGGGCTTTCGTCCCTCGTCATGACAAAACACCGGACAAGAACTTCTGCACAAGCGGCACCACCAGCTGGTTCTGGCCGATCACCTCATGGCCGAAGCCCGCAATCTCGTCGACCTGCCAGCCTTGCGCCTCAAGGCGGTTGCGGTTGTCGCGGCAGGCGGAGGCGATGGGCACGGGGTATCCTGCTTCCACGAGATCGCCGTCGCCGCCGAAGTAGAGCAGTTTTGGGCAGGCGATCTCGGCGACTGCCTCCGCCTCAGGCCAGTCTAGCAGACTAGCGTAGAAGGTTGACCATTGGCGATACTGATCAGGATCGCGCAGTATGACCATCGCCGATTCCGGCACATCGCCAATCTTGGCGACGCTAGCAGCATGAATGGCAGCATAGGGCGCTCCAAGTGCAGGCCAGCCACCAATGGCAAGCGCGCTGACCCGGTCCGAGCGGGTGGCAAGCTGCAATCCGACCGCGCCGCTCCACGAATAGCCTGCCCAAGCGAAGCGCCCAATGCCCGCCGCATCGGCAACGCCGAGCAGGTCCGCGACCACGCGGCTGGCCGTCATCGTCGACGGATCGCAATCCTTGCTTCTGCCGATACCAGGATAGTCAGCAAGCAGCACCGTGAAGCGCGGTGTCAGGGCGTCGAGCCAGGCATCGAGCATCGGCTTTGCCGCTGGGCCGAAAATCTCGGAGTGCGAGGCCATCAAAGGTAGCCCCACAAATACCGCCGGTCCCGATCCGTGCGTCTCATACCAGATACCGCTGTCGGGCGTGAAAGGCATGGCTCAAGCTGCCTCTGCGATCCATGCATCGACAATATCGTCGAGCACGGGAAGTGTTGCAGGGCCTGCCGTCATTACCGTTTCATGGAAGGTGCGAAGACTGAACCGCGAATTCAGCGCTTTCTCCGCGCGCTCCCGCATCGCGCGCACCCTGAGTCCGCCAATATGGTAGGCAAGCGCCTGCCCTGGAAGCGCAATGTAGCGATCGACCTCTGCCGCGATGGTTTCGGGCGACAGCGATAGATGATCGGTGAGAAAGGCGATGGCCCGCTCGCGCGGCCAATCGAAGGCATGAATGCCGGTGTCGACAACCAGGCGGCAGGCGCGCCACATTTCCATTTCGAGCCGCCCGAAATGCTCGTGCGGCGTGGCATAGACGCCAAGTTCGATGCCAAGCTGCTCGCAGTAGAGCGCCCAGCCTTCAACGCAGGCCGTGTACTTGACGGCGCCATTGCGCCGGAAAGCAGGCAGATCATCGAGCTCCGCCATCATGCCGATGTGCATCAAATGGCCGGGCCATGCCTCATGCACGGCCATTGCCGGAAGAATGTATGTCGGGCATTTCTCAACCAGGCCGTTGACCCAGAAGATGCCTGCGCTGGCGCCGCCCGATGGCGCGGGCTGGGCATAGGCGGGGGGTAGACTTGCCGACATCGCCGCCGGCGCGACGTCAACCCCATAAGTGATGCGGGGGATGCGGCTGAAGTAAGCGGGTATCTTAGCGTCGATGCGCTTGCACAGGATTTCCACCCGTTCGCGCAGCGCGTTTGAGTCGGCAGCGATAAATTGCGGATCGGTAGTTAGAAAGTGCCGGTAGCCGGGCAAGTCGTCGCCAAATCCCGACTCGCCGGCGAGCGCGGCCATTGCAGCTTCGATCCGGGACACTTCGGCAAGACCGAGCGCGTGGATCTCGTCCGCGACCATGTCGGTCGTCGTGAATTGCCGAACGAGCAGCGCGTACCAGCCGCCGCCGCCGGGGCCATGGCGGCAGGAGACGGTCTCGCGCGCGCCTTCCATCAAGGGGCCCGCGATAAGGTCGGCATGAGCGCGCAACGCTGGAATCAGATGTTCGGCAATGATCGAAAGCGCCTGTTCCACGGCTCTGGCCAGCTGCGGCGAGCCGGCAATCGGGCTCTTTGCGAAAGGCGCGAACCATGGCGATGCCTCCGGCGCAGCGCCGGCAATCGCCGACGTGTTGCGCGATGCGGCCTCAAGCACGATGCGGGGATAGCGGATGCCGCGCGCATGGCCTTCCAAGAGGTTCGCGCGCACATCGCCCAGAAAGGCGGGAAAACGCGAAAGGCGGTCAACGTAGAGATCAGCTGCCGCTGCATCGGTCAGGGTTACCGCATTGGCGAAGAAAACTGTGTTGAAATCCGGTCCCACCGGGAGCAGCGATGGGCGCAAATGCGCATCGAGCGCAAAGTTGTCGCGGATCAGCCGCAATTCGCGCTCCAGAAGGGCGTGAGTGGCGGCATCCTTGGCATTGAGCATGCCGCGCGCGATTTGATCCAGTTCGTCCAGAAAATCCGCCGCCGCACGATCGCGCCGGGCATAATCCCCGGCGCTTTCCCGAAACAGCACCGGATCGCCCGCATCATCGCCCGCAAGAAACGCACCAAGGCCGTTCTCGATACGCTCGAACGCCCAGTATCGCGCAGCAAGATCAGCGAGCGCCGCCGCTGCGTTCATATCCAGCTCGCAATCTGCTCGAACGGCTTCTTGATCGTCGCATGAACCGGGATGGTCGCACCTTCCTCGGCATGGCCGACCACGATCAGCATGACGGGCTTTTCATTGGCCGGCCGTCCGCAAATCTCGTTGAGGAAATTCATCGGATTGGGCGTGTGGGTCAGGGTCGCGAATTTGGCGGCATGGAGTGCTGCCAACAGGAAGCCGCAGGCAATACCGACGCTTTCATGCATATAATAGTTCTGGCGCATTTCACCTGGATAGAGCCCGCCCTTGCGCTGCCCGAAGACGGCGATGATCAGCGGTGCGGCATCGAGATAGGCCTTGTCTTCGTCTGTGCCCAAGGGCGCGAGCGCTTCAAGCCATTCCTTGCCGGCCTTGCCCGAATAAAATTCGCGCTCTTCCTCTTCGGCGGCGATGCGGATGCGATGCTTGTCTTCCGGCGATGTGACGAGGGCAAAATGCCAGGGCTGGTGATTGGCGCCCGAAGGTGCTGTCCCTGCCGCCATGATCGCCGCTTCGATGGCTTCGCGCGGGACAGGACCCGGGCCGATATAGCGGCAGGTCCGGCGTGTGCGAATGGCGTCATAACAGTCCCTGGCAGCGGCGATCCGCTCGTCGTCGCTCATGTCCGGATAGGGTATCCAGGGTGTTGTTTCATGGACCTTCATCTGGCAACTCCTCCATTTGCGATCTTTACAATACAATACACGTGTGTATGGTGCAATGACGTAGGAGAGGCGGGGCATGACCGCAATAGCCGAGAGAGATGAAATCACAGGTGCCAGCCCGCATCAGCCGATGTGGTGGGCATGGTACGGACTTGGTGTTGTCGTGCTGGCTTCGGTGATCGGGTCGCTGATCGGCAAGGGCCTTATTTCGTTGGTCGCCGAATCGATGAAGCAGTCCCTCAAGCTGACGGACTCACAGCTGGGCCTCGTTACCGGACTTGCGCTCACCTTCGTAACCGCGCTTGCGGCCATCCCGGTCGGCTGGCTGGCGGATCGGGCGGATCGGCGTTGGGTGCTGGCTATATGTGTCTTGATATGGTCGGCCGCCACGGTGGGATTTGGCCTGTCGACAACCTTTTCGGGCCTGTTTCTGTTCGCCATGGGTATTGCCGTTGGGGAAGCGGTGCTTGGGCCGATCACCTATTCGATAATCCCAGATCTTTTCCCGCGCGATCGCTGGGTGGTTGCAAATCTGATCTTCGTCACAGCGACGCTGCTTGGAACCTATATCGGCATGGCGCTCGGCGGAACGCTATTCGGCTATGTTGCGGCGAATTCGGCCAGTCTGCCTGCTTTTCTTGCTGGCCTCGAACCTTGGCGAACCACCTTGATCCTGGCCGCACTTTCGGGTCCAATCCTGGCGGTTCTCATCCTCATGATGCGGTTGAAGCGGATCACGCCTGTGCCCCGATCAGGAGAGCGAGTGGAAGGCGTGGTCGAGTATTTTAGGGCCAACGCTCGCACCACGGCAGGGATCTTCTTTGGTTTCGGATTGAGCTATGCCGCCTTCGGCGCACAAGGGCAGTGGAATGTGGTGATCCTGCAACGGGTGTTCGGCGAAAGTCCCGCAGCAATCGGCCAGTTTTTGGGAGTGGCCGGCGGGGTGGCCGCGCTTGCTGGCGTGGGGATGGCCTGGCTGGCGGTTCGGGTTCTGACTCCCCGGTACGGCGACGGCACAGCGGTGCGGGTCGCGCTCGGCGCGTTGATAGTTGCGCTCATCGTCTCCTTGCCCATCCCATTCGTAACGAGCGCTGGGCAGTTCTATGCGACCATCCTCGCCAAGATCTGCTTCACCTTCATGGCAAATTCGCTGGCGCCCTCAGTTCTACAGCTCATGGCACCTGCCCACATGCGAGGCCGTGTCGTGGCGATCGGCGGCACGGTGAACATCATTTTTCTGTCGCTGATGCCGTGGATGGTCGGGCAGATTTCCGATGCGCTCTTCCCGGGTGAAGAAAGCGGAATTCTGTACGCGATGGCCTGTGTCGCCATTCCTGGCCTTCTCGGCGGTATTCTCTTCCTTGCCTGGGGGCTCAAGACCTTGGCCGATACCATCGCCCGCGTCAGCGGAGGGACGCACCATGAGCAACCCGCCTGACCTGATCGGCCTTGCTCTCCGCATCATCGATGATGTGCGTGACGAAGCGGAGCGGGAACATCTGCAACCCGGCAAAAAGCCGTTGCGGCTGCCTACGTTCGAAGCCGCGCAACAATCCGCAAAACTGGGCTCGGCGCTTCTAGAGCGGATCGACGCGCTCGACCAAAACGACCTGCCGGAAGAAATCCGGCTGACGCTCGCTCTCGCGCGGGACCATGCCCATATCTGGTCTGTCCGCGCCGACTGGTACTGGACCGCCTTCGATCCGCTTTCGGGCATGTTCAACATGTTTGGGCCGACAGCCTATTGCCTGGGATATAGCGTTGCGTCGATGGCCGGCGAGCTGGCGCACGCGCCGCTCACGGATGCGGGGGATCGTTTTCGCTATCTGTCGGGCATTGCCGACCTTGCGGCCTTTGTCGACGCCATGGCCGAGCGGACACAAGGTCAGGCCGAACGCGGTGTTTTCCTTCCCCGCTTGCAGGCGCAAGCCGCGATTGAGTTGCTGGACCGGTTGATTGCCAGACAGCCAGCGGCGCTCAAGGTGGGTGAAGCGCGGCTGGCTGGCCATGAAGCCTTTCGCAACGAAGTGGACCGGATTGTTGCCGACCAGCTGGTCGCGGCGCTCACCCGCTGCCGCAACCTGTTCGACACCGCCTACCTTGGCAAAGCAGGCGATGATGTCGGAATGATGCATCTGCCGGGCGGCGCAGACATCTATGCCGAATTGGCCAAGATGCACACGGCGACCCAGCTGTCGCCAAAAGAACTGCACCAGATCGGGCTTGATTGCGTTGCCGCGATCCGTGCGCAGATGGCGGATGCCCGCCGCGACGCGGGCTTTGCCGGCAGCGACGCCGAATATCGCGCGCATCTTGATGCCGACCCGGCCTGGCGAGACGACAATGATCAGGCGATTCAAGCGCGCTTCGAAATCTATGTCGATCGCTTTCGTCCGCATGTGGAGGCGCTGTTCCCGGTCAGGCCGGAAGCGACCTATGGCGTCCGGCCTCTGCCGGAAGCGCTGACGGCATCGATGACCTTTGGCTATTATGATGGCCCAAAGCCCGACAGGCGACATGGCGACTATGTCTTCAACGGTAGCAATCTGGCCAAGGCCGGGCTGTTCCATGTAGCCGCGCTCAATTATCATGAACTTGTGCCGGGCCACCATCTTCATCTGGCGCTGCAAGGCGACAATCTGGCTCTCCCGACGTTGCGCAAGGCTGCCTATCCAACAGCATTCACTGAAGGCTGGGCCGAATACGCCGCCACGCTCGCAGGCGAAATCGGCATGTATTCCGATCCGGCCGAACGCTTCGGACGCCTGGTCAGCCAGGCTTTTCTTGCCTGCCGCATGGTTGTCGACACCGGCATGAACGCGCTTGGCTGGAGTCTCGAGCAAGCACGGGCATACATGCGCGAGAACAGTTTCTTTCCAGAAACCGAAATCGCAAGCGAAACGCTGCGTTACGCCTGTGACATACCCGGACAGGCGCTGGCCTACATGTCGGGGCATCAAGAGATGCTGCGACTGCGGCAGCGGATGGCAGACGCGCGCGGTCACGGCTTTCACGTCAGCCAGTTCCACGATTTGGTTCTGAGCGGCGGGGCAATGGCCTTTCCCTTGCTCGCGGAACGGATTGATAATGCAGTTCGGGTGACTGACCATGCTTAACTGGCTACTTGCCCTTTTGGCCCGCGAATGGTCGGGCCTTGCCATCGGAGCGACGATCGCGCTCGGTGGCTGGCTGATCGGTGGCTCGATCGGGATTGGGCTGTGTGGGCTCGGCGCCCTGCTGGTTGCCGGCAATCTGTGGCATATTATCTATTTGGCGCGGGTGCGCCGACGCCATCCGCCGCCCGGCAAGATGATCGATCTTGGCGGCTGCAAGGTGCATATGTTGGCGGAAGGCGAGGCCAAAGGCACGCTACCGCTCGTCATGTTCGGTGGCGGGCATGCGCCGGGGCTGGCCATGGGGCATTTGCACGCCATGCTCAAAACCCGTACCCGATCGATCCTGATTGACCGGCCCGGGACGGGCTGGAGCGATACCGGCCCTTTTCCCCGGACCACCGCCCGCGAGGCGGACGAGATGGTGCGTGCACTGGACCTCAGCGAAGAAGCAGGGCCCTTTGTGTTCGCCGGCTATTCGTTCGGCGGTTTGCTTGCTGCCAACATCGCTCGGCGCTATCCAGACAAGGTCGCGCGGCTGATCCTGCTCGATCCAACCCCGCTTGAAACCATTGTCTTCGGGCCGCGGCTCGGCGCCATCCGCACCATGCTGCGCAGCGCGCTGGGTTCCGCCCTGCTCCGCCTCGTCGGCATTCACATCAATCTCGAAGCCATGGCCGCAAAACGCAGCCCAGCCCATGCGCAAGCCACCAGCGCCTTCGAACGGCAGCTTGGCCCGGCGCTAGATCAGATCCGTGCGATTGATGTCACGGCGGGCGGGCAGTTGGCCCATTATTCCATCTACCACGAATTGTTGGGAGCGCATGTCGGCACCTGCGGCTGGGAAACCGTGGTCTATGATGGTGATTTGGGCGATATGGACGTCTGGCTTGTCGCTCCGCCCACGGCAACCGAAGTCACCGCCAACAGCGATGTCGGTTCTGCCGAGGCGAAAGAGCAGGCCCGCATGATCAACTTTTTCGCACGCAGCCGCGAGCGCTATCTGGCCGCGACTTCGCGTCCTACCCGGATCTACGCACCGGAAGGATCGACGCACCAATTCGTCTACGAGGAGGCCAGTTTCGTCCGCGATGTGTTGGAACGGGCGATCAAACCGCTGGTTTGAACGGGTTCAGTGCGGCGTTGCCGGGCATGTCGAAATGCGCATGGTGATGCAGATCGAAAATTTTCCCCTTGTGTGTCATTTGACTATTCGATTATCGCATGGCCCAAGAAGTAACATACAGTGCTCATGTGTATGTTAAAATCCACGCATCGCAGACAATTGGCTCGGGAGATGCCCTTGATTACGAAGAAGAAGCCTCGTCAGCTGTCGCGGGAAGACTGGACCGAAGCCGCACGCAAGCAGTTGGTCGCGGCGGGAATCGAGGAGGTCAAGGTCGACCGGCTGGCTCGCAAGATGAAAGTAACTCGCGGCAGCTTCTATTGGCATTTCAAGAACCGCAAGGACCTGCTCGATTCGGTCCTGCGGGTTTGGGAAGCGCACAAGGAGCGCGAACTGCAGCAGACCAGAGCGCAGTGGGCGACCATGGGGCCTCTAGAGGTGGTGCGTATCTGGCTAAGCGAGGATCCGACCTACCCTGCCTTTGACATTGCGATCCGCTTCTGGGCCTGGAAGGCGCCCGCTGTAGCGAAAATCGTTTCAGCGATTGATAATCGTTGGATTGCATTCCTGGCCGAACAGTTTTTTCGGGAGGGGCAGAGCGAGAGATTGAGCGTAGCCCGAGCAAGGCTGATCTACTGGCAGCAGGTTGGCTACTATGCGATGAAGTTTGATGAGCCGATTCAAGAACGCCTCGCCTATATGCCTCATTACAATGCAATCCTGTTGGGGAATGAAGGTGGCAAGGCAGCGGACATCGTCATGACTGAACTTGCGAAAGACAGTTTGACAATAAAGAGGGCGCCCCGGAAGGCGCCCCCTCGAAGCTGAAACAGGCAAGGCTAGAGGTCAGAACTTGAACGACAGGCCCGCACCGATGGTCCGGGGCCGCGGCCGAGCGCCTTCGCTCGCCTGAATCACGCCGCCCGCATAAACGGAATTGAAATTGTCCGTCAGGTTGCGGCCAAAGACATAGGCCGTGATCGCGCCGAATTCCGCACCGAAACGGACGTTGACGATATCGCGCGGCAATGCGCGAACAACGAGCGGAAACCGCTCGCCGGTGCGCTGCACGATTGCAAGGGTTTCGAACAAGCGCAATGTGCTAAAGAAGCCGGATGTGTGAGACACATCTGCACTCGCAAAGATCGTCACATTGTCGCTGACCGGCTTGCGGTAGTCGATTGCCGCTGATGTCGTCCATTCGGGCACGTTGTCCAGAGGGTCTCCAGGAAGTACGGCCAGACTGGCCGTGCGATAGGTGAGGTCGTTATGGCCAACGGTAAATGTGGCTGTCAACGCCTTGTCAGGCCGCGCAACAACGGCGAGTTCCTGACCCCAGCCCCGAGCCACACCACTGTTGATCGTCCGACCGATTGTCGGAGCATTGGTGATGGGCAGCAATACTGACTGAATACCCGAATAGTCATGATAGTAGATCGCACCTTCAACGGTCAATGTCTTGCCAAGAAGCTGCTGCTTGAAGCCGCCCTCGTAGGTCCATAGAGATTCAGGGCCGTATGTCTCTTCGCCAGGCGCAAACAGGCCTGGTGTGTTGAAACCGCCGCTGCGGAAACCCTTGGATGCGTTCAGGTAGACCAGCCCGCTATCTCCGGTCTTGATCGAAAGATTGAAACGGGGATTGAAGGTATTGAATGTATTGTCTTGAGTTCTACCATTGTCGCTGCGCTTATCGCTGTAGTAACGCCCACCCATCGTGAGTGTTGCAGCCCCAAAGGTATACGAACCTTCGCCATAGGCTGCCCAAGCTTTCGACGTCTGTCCTGGCGTCAAGACGATTGGCACAGTTAAGGGTAGCTGGCCGCCACCATTGTTGATTTCATCATCGGTATAGGTAGCGCCGAGCAACCACTTGAACGGTCCGTCACCGGACGACGTCAAACGGAATTCCTGTGTCCAGCGCTCAAATTCAGCAGACGACCGCGAGCTGACCTTCAGCGGAATATTGACGCCGGGGGCAACTGGGAAGGAAAATGGAAAAAATACGTCCAAGCTCCCACTTGACTTAAGGTAACCCGTCGAACTTGTAAGATCGGCAAAGCCGAGATCAGCAGTCGCTACCAGATTGGCAACGTCATATTTACCCTTGGCCGGCTGCGGCAGTGAGTCAGGGAAGATATAGGTTCCGTCGTCGAACGCGTAGCTCGCATCTTTCTGGTCCCATTCATGGTGCATGTACAGCGCAGACACTTCAAAGCTGTCGGATGGGCGAAACAATGCCTTGATACGGCCAGTGGTATAGCGGGTAGCATTTTGATCTTTGCCAAGACGGGTATCTACATATCCGCCCGTATCTTCATATGCGCCAGCAACGCGGATCGCCAGTTTGCCCGGTACGAGCGGAACGCTGACGGCCGCCTCACCGCGATAGCCGGTGTTACCGCCTTTGATTGCGCCGAACTCCGCAGAGCCACGTCCTACAACGTTATCGAGATCGGGATTGGCGGTGATGTAGCGGATTGTACCTCCCATGGAGCCTTCGCCGTACAAAGCCGGTTGCGGACCCTTGAGAACCTCGACCCGCTCGAGGTCAACCGA
>Ga0209229_10000782_pt1 | contig 13126 bp, 11 predicted proteins | sample SanBayMetagenome_FD_187466 | JGI IMG/M metagenome (GOLD analysis project Ga0209229, IMG submission 187466) | Freshwater and sediment microbial communities from dead zone in Sandusky Bay, Ohio, USA (SPAdes) (version 2) | ecosystem: Environmental > Aquatic > Freshwater > Lentic > Sediment... | reverse complement strand
CCCCCGTTTCTATTAGCGTGCTAGTCGAGAGAGTGAACGCCTATCGCTTCTTGAATGCTAGGGAAGCACTGTTCAGACAATAGCGCAATCCGGTGGGCCGTGGTCCATCCTCGAACACGTGTCCGAGGTGGGCATCGCATCGAGCGCATGTTACTTCCGTGCGAACGTCCATCAACGAACGATCCTCATGGAGTGCAATGTTCGTTTTTGCTACCGGATCAAAGAACGACGGCCAGCCTGTTCCTGATTCATACTTGGTGTCACTCGAAAAGAGCTCGGTTCCACAGCACCGACAGAGGTAGATGCCGTTCTCATGGTTATCCCAGTACTTGCCTGTAAAGGCACGCTCCGTGCCCTTTTTCCGCGCAATGCGAAACTCTTCCGATGAGAGTTCGTTCCGCCACTCGTCATCTGACTTTACGATCTTGCTCATAGGTATCGCCTTCTTGGTGGACGTTGAGTAAATCATCACAGTCTTCGCTGATGATTCTTGTGATCCAGCGTGATGCTGAGTGGGGGAGCAGGTCATGACCAAGCTCGCAATCAACAGCAATGGAAATCGGGTGATCATGGAATCAGGATTGTTGGTGTGACAGCCGCCTCTGGTTCATTGTCGGAGTACCGAACATGATGCAGAAAGAGGCCCGACGGTGGAGCCGTCTTCACTGCAGGTAACGTCGAGCTCGACCGCAAAAGTTCACGCACTTGGTCAGGCTTCATGGCACCTCTGCCAACCTCTGCAATGATGCCTACCATCTGACGAACCATCTTCCAGAGGAAGTGCGATCCTTGGATGTTGATGACCAACATCGGACCAACTTCAATCATGCGACATTTCTGGAGCTCAACGGTGGTTGATTTCTCATCTGGGTCGTCACGAGTGAACGAACGGAAATCATGGAACCCCTCAAACACAGCGCATGCAGCATGCATGGCCTGTACATCCAGCTGATCCTTAATCCACCACACGTATCGCTTGCCGAACGCTGTTCGTCGGCGACAAATCTGGTAGATGTATGAGCGGCTCACGGCATGGTGACGAGCGTGAAAACGAGGCGGAGCCTTGTCGATATCAAGAATGTTGACGTCAGCAGGTAGGATGTCGTTGAGCTTCATCCGCATGATATGCGGTGCCAACATTGTCGAGGCCTCGAGATGCGCAACCTGATGGAGTGCATGAACACCAGCGTCTGTACGTCCAGAGCCCATAAATTCGAAATCACGAGTGCCCAGCACAGTTGCGAGCGCACCAATGAGCTCTCCCTGTACTGTCCGTGCATTCTTTTGCACCTGCCAACCAGAATAGCGTGTACCTTCGTACTCAAGTGTAAATCGGAATCGTGCCATGAAGCAAGTTACGGATATCGATCTCGGCAGGACAGCATTGTGTGCTGCCTTGGATGCCTATCTCGTGCGACACCCAGAAGAACATCTCACGATCGGTCAACTTCGTGACTTCGTCGAGCGAGAGGTAGGGTGTTTCGAACGGTCCACAATCGAGGGCCATATCACAGGTTCTGCGTGGGTGGTCGACGAGCATCGTACATCGACGCTGTTGACACACCATCGGAAGCTCAATCGTTGGCTTCAACTTGGTGGACATGCCGATGGGAATGTGCACGTATGGGAGGTTGCGCTTCGTGAAGCGCAAGAAGAGTCGGGCATTGATGAATGCATGCTGTTATCGAACGAGATCTTCGACATCGACATTCACGTGATTCCTGCTCGTGGTGATGATCCGGAACATCTGCACTACGATGTGCGTTACTGCGTGCAAGCTGCACATGCCAACTACGCGGTCAGTCATGAGTCCCATGATCTTGCTTGGGTGCCGCTGGACGAACTTGAACGTTACACAACCGAGGAATCCATGCTTCGCATGGCACGCAAATGGAACGCATTGAACAACGCATTGTGATCGCTGCGCCGATCGAACAGGTCTTTCACTTTCATGACGACACACGCAATCTTCTGCGGATTACTCCACCGTCGATTAAGGTCGCAATCGAGACGATGGGGGAGCCTGGTCTTGGGTACGAGGTCGTGTTGAAGGTGCGTCAGTTCGGCATCTTCACGATGCGATGGAAGGTGAAGATCACCGAATACACATCACCAACGCTCATGAGCGACGAGCAAGTATCTGGTCCGTTTGCGTATTGGAAGCAAACACGTCGCCTGCGGAGTGTCGAGGGTGGGACGGAGCTCACGGATATCGTCGAGTATGAGCCGCCATTCGGGATCCTTGGTCGGATAGCGAATGCACTCGTGATTCGCAATCAGGTGCAGCAGATGTTTACGTATCGACAAGCTGCGACGAAGCGGATCCTCGAGTCAGCGTGACTCTTCCCTAAGCACGCGAGCACGCGTTGATGCAACCAATGCCGATAGCGCACTGGAATCCTTTGTCATACATGCCCTCGAGATCATCTCCTCGATCACCGGTTCGATGCGAAGAAGTGTGGCTGAACGCGGCAGTGTTCGAGATTGGAGAGCTGTTGCAAGAAATCCCCTCATGAGGGGATCACGCATAAACAACGTATCGCTCTGTGCTCGCGCAAGGTCAGCAGGGAAGCCAGCATCACTGATGCGCTCGCAAAACGCCCGTGCGTGGTCATACTGTGTGAGAAATCGAATGAGGGCAATGCTAAGGTCGCGATGTTGGGACGTTCGCGATATAGCAAGCACGTCTGCGTTGAGGATCGATGGCATGACGGTTGTATGGAGCGTAACTCCTCGTTGCCGTGCCATATCAACAATCCACGGTCCGGTAAACACCCCCGATACGTTACCTCGCAGGAGCAATTCGTCGAGCTGACGTGATCTGTCGAGGACGAGGTTCGGCGCATCTCTATGAAGGCGGAGAAACGCAGAGACTAGGCCACTGTTGAGATCTGCAGATACTGGTTGTCTCGTGTATAGTGTGCTCCCACGTTCCCACAGCGCTGGCAGAATACGCTTGATCACATTATGCGCATCACTTACAGCACATGCGCCTATGGTTGGGGCAGGGTTAGGACCGACAAGTGCTCGCACGTTGACAAGCCAGCGCGCAGCGTTCCCATCTGTTGCAATGTCTGCGGGCAGTGAGTCAAACACGCCCCCTGCATCGAAGTCGGCAAACCAATCAAGCCCGATATGAACGACGTCGGGTTGTGTGCCAGCATTGAATGCCAGCTGGAGTTTCGACGTGCCATCGGTCCAGGTGAGTTCCGTGAGTTCGACATCTACACCAGGGTGTTCAGACTCGAATACACTGATGAGGGAGTCGAGTACCCTGCGTTGTGCAGGTTCCGACCAGAAGTGCCACATCCGAATATGGGTTGTCGTGTCTGCGTCTGTACATCCGTGGAGAAGTGCTCCAGAGATCACGAGTGCAGCATACAACCAATGCTTCATCGCTGTGGCGTTGATGGCTGGGCGGTGGTAGGAGCCGCTGGGCGTGGGAGCGTAGCTACTGGACGCTCGGTATATGGCTTGGCGAACGGACCCTTGCGCTGTGGCATGGAGTCTGCCGGTGTCGTTTTTGATGGAGTGAGACCAGGCTTGCGTGTCCACGTAGTATCACGTTGCACGTCTGCTGGCCACTGTTTGAGGAAGAACAAGTCGAGCAGCTTGCGTGCGATTGGTGCAGCAAATGCTGCGCCGTATCCAGCCCCTTCACCCGTTACGACCATCGCAATTTTTGGGTCGTTCATCGGAGCGAAACAAATGAACCACGACTGTGGCGGCTGTCCCTTGCGCACATCTGCAGTACCCGTCTTACCACACACGTCATATCCTGGCAAGTCGACGAGACGAGCGGTACCGCTTGTGACCACAGCTCGCATAGCTTCCTTGATCACGCCGAAGTACTCTTTCTTAATCGGGATGTCGCGGGATTCGTACGAAACCTTGATGCGCTTGTTGAGTGTCTTCGAATAAATCTCACGCACAGCGTGTGGCTGATTCCAGAGTCCGTTCATGGAAATCGCTGCTGTATATGCTGCCAATTGCATTGGCGTAACCTCGACTTCGCCCTGACCAATGCCCCAGTTCATCAGCACGTAGTTCGTCCAATTGCCCTTGCCCACGTGCTTGTCCATGAACTCACGTGAAGGCAACAGACCACGCTTCTCTTCGCCGATATCGATTCCAGTTTTCTGTCCGAACCCAAACAGTGAGCCGTAGTAATAGAACTTATCTAAACCAACCTTCACGCCGAGTTGGTAGAAGAAGCTGTTACACGACACGGCGATAGCAGTCTTGTAATCAATCATTCCATGCACGCCGCCGTGGCATGTGGCAAAGCGATTGCCATACTGATATCCGCCAACGCAGGGGAGCCTCGTTGATGGAGTGATGATGCCTTCCTGCATTGCCATCAGTGCCATCAGGGGCTTCCATGTCGATCCCGGGTGGTACTGACCTGTTGTTGCGCGATTCAGGAGCGGAATGCCAGGAGCATCTCGTACAACGTTGTAGTAGGTGCGTCCGGTGCGACCAGAGAAGTTGCGTGGATCGTAGTCAGGCTTGGAGACAAAGGCTAGGATCTCACCATTCCGTGGGTCAACGGCCACGATGGAACCGCGAGATGTTCCCATGAGCTTCTCGGCGAGCTCTTGAAGATCAGTGTCGATACCAAGGTATAGGTCATCACCCTCGAGACCTGCGACGTCGGACTTCCCGTCGTTAAAGCTTGCAACGCGCTGACCGTTCTTGTTTACGGCAACGTACTGCAGACCCTTGATGCCACGAACATTACGCTCATATGCGCGCTCCAGACCAGTCTGTCCGGTAAGATCACCAGGGGCATAGGCATCGCCGAGCTGTTTGAGCTGTGCCTCTGCAACTTCACGCGTGTATCCCAGCAAGTGTGCCGCGTTACCATCAAACGCATACTGTCGCTTCGGGTCGACAATCAAATCAACGCCGGGAAGCGAATCACGTTGTTCCTCGACGGCACTGATGACATCGAAGTCGACATCACGTCCGTAGAACAGCTTTGCAGCAGCGAACTTGTTGAACTTTGCAGCCTTTGCAACGTCCTGCCAAATAAGCGAATCAGCAACGCCGAGAATTCGCGATAGTCTCCGACACGACTCGTCAGTGAATTCGTATGGCGTAACCGTGATCGAAAAGCCAGGAGCATTCTGGACGATCGCTCGACCATTTCGGTCGTAAATCATTCCACGGAAGGGCTCGGTCGCAATCTGCTTGATCGCCTGCGCCTCCGCTTTCAGCTTGTAGACGCTCCCCTGAATGATCTGAAGCCACGCCAAACGTCCAACATAGACCACGCTAATTGCGAGGACGATGATTTGGAAGATGCGTTGACGTTGTGCGGAGCCGAACGCCCCGTCACTTGGAAGCAGACTCATTGCGATTCAAGAGGTGGATCTTGCTGAGCTCGTCGAAGTGCTTCTTCAGACAGTGCAACAGCAGCGAAGATGAATGCGAACATAACATTTCCGTAGCGCTGATCGAAGATCCCCGCCATGAAGATGTTGATGTACATCGCAGGAATAAAGGCAAACACACCAATGGCAACTGAGCGAGCCAACGGAGGAGCATGGGGGCGACGTGCTGCTAATGCGGCACGGATGCTCCGAATGCTAAAGCCAATCAACACGCAAAACATGATGAGCGCGGTAGGGAAACCGACCTTATGAATGAGACCGATGTAGCCAATGTGCACGAACGACGTGCGATTATGCCACTGGTCAATAGGGGTCCATGTCACAAACATTGAGCGCAAACCGTTGCCACCCAGCGGAGCTTGCTTTACCTTTCGCCATGCGTCATTCACCTCGATGATGCGTGTTTCAAAGCTGAAGTCTCCGCCCTTCAACTGGGTCGACGAGGTAAATCGCTTTTGCACGAAGACAAGCGCTACGCTGGCAACTTTTGGGCTGATCGCATAGAACACCGAAACGCTCACAATCAGAATGGTAAGTCCACCAAGGATGATCTTCGTGTTCTGCTTCCATCGCAGAAACAACATCGCGAGTGCGCTACAGGCAAACACGAGCACCCAAAGTGTTCGCGTGAATGTTAACAGGAGCGCCGCGAGGTTGACCACCATGATCAGCAGCGTAACCATCTTCGCGCGCCACTTGACGTGAAACACGAGAACGAGTCCGATACATAGCATGAGAAGGAAGAGCGGACCAAGTGTCGCAGATCGTGATGCCTGAATCTGGTAGGCATAGATCATGTTCTCGGCCATCTTCTGCTTAAACGTCCATGCGCTATACAGTGCCATCGACAGCGCCGAAACTCCTGCCAGCGCAATGAACTGTCGAAACGTCGCAGTGTCCTTGCCAAACTCCTCGCGAAACGGGAAGTAATACAGCATCAGTAGGAAGTACGACCAATCGACCGCCCATCCACCAAGTGGGATATGATTTGACGCTGCTACAACGATGTTCGCGAACGCTGCCACGATGAACAACAGCAACAGAAAGTCTGTCCATCCCCGTACAAGGGGCCGCGGGTCCACTGCGAGACGCCAGATCATCCACAACGCAATTGCCCCGGTGAACAATCCACCAATGGCAACCTCTGACGCCGAAACGCCTTCGCCAGTATCAGTGAGGAAGAATGGAAGGACGAGGAGGAAGAGACCGAGCCACACCTTCGGAAACCGAACCATGGCCACCAACACGCATATTCCTGCGCCGATGACTGGTAAGAGCCAGGGAAGATCGGCGAATACGCTCACGACGCGACACGCAAGTTCTCGTCGTTCCGTTGCATCAGCATGCGCCAACCGCGCACTGCCAGAAGGATGAGCACAAAGAAGATGCCCACACCAACACCAGCGCCCAGTGCAATGAATGCACGCTTCGGACGATCGCGTTCCTCGGGGGCAACTGGAGTATCAACTACCAGAAGCGCCGGAGCTGCTTTATTGATATCGAGCTTTGCTTGTTCAAGTGATGGCAGAAGGAATGCCTTGAGCTTCGTGTGTGCCTCGAAGTCTGCATACATCCGCAGGTATGATGCTCCGACGCCAGCAGCATCAGTAAGCGCAAAGTTTCCAGCAAAACCTGGTTGCGTTTGTGCTCGTTCGTATTGGTCTTGAAGCTGAGTTACCAAACTCCGTGTCGAACGAACTTGCGGATCGTTCTTCCCATAGTTCTGCTCGAGAATTCCGAGGATCGCCTCCTGCTTCAGCAATTCGCCCTTCGTCTCGGCGAGTGCTTTCGCTGATGCTGTGGCTTGATCAAGGGGCGAGAACAGTCGATACTTACTCGAATACTGTTGGAGCGAGTCAGTGAGTGCAGCAAGCACGGAATCGATTACTCCAATTCGCTGCTCCATGTACATCGCAGTCTTCTCGGCTTCTTGACGTTGAATGCGATTCGTGATCTGGTTGGCATAGTCGATGAATGCGTTGCACATCTCAACCGACTTCGTTGGGTTCTGACTCCAAATCGAGATCTCGTAGTTACCCTCGGCGTGGTATTCCACTTCGAGGTTGTCATCGAACTCGGTTCGCACATCCTCCATCGGATCGCCCTGCATCTTGTACTCTTCAACCAAGTCGAAACGACGGATCATCGAGTCGCGAATCGTGCGGGTGAACAGGATTGTAATGAACTCGTACGTCTCTCCAGAACTTCCACCAAGTTTGGCGAGGCCAATATCCTTGAGCGTCGACGAAATGCCACCCAGCATGCCGCCCATACCGCCCATCTGCTGCGAAGGAGGCACGCAGTTGATGGTTGCCTTGAAATACTCGGGTAATGTTCGAGCATACGCGTACGCGGCAACGGTGGTCACTGCCACTAGGCCGAGAAACCACCACTTAAAGCGGAGAAGGTACCGCAGTATGTCTACAGTCGGAAATTGTTGGGTCATAGGTCCCGCGCGGAGAAGAAACAGCTACAAATCTAACGATTCGAGGGGGCTCACCGACGTGCAATGATCAGCATGTTCGGCGTTGAAATGGAGGCGTTCGTGCTGATACCCTGCTCGATATGTCGGAGGGTACGTGCGATCCCAGCGATTGGGGCGAGAATGCCTCGGAGAAGTCGCGCTAGGAACGATCCACCGACCACGGGCACGGGGAGCACTTGAACGTGATGAAACTCGAGCGTTGCGAAGAGTTCAAGCACCGAAGTCTTGTTCAGATGGAGCTCGTGTGTGAGGTCGCCATAGGACAACACAGTGCCCAGCGCAGCATCAACGTTTGGGGTACGGAGGATGAGCGTGCCGCCGGGGGAGAGTACCTGTGCTATCGTCGTCAATGCCGAGATCGCCTCACTCCGAGTGAGATGTTCGATCACGTCGAACATCGTGATGAGGTCCACGTCCCGTTCCTGTGAGAGCGCCGTGAAAAGGTCCTCGACCTCGACACAGTCGAGTCCGAGCTCGCGAGCCAGATCCACTTGCTCTTGCGAGAGATCGATCCCACGGAGGTTCTCATAGCCACGCTCGCGCATCCATAGCAAGAAGGCGCCATACCCACAGCCGAGATCAACAACGCGTGCGGCGCGGTTCGTTGGAAGTGCGCCTTGCACGGTGCGCTCGAGACCCTTCGTTTCGATCTGTACACGCGTGCGTGCATCCTCGATCGATTGAAATCTCGACTGGGCAGTCGTGTATTGGTTGTAGAAGTGCTGTCGATGATCCATGGGGTATGCCGACGTGACAGAGAGATTCCTCGTGCACGAAGATACGGTTCGGATGTTCTCCAGGGTATGCCGGGACGTATCTTGCGGCACTATGAATGTGTTTCACAGCAGATTCACCCGTACACCGGGGTTGAAGGTCAGAACCATGGGAATGCACGAATGAGCGCACACCTGCGAATTCTTGTGCTTCTGCCTCGCATTCCAGTTCCAGCTCGGGATGGTGGTGCGATTGTGATGCTTGAGACCATTCGTTCGCTGCATGCGGCTGGCCATCACGTTGATGTGTGTGCGGTGAACACGCCCAAGCATAATGCAGATCCGTCAGTGATGGAGCAAGAGTGTTCGTCGATCAACGCGGTCGACATCGACACATCGATTCGTCCGCTCCGGATGCTTCGCGAACTCCTGTCATCACGGTTTCCCGACGAGTTCCGCATCTCAGCACCCAGTTCCTACTGGCTGACACGGTTTGCTTCCGTGCGTGTGTTAGAGCGCATAGAGCAGATGATTGTGGCTGGTGGACCCTACGATGTCGTGTTATGTGAGTCGCTGTTTACTGCCTGCTACGGTGAAGCACTTCGTAGGCGTCAAAGCATCGATGCAGCCACGCCAATCGTCGTGCACGCGCATAACGTTGAGGCACGCATTCAGGACAGACTGGCCAAGGATCCTTCGCGTTCTGCCATTGAGCGCGCAATTCGACGCCGCTTGGCCGAACAGACGCGAGCATATGAGAACCACGTACTGACATGGTGTGATGGCGTCATCACACTAAGTCCGGTCGACGCAGGCTTGTTTGCAGTAACCTCACCATCCACGCAGATCTATAGCAACGCGCCGGGTGTGCGCGAGAACATTCCCGACGAACCACGCGAACCGATGTCGCTGTGGTTCCTCGGAAGCCTCGATTGGACGCCCAATGTTGACGGATTGCGGTGGTTTATGAGGTCGGTTTGGCCCATTGTTCAACGTGAGGCTCCGGAGGCGACCCTTCACATCGCTGGTCGATCCACCCCTGCTGAAGTTCTTGCCTATGATGACGGTACGCACGTGATGGTACACGGTGAGATCGAGGATCCTACACACTTCAGGTCACGCTTTGAGGTTGGAATTGTTCCACTCCAAAGTGGAAGTGGCGTGCGCATCAAGATCATTGAGGCCCTAATGGATCACTCCGCAATCGTCACTACAGCGATTGGGTGCGAGGGACTTCCACTTGTTGACGGTGTGAATGCGCGTATTGCAGATGATGCATCTGCGTTTGCTCAGGCATGTGTGTCCCTCATGCGTGATACGGCACAGCGTGAAGGAATGCGCACAGCAGGTGCTGATGCACTGCGAGGGGAGTATTCGTGGGAGGCCAGTGCACAGCGACTTGATCAAATCCTGCGCACGTTCGTCGCTACGCGTCGTTAAGTGCCTGTAGACGTGTGATCTCGTCTCGCAATTCGGCTGCACGTTCGAAGTCGAGATCCCGTGCAGCATTCTTCATCTCCACGAACATCTGATCAATCATCTCTTTGCGCTGCGCAGGCGTCAAGTACTTCGCAATAGGCTCAGCAGCCTTCTTGATGCGTTCGCGTTCACGCTCCGCGGATTTCGCAACGCGAGATGATTGCATGTCGGCTACTGATGTGGATTCGAGAATCTCTTCGAGCGACTTATACACTGTACGTGGTTCGATGCCATGCTCTGCGTTGTATGCTTCTTGTAATGCGCGACGTCGATTCGTTTCGTTGATGACGTGTTCCATTGAGCGCGTGATCTTATCTGCGTAAAAGATCACGAGACCTTCCGCATTCCGCGCCGTACGTCCCGCTGTCTGCATCAGCGAACGCTCACTTCGTAGGAAACCCTCACGATCTGCGTCCAAGATGGCAACGAGCGAAACCTCGGGCATATCGAGTCCCTCGCGCAGAAGGTTCACGCCAACGAGCACATCACTGTGACCGAGTCGCAGGTTCCGAATGATCTCAACGCGCTCGAGCGAATCCACGTCGCTGTGGATGTAGGCAACGCGGACGCCGAGATTCTGAAGGTACTCGGTGAGATCTTCCGCCATGCGCTTTGTAAGCGTTGTCACCAAGACGCGCTCTTTCTTCTCAACGCGCTTACGAATCTCTTCGAGCAAGTCATCGATCTGATTTGACACAGGTCGAATCTCGATGCGAGGGTCTAGCAGGCCAGTTGGTCGAATAACCTGCTCGACGACGATGCCCATTGACTGCTCGAGCTCATAGTCGCCCGGCGTAGCACTCACGTACACAACCTGATTGATGTGCTTGTTGAATTCATCGAACGTAAGGGGACGGTTTTCGAGTGCACTTGGCAGACGAAACCCGTGCTCTACGAGCGTCATCTTTCGTTGGCGATCGCCGTTGTACATCGCTCGTACCTGTGGCACGGTGACGTGGCTTTCGTCGATGACAAGTAGGAAGTCATCAGGGAAGTAATCGAGCAAGCAGTTCGGTGTTTCACCAGGTTTGCGACCTGCCAAGTGCATCGAATAGTTTTCAATGCCCGAGCAATAGCCGACCTCCTTCATCATCTCGAGGTCGAACATTGTACGCTGTTCGAGGCGGGCGGCTTCGAGCCCCTTACCCAGCTCACGCATGTCCTTGAGGCGGTGAACAAGTTCGTCCTTGATGTCGACGGTTGCACGCGCAAGATTCGATTGCGATGTCACAAACAAGCGGGCAGGGTAGAGCAGAACACGATCAACCTTTTCAATCACCTTGCCATCTTTTCGATCGATCCACGCAATGCGATCAATGGTATCGCCAAAGAGTTCAATGCGAATTGCTTTTGTATCCTCGTCAGCGGGCATAACGTCCACGGTGTCACCGCGGACGCGGAAGGTGCCTCGCGTAAACTCAAAATCGTTCCGACTGTAATGAATGTCACTCAATCGGTGCAGCAATGCTTGGCGGCTTACCTCCATGCCTTCTTTGAGAAGCAGCAGCTGATCTTTAAAATCAGCCTTCGCGCCGATGCCGTAAATGCATGACACAGAGGCAACAACGATCACATCTCGACGACCTTCAACGAGCGCACTCGTTGCGCGGAGGCGAAGGCGATCGATCTCATCGTTGATCGAGAAGTCCTTTTCGATGAACACGTCCGTCGATGGAACGTATGCCTCTGGTTGGTAGTAGTCGTAGTACGAAATGAAGAACTCGACGGCGTTGTTCGGAAAGAAACTCTTGAACTCGCCGTACAGCTGCGCTGCAAGAGTCTTATTCGGAGAAATGACAAGCGTCGGCCGTTCAACCTCACGAATCACGTTCGACATTGTAAACGTCTTGCCCGAGCCAGTGACGCCCAGAAGCACTTGGCTTTTACGCCCCTCACGTAAGCCCTCTACAAGCTCCGCTATAGCGCGTGGTTGATCGCCTGAAGGCTGGTATTTGGTGTGAAGATCGAAGACGGACATAGTGCCTGGTGAAGCGAGAATAACCTGCGAACGTACGACGAGAATGCGATATTCGTACCATGAAGTCGCGCATCATCGGCATTGTTATCGCCGGAATCCTCCTTCGTTTGCTCATGGCATTCGTGATCGTTCCTGATCAGCCGCAAGCGGAAGATGGTCCATCGTACGCTGAGCAAGCTGAGCAGATTCTCGCTGGATCTGCTCTGCACTACTACTTCCCGCCGGGGACCGCCTTCGTGGTAGCACCTGCGTATGCGATCGCTGGACGTTCAGTTGCCGTGGATCATGCCATCGGTGTTGTGCTGACAAGTGGCGTTGTGCTTGTATCCGTATGGTTCGCGGTGCTACTCCTGGGTTGGTCACGTCCGACGTTTCTGGTGGCCATCATTGCATCTCTGTACGGACACACCGTGTTGACTGCGACGCAGATATCGTCGCAACCCCTCACTGCGATTTGTGTCGTTCTTGCTGTCGGCCTTACCATCCAATGCCTCCGCACATGGTCATGGTGGCGCTGGCTCGCTGCCTCTGCGGGGTGCACTCTGGCCGTACTCACGCGTCCTGCCTCTGGTGTTATCGTTGCTGGTATCCTCATCGTCCTTGCGATTGCAGCGTGGAAGCAGCGACTATCGTGGACGACGCTCATTGGTGCTTGGAGCATGACAGCCGCTGTACTCGTTGCAGTGGTGGTGCCCGTGATGCGTCACAACGCAGCTGCTGGACAGGGAATGACCATTTCCACGAACAACGAGTGGAATCTCTTCCTCAGCAACACGCCGTTCACGCCGGATTATAAGACAGGTCATTTCGGTCAGCGGACGTTTGATCAGATCGATCCTGAGGCTGCAGCATGGCTCTCGGCATGCATTCCACATAGGAATCCTGCGGCGGCAACGCTTGAAGAACGACAGTGCATGTCGAATGCCGCGACGACCTACATGGCCCACAACCCTGGTCGAACCCTCTATCGTGTGTCAAATCGAATGCGAGGCTACTGGGGGATGGACTATACAGGAGCTCGCATGCTTCAGCAGTCTGCGGGACTATCGACGAAGGCTACCGCGCCGCTGCTAGC
>Ga0209229_10000781_pt1 | contig 13140 bp, 19 predicted proteins | sample SanBayMetagenome_FD_187466 | JGI IMG/M metagenome (GOLD analysis project Ga0209229, IMG submission 187466) | Freshwater and sediment microbial communities from dead zone in Sandusky Bay, Ohio, USA (SPAdes) (version 2) | ecosystem: Environmental > Aquatic > Freshwater > Lentic > Sediment... | reverse complement strand
GTTGCGCGACGTCGATCTGCACCTGTTGCTTGGCCACCCAATCGTGTCTGTGCTTTAGCACCTCTAACGCCGCTTTGGTGTCGCCGGCCAATGCAGCATCCATCATAACAGTAGCTAACGCCTGCTCGGCGTCAGCGCGCCCCTTTAGCTCGGCCATCTCGGCGATGGGGTCCATCTGACACAGACGCCGGAACTCGGTGGGCAACATGCCTGATGCAAGCGCCAATGCGTCGCCTTTCAAACCTAACTTGGCAGCGTCGTAGATGCGCTGCAGACGCGCCTCGGTTGCGACCAGCGTACGCGCCGTGAGCGGAAGTGACTGGAAGGTCATGGCTGTAACAGATTGTGTGGTGCGTCTATTTTACTGCAATAAAAAATTTCTTGCGAGCCCTCCGTTTTTGACCGGGCCAGCCGCCGGCCCTCACCGGGGGCTATCAGCCGACCAGCCCGACCGGCTCCCACACCCCAGCTGTTACGTTATCACGTCACACAATGTGATGTTATAACATCACGCCTGGCTACGTTATCACGTCACGCCAGTAGGCGTGCGGCCAGCGTGGGCGGCGTGGGGTGGTGCCCACGGAACCGGCAGCGTGCGAGCGCTCGAGCTGCCGCCGGACAGCCGTGTGGGGTAGTGTGGGGTAGCCCGATCAGCAATCGAGTAGACCGATTGCATGGGCGATACCCCACGTCGCCCACGCGAAGCTCGGGGCGCCGACGTGGGGTGGTGTGGGCGGTCTGGGCACCACCCCGCAAAGCGCTGGCCATAAATATATGTTAGTGAGTACTTACTAACATATTTTCTAAGTCTTTATATATCAGAACCACTACCCCATAGCACCCACACCGTGGGCGCCGACGCCACCCACGCCCACGCCCCACGCCCACCCCACGCCCACCCCACGCCACGCAACTTGTCGCACGCCACGCAACTTGTCGCGCTTGCAACAAGTTTTGCGTGGGGTAGTTGACTAAGCTATAAATTGTGTAGCAGAATCTCACTCATGCGCTCACGTGAGCGCGTCAACCAAGGAGCAAACCATGTTTAGTACTGTCACCATCACCCGCAAATCAGACAACCAGACCTGCGCATTCCCTGTCGTTATGGGCGTCGCGCCCGCGAACGTCGGTGGGCATTGGATGTACCTTGACGTGCCCTGCCTCGAGGCAGATATCGACGACGCGGTTAGTGATTTTCTCGGTGGGTATCACTTCGAACAGCGCATGCAATATTTGTACATCGACGGCAACGGCACCACGTCCGACGATTGCGACGCATTCACCTACACCCTTGCTTAAACCAAACCGCGCGCCCACGGGCGCGCTTTCAACCCTTGGAGATACTGCAATGTCCTATGCCGTTCACATGTCCCTGAAATCCGCGAACGAGAAAACCGGCCCGATACCCGTATCAACGACGACGCGCGCGACATGCCCGACTAGCTGCGGCATGCGCGACGCGTGTTACGCGTCGTCTGGTCCGCTTGCCCTTCATTGGTCGGCCGTCTCGGCCGGCACGCGCGGAACCGATTGGCAAACCTTCGTCGATCAGATCGCGCAACTGCCCGACGGGCAATTGTGGCGCCACAATCAAGCGGGTGATTTGCCAGGTGACGGCGAGACGGTCGACCCGGTCGCGTTGGGTGAGCTAGTCGCAGCTAACCGTGGCCGTCGCGGGTTCACGTACTCGCACTATCGCGACCCGGCAAGCTTGCAATGGGTTCAGCACGCGAACGAATGGGGTTTCACGATCAACCTATCGGCCAATGATCTGACCGACGCGGATATGCTCGCCGATATCGGCGCGGGTCCCGTAGTGTGCGTACTCCCGTCAACGGCCACGGCCAACACCCGCACGCCCGCCGGGCGTCGCGTTGTCGTTTGCCCTGCGACCCAGCGCGATAACGTTAGCTGCGCGACCTGCCAACTGTGCGCACGCCAACGCGACGTGATCGTCGGGTTCCCCGCCCACGGCACGCGCAAGCGTGTAATCGATCTTAAGCTTGCTGCCTGATCAACCCTCGCGCCCTTCGGGGCGCTCTTTTTGGAGAATTCACCATGCCAACAAAACCCAAATTCCAGCCCGTCGGCCAGAATCGCAGCCCGGTTGGCGAGCCTGTACCATTCACGCCTTTAATTTTTTTAGCAGGCACGCAATCCCATCGGCTCGCGTTGCACTTGGACACTGGATCGACCGCGTTTCCGAAAGCGCACAGGGAATGGGTCGTCTCACATCCGGAAATTGGGGCGATCATCTGCCGCGTCCGTGGTTTGCATAAAGGCGTGCCGGTATCGTCGCGCGGTTTTACCGTTACGCAAGCGCGCGCGGCCGCAATGGCATGCCTCGATAATTTGTGCGAGCGCATCGGGTCCGATGCATTCAACGACAAAATCGCAGCCGAAACCGCCTCGGAGATCCAATAATGCGCGCCCTTCTCGCCCTCGCCTTGATCGCTGCCGGGATCGGTGCCGCGCTCGCGCTCCCGCCTTTGCTCGGCGCGCTCGCGCTCACGCCCGGCTTGGTCGCGGCCATGTTCACGATTGGAAAATGAAAATGAAAACTTTGAATTGGCAATCTATCCGTGCCTTCGGCAAAACCGACAGCGCTGGCCGCTGGTACCCTGACGCTGACGTCGCCGAATACTTTGCAGCGATACGCTCGCCATCGCGCGCCTGGCCGCACTCCTACGCGCGGGCCGCTCAGACTGCTAAATTTGCGCGCTGGCTAGCGGAAAACCGGCCCGAACAAGCGGCGCGTTTCGGCATCGGAAAATGATCGCGGCCGCGCTGATCGCCCTCGCGGCCGCAATCCTTGCGATCGTCTTGCGCCTGTAACCCGCCCCACAAACCCCTACACGGGCGCCTCACGGCGCCCTTTTCATTTCACGGCCCGCAGCACCCCTATGCCCGCGCTCGCGCGGCCGGCCTCACTCATGCGGCGCAGGTCGGCCTTGCCTAGTTCGGCCAATTCAGGCGCGCAATAAAGGTGCCGCTTCGTCAGGTGCTCGCGCGAATGGCATAGACCACAATCGAGCCATCCGGCTTCCGAGAGCGCGTGCAGAAGCGCGGGCACCACCACCCGCGCTCCAAGGGGCGCCATCGCGCTCAGACGGCCGCAAAGCTCCTGCCAAGGGGCTGACACCACGCCCGATGAAAACTCGCCCTGACGGCCTCTAATCAATTCCACAAGGTACGATTCAACGGGCGACATGCCCGCCTCGGTCAACATGCGCTTGGCATCTGTGATCGGTGGCGTCGCGCCAGGCTCGAACGCCGATATGTCCCTCGCACGAAGCCAAGCGGCGACCGCAGCACGCCCGCCCGCCTCATACCATGCCCATAGGCGTGCGGCGTCGGCCGCCGCCATGCGGGGCGCTTGGGTCCAGATGACAAACCACCGGCGATCGTCAGACGGCAGCGCGATCGGCACGCGCTCATTCGAGAATGCGATCACCAGCAAGCGGTTCGCGGCCATGTACGGCGCCATGAACTTACGATTAACGGGCAGCAATTCAGGCGGCGCGGCCAGTAGCGGCTTGAGCTGATTCTCGAGCGCTCGCCTGTCTTTGGCCTCCGTCTGGCGCAATTCATTAATCACCAGCACCTCGGATTCCAGCGCGTAACCCCACGTGGACGTCACTTCTTCGTTGCGTACCAGCGCGACGTTTTGCAGGTCACGCCCGCCGATCGACCATAAAAACGGCGCAAAGAGCGAATCCTTACCGCAGCCCGGCACTCCTGAGAACAGCACGCCGTGATTGATCTTAACCGACGGCCGTTGCGCCTTGAACGCCATCAATGTTAGTAAGTGCTCACGTTCAATGGCCTCGGGGACCAAGCGCTCGAGGTGCTCGAGCCACGGCGACACGTCAATAACGCCCTCGGAGACGGTCACCTCGGGCCGGGCGTCGCGCCATCGATTACCGTAGGCCAAACCATCACGGGCGCAGAGGACCGTCTCGCCTGGCGCGTAAGTCAGCCCCGCCAACACGCGAGCGCCCATGTCCTGCCGGTGCTCATCGAACGATACGGACGCCTCCACCCGGCGCGCCTTGCCGCTGCCGTTCGAGTGGACAGACGCGCAGTAAACGTGACGATAGAGCGCGTTAAACGTGCCGCGCGTAATCTCTCGGCGGTCGGGGATGTCAAAGAAGCAATCGCCCGCCTCGACGTACGCGTAACGCTCAAACCATTGCGCCTTCTCGACCCGGCCCGCCTCGCGGCGCTCGACCTCGGCCACGACCGCAGCCGCAGCGTCCGGGAACGCCTCGGTCGGGGTGAGCTTGGCCATCGCCTCGGCCATGCGGGCAGCCAGTAGCTCATCCCGCAGACCGGGCGTGTGGCGCGGGCCTCCCTGTTCGGCCACCCACGACAGGAAGCGCGCGCTGTCCCAGCCATCGCAATGGCCGTGGTAACAGCAATACGCGCGATTGGCGGCCAGATAACGGCCCTCGGGCGAACCGTCCGAGTGCTCGCTCGAATTCGGGCAGATCACGCCGGCCCAGCCCTCGGCGTTCGGGCGCTCGGTCACAAGCCCCTGCGCGCTCAGCCACGCCAGCACGTCGTCGGACCCGTCATCCGATAGTCGGATCGGCCGCACGCCGCCGCTGTCGTCTGGCCCCGGCACCACGCCCAACGCGGCGCAAAGCTCGGGCAGGTCGAACTCGCGCTCCGGGTGGAACTCGACCAGACGCGCGCGAAAGCCGCCCTTGTCGGGCTTCAGGTTGACCGACCCCGGCAGACGGAAGTTCCTGACCGCGTTAATGGCGCCCGTGTCGCCAAAGCCAGCCTGCGTGATCGCGCGAATGGCGGCCGAATACGCGCCTTTGGTCGGCTGTTCGCCAAAGACATAGCCCCACTGGTAGCAGCCCTCCGACGTCTCCATGATCCACGTCGGCGGTACGGGCGAGGCTTTGGGGGCTTTGTCGGTCCCGACGTCATCGAGCACTAGGCAGATCACGTACTCGCAGCAGGCGGCCCCGGCGCTGGGCTTGCCGTCGGTGAACCGGTCGAGAATAAATGACCCAGTGTTGCAGTACCAAGCGCCCTCGGGCGTGTGCGCCCGCTCGGGCAGGTACGCGGGCCATGTCGCCTTCAACGCCCCGTCGGCGTGGTACTGAAGCCGCCCGTCGCCGCCCTTGCGCGGTTTCTGTCGCACGAAAAGTACGGTTTCGCCTTCAGCGGCGAGGGATGTGAGATAATCCGTGAAGTTCATGTTTTCTCCAGTTTTAGCGCCCGCCTGCCAGCGGGCGTTTTTATTTCATTTTGTGGCAACCAACCCCAACAAATGAAGTTTGCGGTCAGCGGCGTTTTCTTTTGCTGTGCCGTATTTCAAATTCGACAGTTGATTATTCATTTCGTTGCCATCTAAATGTCGAATTTCACAGCGACCATCTAATGTTGGTCGTTCCCCATCAAAAGCCAACATTACTAGCTCATGCACATACCGCGTTTTCGTAACGCCCGCTTTTGCTAGTTTCACGCTTAGATATTTACCGCTGATAAATTGCTTAATATCTCTCCCTCGATACACCATGCCTTTATGCCGCCCGTAAGGCACATGCCGCGTTAGTGACCTAACGTCACCATAGTTGCTAACTTCGTAAAACCCCTCGTAGCCCGGTATAGATGCCCATAGCAGTGTAGCCATATCACTTTCCATAAACTTTCATCACCTTGGCTTCAACAGCCAGCGGCAATCCTTCGGCCCATTTCGGTGGGGTTGTCATCATACGCGCAAGCTCTAGCTTGGCACGGTCCGGGTCGTCCGTCTCGACGACGATCTCGTCATGAACGTGCAATACAACATCCGGCACCTGCCGCAGCGCCGCCCGTAGGATGTCATGGGCGCTTGCCTGCGTCACGTTCTCGCACGCAAGCCCAGACCAGAGGCGCGCGCGGGGCCATTCGGTCGCATCGGCCGCGGGCTTCCATGCCGCTTTGGCATAGGTCAAATGCTCATTCTCGAACTTAGCGTACGGGTAGCAGAGCACACGCCCGCTGGGGAGCATGTACCAGAGGTGCTGACCGTCATAGACGTACGTCACGCGACCCGCGCTGAACTCATGCCCACGGTGACGCATCGCGCTCATGTAGGCGTTTTCCAATTCCTGCCAGAAGGCCACGGCCCACGGGTTCGCGCGACGCCAGGCGTCTACCATGCGGCGGCTTTCGCTTTCGGGCAGGCGCACGCCATAAACGCGGCCCATCGCGCTAAACGCCCCTACAGCCCCGCCAAAAGCTAGGGCGAGCTCCATCACCTTACCGCGCTGGCGAAAATCGATCATAGCGGCGTCTTCAGCCGCGCAACCGGCCTTTATGTCGTCATACGACACCCCGAACGCGCTCGCAGCGTTGACGATGTACGGGTCCAACCTGTTTCTATAGATGTCGAGCTTCTTCTCTCCTGCGGCGCTGTTCGCCAGCCACGGGTTGACCCGGCCCTCGATCGCGCTCCAGTCCGCGACGACAAACGACTTGCCCGGCTCGGGAACCAACGCCGGGCGAAGCATGGACTTCAAAACGTCGGTGACTCGCGGTCCGAAGGCCGGAACGACGCTGTGGCCTCGAACGAGGGCGCGTCTAAGATCAGCGGGCTTTTTGGAGGCCTTCCGGGGGAAGTTGTGGACCTGTGCGCCATAGCTTGACGCTCGACCTGTCGCTGCGCCTCCAGCATAAACAAATGCACCTCGCACTCTCTGATCTTCTGTATCAGCCAACGCCGCGAGGCGGCCAAACTTCGCAGTCGAGCTTGCCCATAGGTCGTCGGCGCATTGGATAACTTCGGAGACGACGCTCGGTACTTCATCAGGATTCTCCATCGCGAGCAGGTTCGCCCGCACAGTCTTGTCAATGGAATCGCGCTCTTTGGAACGCGCGAGCTTGCGGGCCTCCGGCCCCAGCCGGTCCAGCACCCACGCACGTAGCTTAGGTGAGCGCACCGACGTCACCATGCCTTCGGTCAACTCCACGACGCGCGCCTCGATTTCCACGCGCTCGGCCTCGCTGTATCTCATCGCCGCGTGACACAGATCAACATCGACCAGCACGCCCCGGTCGTTGATGCGCTCGTTCACGTGATAGTCCGTCAGCTCGTCAGCGCTCAGGTCGCGCATGGCCTTCGATACGGCCCGCATCGCGCGCACGTCTTGGGCGCAGTAGGCGAACAAGTCCTGCATGTCCTGCTGCGTGTGCTTGAACGGTGGAATGCAGCATTTTCTGACCAATTGAGCGCCTTTATGGTCCTTTTTCATGCTGGCGCCCGCAAAACGCCCGACGTCCTCGAGCGAACCAGGCGCACAGTTGGAGCGAGCCTGCGCTGCGGTGCAATAGAACTGCTCAAGCGCGAAGTTGACCTGCAGCACGTACCAGAAGATCAGCCGCTCGAACGCCGCGTTATGTGCACGGATCTGGCCGGTGTGCTGGCGCACGCGCTCGGGGAACGGCTGGTCAGGCGTCCAGACCTGCACGTCCTCATCATCGAACGCCCACGCCATGCACAGCACGTCAGTGCTGAGGTCCATCGCGTAGTTGTACGCGCCCCGTGCGATCAGGTCGCATTCGGAGCGCGTCTCGAAGTCAAGCCAGAGAATCATCGTTTACTCTACTGTAGTGGATTGGATTGCCCGTCTTTCCGGGCTGTCAGCTTGCCCCCGTCCGAGGAGACACTGCACGTGGGCGTGGCAAGCTGCCGGTGTTTCACGCCACCGCCGGCTGGGCGTCACCATCAGGCCGCGCGCCGGCGACGGCGTGGGCCTTCAGCGCTATCCGCCGCAGGGGCGTCCGGTTCTTGGACATCCTTGTCAGTCTCGCCGTCCATCGACACCCACTCGACGACCTTGAAGACCGGCGTGTAGATGCGACCGTACGACTTGTGCTGGTAATGGTCCTTACCCAGCGAGACGATCGGCACGGGCTTCGACGGGTCTTTCTCGACTTGGCCTGCGATGGCCACAGCCAACTCCTGCACCGCGCGCTTACCGCCGACGCTGGTGGTGGTGTAACGGCACTCCAGACCCGCATCCTCGCCGTTAAGACACTTCAGCATCATTCCAACTTGCTGCTCCCAGCCCTTCTTCGCGCCAGGCGGCGCGGTGTCGAGTTCGGGCAGCGGCTGAGTGACGGACGCCATCTTTTCGCCCAACACCTCACCATCTCCCCACGCAATAAACCCGTGAACAAACGAGAAGGGGTTGACCGCCCAGCGGCTGTCGTCTTCGGCCTCGGTCTGGTCCGCGCCGAACACCCAATGCCCGGTCTTGTCCATTTTCAGGATGGCCGACTGGGTGGGCGCGACGGTTTCCAGCGTGCGAAGGCTGCTGGCGAGCGTTTGAACTGCGGGAAGACCTGCTTGAGCAAACTTTACGAGATTGGACATCATTTTCACCTTTAGGCTAGTTTAGAAAGGGCCGACACGAGCGTCGTCCCGATTGTGACCGCTGCGGGCCGGCTGTCTGCCTCCTCCGCAATGGTCAACCCCGATGATACCGCGACGGTAAGCCCGTCGGGTAACTTCATCTTGTTTGCCTTAAGCGCCTTCTCGGCCTGCGCAGGCGACATCAACTCAGTGAACGTCACGGCAGGCGCAAGCGCGGTAAGCGCTGCGTGCGCGGCCTTCTCATCAGACCACGACCGCTGGGCGCGCTTGTTGACTAACTTCCAACCCGGCACAGGCTTGCCCGCCTCGAGCGCCTTCTGGGTCAGTTTGCGCACGTCTGAGGCCCAGTCCTCGAGGTTCTGCGCAACGTCCATCCAGTGCCCGATGTTCTCAGGCCCGATCTTGTCGATCGCCACCAGCACCGCGCGCTCGGCAGCGCCGGTCTTCTGCGGGCAGATGGCCTTGGCCGGGCAGAAGCGGCAGTGGCTGCCCTCAACGATCGGCGCGTCAGGCGCTTGCGCCTGCTTGACCGCGCGCTTGAGGTCAGCGCTGAAGTCGTGCAAGCGCCGGATGTCGATCATCGAGCGCCGAATGAAAGGCGGCTGGATGATGATCAGTTCGACATCAGTGCGGCCCTTCATCGACCAGTGGCCGCTCTCGAGCGCCGCTGCGGCGTAGAACATCAGTTGCTGGTTCTCCTCGGCCTCGACTTGATAGCCGTCACCGAATTTGAAGTCCATTACAAATGCCTTGGTGTCTGACAGTCGGCCAATCACGTCAGCGGTGCCAAAGATCGTTTTATTCCACGGGAACTCAACGCGCTCTTCGACGTCAAACAACGCGTAGCCCTTCGGGTCGAACTCGTTGTCGAACAGGTCCAGCGCCTCGAGCACCTTTTCGTCGTCGATAGAACGCGAGTCGATCTTCTCGTTCAGGATCTCTGCGACCAGCTCATGCCGGCGCGTGCCCTCGCGCATGGCCTCGTTTTCGACCTGCGGGGGCATCTGCGCGGCGAGCGCCACGCTGCCGGGGCAGTTGATGACGCGCTCTGCGGTCGAGCCGCCTACGATCTTTGAGTGCATTTGATTCTCCTGTAGTTGACTTGCAAAACCAGATGGTACACACTTGCTTTCAAGTTTGCAACAGCTTAAACTTTGAAGCAGTTGAGGAGATGAAAAATTTTAGAACGCGATATTGAGAGGTACTTGGTGCGCCGGGTGAAGGACATCGGTGGCATCGCCTACAAGTTTGTCAGCCCCGCCCACCGGGGCGTGGCCGACCGGCTGGTCGTGCTGCCAGGCGGCGTGGTGTGGTTCGTTGAGGTCAAGCGCGTAGGTGGCCGCCTGTCCACGCTGCAGGAACTCTTCAAGCGCGACATGCTGGCGCTCGGTCAGAACCACATGACGCTCTGGGACATGGACGACGTCGATACGTTTATCAAGGGGGTGAGATGAGCAAACTACAGCCAGTAGCAATTACAGACAAGTACAAAGAGGCCGCAGCGGAAATACTCTATGAAGCTATCGACGAGAACCCAGACACAGCAATCGTTGTGTTGTTTTGGAAAGATCTTGGGCAGTTCAAGATCAAGACCAGCCCGACACAAAACAGGTTGCAACTGATCGGGGCGCTGACTGAGGCACTGCACAAAGTTGTTAAGGATGGATATACATCATGACTGACAGAGAACTAATGCAGCAGGCGCTGGAGGCGTTGGAAGCGTGGAATTATTTAGAAAATCCTAAGCCTGATGCAAATGTCATTGCCGCTCTCCGCGCTGCAATCGAGCAAGCGCAGGAGCCGGTCTGTGACAAAGACCCACAGGGATGTTGGAGTGTGCGCTGTCAACTTGGCAAGATCTGTAAGCACACCGCACCGCGCCAATGGAAAGGGCTGACGGATCAAGAGATCTGGTCGGACGGAAGCACGATGGATCTTTCGGAAGATGGCATTCGGAATTTCGCCCGAGCCATCGAAGCCAAGCTGAAGGAGAAGAACACATGACTGACTACAGAGATTACGAAGAGCAGCGCCGCATCTTGATCGAGTACCTGCACGTCATGATCGCGCGGTGTGACTGGCATGGCGTGGCTGACGTAGCAATGGACCTGCGTGAACTTGAGGCGGAACAGAAATGAGCATATTGAATGACTTGCTTGAAGAAGCGCAAAACGAAGTTATGCAGGAAGAGTGGGACAAATGCCTGTTAGCGGCGTTCAGATCAACAACATACCTGAAGACTTGGGGGGTGGTTGACGACTTTCAAAAGACGCACAAATTGAACAGAGAGGCGTTCCAAAAACTTAAACGTGTTCCGCGTTACACAAGGCACTTCAATACCAGAATCCCCCGGTTTATCGCAGCCTACTTGCCCGCACTCAGTGACAAACTGTACGACTCGAAGATGAGCGATGACGCGCTGATTGCATGGATGCGCAATTTGGACACAGAAAAAAATCCGTCTGACCTGTACAAAAGTAATGCGGATTTTCGGATGAGACAGAAAAGCGCCAGAGAAACAGCGGTTAACAAAATCGAATGGATGGCAACTAAAGACAGCCACTTAAAACACAGCGGACATGCGTGGTCAACCGTTAAAACAGTAAGAAGCAAATCGTGAACCTTCGACCGTATCAAGACGAAGCCGCTGACTTCCTGTTTTCCAACGACCGCGCGCTGGTGCTCGCGCCCGTGGGCGCAGGCAAGACCGCGATCACGTTGACGGCCATGCACGCGATGCTCGAGCAGGGCTACGCCAACCGCTTCTTGGTGCTCGCGCCGCTACGCGTTGCGCAGTCGGTCTGGCCAGATGAGGCGCGCAAGTGGACGCCCAAGCTCAAGCTCGCGGTCGCAGTCGGCTCACCCGTGCGGCGCTTGGCGGCGCTCCACGGCAACACGCAGGTGGTGGTCACCAACTACGACAACCTGCAGTGGCTGGCCGAGCAGGATTTGAACTTTGACGCCGTGGTGTTTGATGAACTGACGCGACTGAAGAACTCCAGCGGCAAGCGCTTCAAGGCGCTCTCGACCGTCATCGACCCCATGCAGATCCGGTGGGGGCTGACGGGTAGCTTCACCAGCAACGGTTTGGAAGACGTCTTTGGCCAGTGCAAGATCGTTGACCAGACCATGCTGGGCCGGAGCAAGGGCGCGTTCCAGCAGCAATACTTTTTCTGCGTCAACCGTGACTACGGCGATTACGTGGCGCTGCCAGGCGCGCTCGAGGCGGTCATGCAGCGCATCAAACCGTGGACGTATGTGCTTGAGCCTGGCGAGTACCGCGACCGGCTGCCGCCGCTCCATACGGTGCTGCTCGAGCAGACCATGCCGATGGACGCTTACCGCGAAATGAAGCGCGAGATGGCGCTCATCTACCCCAACGCCGAGGTCATCGCCGCCAACGCCGCAGCGGTCACGAGCAAGCTGCAGCAGATGTCGGCGGGGTTTGTCTACGACACCGACAGACAAACGATCTGGATGTCGCCGCACAAGCTGGACGCAATTGAAGACCTGCACGACGAGAACCAGCGCGCGCCGATGCTGGTCTGGTATCAGTACAAGGCCGAGCTTGCGGCGCTCAAGGCGCGCTTTCCACGCCTGCAGACGCTCGACAACGACGACAGCATCCTGCGGTGGAACGCCGGTCAGATCGAGATGCTGGCGGCCCACCCGGCCTCGGCCGGGCACGGGCTGAACCTGCAAGGCCAGTCGCGCATGGTCTGGATGTCGCTGCCGTGGTCGCTGGAGCTTTACGAGCAGGCGGTAGGCCGACTGCACCGTGGTGGCCAAACGCGCGACGTCTGGAACTATGTGCTGCAGACCAAGGACACGATCGACGAGACGATTTTTAAAGCGTTGCACGATAAGCGTGAGCTGGCGTCGCTGGCACTGGAGGCATTGAAGTGAACCGATGGAATGAGAAGCTAAAGGCCGCTCGGTCAGAGGCGCGCATACGGCAGCGTGAGTTTAACGCCGCCCAGCGCGCGCTCAACCGGGTGCTTGCGGAGGTTGCAAACTTGGAGAAGAAAATTGAGCTTGATAAAGCGAGGCAGACATGACTTTTAGTTGGAGAGAATTGCAACGAAGGCTTAACACACTCACTGAGGAGGAACTATGGAACCTGATCGAAGCGGAACTGAATGGGCAACGGCGCGTGTCGCTGATCGAGCGCATGCACATGCGGGTGGCAGCATTACGCACTACCCGAGAGAGGCTGGATCTCTTGAAACGCGCGACGCGGTCTACGCCGTAGGCGTGGCCACTGACGTGCAGAAGACGTGGCGCCGGTACGGCTGGGTGCCGCCGTCAGAGCTGTCGAGTTACCATGACAAATGGGCGCGCGCCCAACAACCCACACGCATTTCGGAGGTCGGACGTGGTTGATTACAGCGAAGGTTACTTGAACTTAAAGCGCATGGTGGACGAGATTTGGCAGGCCATCATGGAGAACGACATGACCCGCGCACGCGACATCTGCGCGGCGACTGTGGTCGAGGCACGGCTGCTGCGGCATCAGATTGGCATTCAGAGCGAGGGCCGGAATGACAGCGATAAGCAAGGTTGAACGGTATCTGTTTGACCGGAAGCGCCCGGTCACCGTCAAGCAGATTGCCGACTATTTCATGTTAAGCAAATCCGCAGTACAAAAGGCACTCAATGAACTTGAACAAGCAGGCAAAGTCATGCGCACCCAGCAGCGCACCTGGCACATCTGTCGCATGGCCGTTCCCCCGGTGGCCGCTCCCGCCGAACCCGAGCCTACC
>Ga0209229_10000780_pt1 | contig 13154 bp, 26 predicted proteins | sample SanBayMetagenome_FD_187466 | JGI IMG/M metagenome (GOLD analysis project Ga0209229, IMG submission 187466) | Freshwater and sediment microbial communities from dead zone in Sandusky Bay, Ohio, USA (SPAdes) (version 2) | ecosystem: Environmental > Aquatic > Freshwater > Lentic > Sediment... | reverse complement strand
TTAGCACCTGCTTGGTACTGATTGAAATCTGTGTCTAACTCGTTAGCCTTAGCTTCAATTATCTCTCTCAATTTTTCAAGTTCTGTTTTCATAACCTATTTATTATTGGTCCAAAATTGTTTTTAATTTTCTCTTGCTTATCTAATTCGCTTCTCAAATTGGATGCCATCTCCTCGTACCACCTCGCCTTGCTCAAATCTCTGTCCACGGGTTGGTTTGGCTTGTGCCCCAATCTCATACGATACTTGAACGCATTCATCTCGCAATAGGAAATATATTTTTCTTTGCCCCAAATGTCTATCATCATCTCGTAGACTTCCTTCCCACCAACCTTGTAGTGGGAAGGGTTTATGTAATCGTAATCGTTAGTCATTGTTTAAAATATTTTGATTAACTGAATCTTGTTTCTTTTTAATTATTATCCAACGCCCTTGTTGGTCTCTTCCTTCTTCGGGCATTATACCTTCTTTAAATATTCCGTAAGAGATTAACCACTTGTAGAATCTTGTTCTACTAATAGTCATCTTAGCTTTTGGTCCGTAGTCAGGGTACTCATTGATAAAGTCCTGATACAAATCTTGCTTGTACAATCTTCTCTCTGACTCAAGATGTCTATAAGTATCTTGACCGTCAATCAGTCCACACCACTCGATAAAGTCGTGACACGTTTCTGCTGACAGCTGACGAATCTTTAAGTTCACAAATTTAGATTTAACTAATCCCGTGTTTAAATATCCTTGCAAGCAACCAATCATATAATTGTCAAACTCGCACCAATCGTCATCGTTCCAATCGCCAAACATTAACTTCCCAAACTCATCTAAAGGAGTGTGGGTCTTATTGTAATGCTGATGCAATTCAATCTCCCACTTCCTTCTTGCAAATGAATTACCTGAGCCCTTGATAGCGTAGTTTGTTGTGATAGCTATCTTAGGTGACTTGCTGAATGGAATCTTAATTGCGTCCTTGTTTTTCTTCTCAAGCGTTAAGCCCTCAGTTACTACTGAGAATAATCTTTCAAAGTCAAAGTATCTCTTCACGTCATCAAAGCATAGTATCTGCGTATCTGCTGACACCAACTGATAGGCAAACGACCTCTCGAATGTAAATGACTTCCCATCAATTACGACTAACTTCTTCATACAGCTAAGCGCATTCATAAACAATCCCTTCCCTGTACCACCTTCGGGGTTATCGCTTATAACCTCGTCATTTAAAATTACTGCGGGACAAAATGATAAATTCTTATGAGCGTGTAATAGAAAACCTATTGTACTCTGCGTTGAATCTATCCTTGCATCATCGTTGCCACAAATATTTGATACAAACTTTTTATAATCGCATCTGTCAGTAACGTCACAAATATTAAAATTCCTATCAATCACGTGGTCTTTCCAAACATAACCGCCCAAGTCCAAATAGTCTATGGGTATAATTTCTCTCTTTGTTATCTTGACCGCACAATTTTTATAGTAAAGGTACGCAGAGTCTTTGGTATCTTCAATAAAATAAATGTCAATTGTTGACAGCATCGATAAAAATTCTTCCTTAAAGAATCTCGTATTGTCTGCAAAGTAATTGTAAACGCTGATGTCGTCCAACTCTAATAGGTGCGCAAGCACAAAATCTTTAATCTCTTTCTCTGATGTGTGGTCTATTAGGTTATTGGTTACTTTCACAAAAACATAATTCTTACCACCCTCAGGGCAATATTTATAGAATCCCGAGTCCTCCAAGAACTGCTTGAATAGGATATGGATTATCTTGATGACCCCCTTATCGTTCTTGCTCCAAAAAGTTTGCTTCTCATTCTCCTCCTCAACCTTGTTCAGTACAGCTTCTATAATCTCGCTATCCAAATGGGAATCTTGTAACTGATAGCGAATCTCCTTTTTTGAAACACCTCTTCTAAGTTTGGCTTTGATTTGATTTACCTTCTCCTCGTCCTCGTAATACTTCGTACCAAAGTTTGTCGTATGCACATACGCTGAGTCTATTGTTCTTTGAATCTCTGATATGGTAAAGTCTTGTGTTGCGTATTGGTTTAGTACGTACGATGCAAGACTCTTGTTAACTCCAAAGTCATTGAACGCCATCGCAAGTATGAATGCGTTATGGTTTCTTTGCCCCTCAGCCATTGGATATTTTGATGTCCACCACTTCACAAGTATTTCCACTATCTTATTCTCGTCCGTGATTGGTATGGTTGGCTTATCCTTGTACTTACTTACTTCAGTGTACTCTGCCTCCTCGATGCTGTCCCATATTGACGAATTTTCGTTGATGTGTAACAGCGGGTCGTAAGACTCGTAGCATACTCTTGAAAGATTTTTACTTGTCTTGTCAAAGTATGGTGAATTTAAATACTTCTCAAGGGAATTAAAATAGTTTACGTGGTTCTCTGCGTCTGCGGGAATCTTCACTAAAACTTTAAGCCCATTACCTGACGGAGATATGAATACCGAGAACACATACTTGTTCTTTGATAGGTTCTCTTTATCCTGCAATAACTCCTTCTGTTTAACGTATCCGTCAAAGTCTAAGCATATGAGTCCACTATGATTAATTAATGCGCTGTCGGCTCTCTTATTGAACTCTCCGCTAAAGCATATTGCGGGCAACTGCTTTTTTAAATCGTTACGCTCAGGTTTTCTTTTCTCTAAACGGATTTTCTTTACCAACTCCTTTGTTGCTCCGTTCTTTATTCTTTCAAGGATTACGTGCACGTCACGATAGAACGGTGTGTCGGTGTCCCTGATGTTCTGAAATATAGTTATGTTATGTTGTGTCATTGTATTCCGATTTAATGATAGATTTTGATTAGATAACTTGCTGACTACTAATACTTATGTCGATAATGTCAATTTTAACTTTACTTTATAATTAATAAATAATAATAATAATAGAATATATATATATAGAGTATAGAGGATAATAATTTAGCATTTTCGTCACCGATTAGAGCCAAAAAAAGGGGAGAGAATACCCCTCCCCTCATCTTTAATTGGTTTTAGAATGGCAAGCCATCGCTCTCCTCTTCAACAGCGGGAGCCGTAGCTGTTGGTGTTGCACCCTTACCCTTAGGCTCGAATGTGTCCAACTCTAAGTAAGCGTTACCGCTTCTTGCGTACTTGGCGTTCAGGTTTACCCATCCACCTTTTTGGTGCTTCTGCATAAATGCAATAGCATCGTCTACCTTAATTGATACTCTTCCGATTACAAAATCGGGGGCATTCTCTTGGCGTTTGAAAGAGAATCCGTCTGCAAAAATTTTTTCGTCTTGTGACATTTTACTTTTTTTAAAATTTACCTTAGTCTGTTTTAACCAACCACCAACCTCTAAGGTTAAGCTGATGATTGGGTGTTGTTAGGGCGGGACTCGAACCCGCGACTTTGCAACCATTAAGGATGTGATAGACCATCTTTCACATTACGCAATACCTAACAAGTGTCTTTGAAGACACGCCCCTATAGCGTGTCCTCGATATAATGATTTACAATATCGTCCGTAGGGTTAGCACCATAATACTTTTGGTATACCTCTACAGCCCTGATTACTTTAGCCTCTCCGCCTCGTACGAACTCCTCAGTCGGTCTAAAGATACCAAGCTGAGCCGTTGCCTTGTCAACCACATAGAACACTAATGGCTTACCAAATAATGTTTGGTATATGTAGCACTGCGAATCGTAATTGTAAGCCTTAGCTGAATATTTAAACTTCTGAATGTCTGCCGTAGTCTTTAAGTCAATGATGGAATCGCTTGTCAAAATATCTGCCTTGCCCTTCCACATCAATCCTTGAATCTCCATAATTGCGGGAGTCTCGAATACGTTACCTTCTCTATAGATTTCATCGTAGAATGTAATGTTACGTTTCATCACGCTCACCAACCTCTCAATGTCCTCCTTCTCTTTTTTAAGTAAACACATCTCCAAGTTATTCTCCTCGCAGTAATTCTTGTACTCCTTCGTCGTCCTTGTCGTCACGTCTACAAATGGAATCACTTGCGCCTTCTCAGGTTCTATTAGCAACTGATGGAAATACCTACCCTCCAATAAATTTTTACTATCGGGTCTCGACTTACCATAACCCTGAGGATTATTAAGCAGAGTACCCACATCCGAATTGGATAGGTACTGCTTGCCTAATACTCCGTAGTAGTTATTGTCATCTCGCAATTGTTCGATGATTTCCATCATTATGAATTTACTAAATTAGCAATCTCTTTCTTAACTGCGGGACTCATTTTGTATTTTCTGCTCAATTGTTTTCCAATTGCCTCAATACCAAGTGATTTATTTGCTTCGATATACGAACAAACTTTAGCCCAACCCGCTGAATCTTTCTTCAACTCTTCTAACTCGCTTGTTGGTTCGGGAGCTACGGGAGCCGTAGTAGTTAACTCAGGAACATCCTCGCCCGTCCATAAACTCAAACCTAATCCGTGCATAGCAATAGCCTTAGCTGTTGAACGCTGAATCGTTTTGTTTACGTCCATCGAGGTTAACTTCCCAATTGGAATTGCATTGTTACGAAAGTCCATCACGGGCAGGTAGTCGATATGCTCAATGTCATTCACTACGATACCAACCTTAACGTATGCTGTGGTTCCGTCAGTGAAATAATTTAAGCCCGTGTGCTCGTGCTCGTAAATTTTACGCTGAGCGTTTGGATAATGGGTCTTTAATAAAGACCAAGCATTTGCCCAAGATAAATAGTCAAGATTACCCTTGCGCTCAATCTTGTCCTTGATGCTGATTGCTGATAATGTTTTGAATACGCTGTTGGTATTCGAAACTGATGTTGCTGTTGTGTTTGTTGCCATTTGTTTTTGATTAAAGTGTGATTGAATTTTGAATGTCTTTTACTAATTTTTTGTAGTCGTCATCGCTTCTCATCTTGTCAGCGAATGAATTTATACCTCTATAAATTGTTGACCAATTGGTGTCGTAACCGTTATCCTTCATATAGTTATGAATTGTGGCTACACGCATTGGTCTTAAAAAGCATAGGTAATATAATAAATGCCTTGCATCTACATACTCCTGAACTTTTGATTTTGTAAATAGGTCTTCCTCTCTTATTCGAAAGTTTCGGGCGACCTTATTTGCGTACTCGTTAAATATATCTTGCTTCATTGTATTGTAATTAAATTTGATTGGTCACAAATATACACATTGTGCATTACTTATGCAATTATTTTGAAATAAATTTTCTTGCGATTCTGTGCCACAACTCTTCCTCTACCATATCGAGCGACTTATCTTTTATGATGGTGTTCATCTCATCTGATTGGTCTGCGTCTATAATCTCAAGCAAGAACTCTCCCGTCTTTAAGATTTGAATGTAAAATCCACCAACGTATCTTACCACGTCCATACAATCAGGTTTAAGTGTTGCCTTCGGGTGATAGCTGATAAATAATTCTCTTGGCATTATTCTGCCCGTGTTTAAAAACAAATCTAAACTCATCTCTCCGTCTTGCATCTTCTGCAATGTTTGGATGTACAACTTATCGGGCTTGTCTTTTAATTTTTCCTTTAGGATTTCTTTAGCTATTATGCTCATTTTATTTTTATTAAATTGTTAAACAATATTTTTATTATGCGTAAACTACTTCGCCCAATGCAATGTATTGGAATATTACGTCCGAACTTGTGGCATCTCCGTTCTCGTTGATTTCATTTAGGATTGCCCAACTATTATCATCGGTAGCACACTTCTGTATTCTTTCGTTCATCGTGGTCATACTGATTGTGCCAACTGCGTCCTCGTCCTCCGACTCCTCGATGTCGTGTATCTCTACGTCAATGTTGTGGTCGTACACTGCTGAGAATAAAGCCTGACTGAACGGGATACTTCTATCGGGTATAATACCCCTGACTTTCTTGATGGTCTCCGCTCCAATTAGATACCAATAATTACTACCGCCCTCTAAGGCTGTGACAAAAATGTCTTCTAAGACTTCCCTTGTCAATTCAATGTTAATAGATACTTTCATATTTGGTTTATTATAAATTTAACTTTTGATTTTGTGTTTGGGTTCAACTCTAATTGTTCTATCGGGCACCATCCGTGTGCCCACTCAAAATTATTTTCTCCTACCCAACTTATCTTACGGAGAACTCTGCCGTGTTCGTTTTGTAAATAAAACAAATCACCTTTATAAATTCCTTTCGTCTTCATTTTGTTTTGGTTTAAATGTTAAACATAATTTCTCCGTTGCTCTCATTACGAACCTTGTCGTATAGAACTTTTTCTACTGCTTCTGCGTAAGACTCGTAACATTTTCCGTTGTAGGTATGCACATTATCTACGCTTGTAATATGGTCTTTTATTTCCGAATCATCAAGAAAAAAATCGTGCAACTGCCCGCCCTTGTATTCTGCATAGCCCACAAAGTTTTGCATCTCGTCCTCATAGAAACAATAGAATCTCACATCGTACTGCTGAGCAATTAAACCCAATTGAAACAAGTCGGGGTTGTACTTCGTTAGGAATCTCACCTCACCCTCTGTCTCATAGCTCACCTCAATGCTGAACAATGGGCTTGTGAACTCGCTCTCAATTATCCACTGAGCCTTGTTTTCTTTCTGCTCTCTTTTGGAGGCGTCACTGAACGCCTCCATTACTTCGTCTACTCTACTTCCTTCAAATACGACGTATTGTGCTGTAAAATTTGCCATTAGTTTTTTGTTTGGTTTAAATTAATAATATACTCTGCTAATTTTGTTCTGCCATAAAAACAATTATCGCAACCACAATTTTCTTTTGCGTGCGCTCCAAGGTCTCCATCTTCCTCATCAGGTAAATATATATTTAGAATTTCTTTTATGCCACGTGGATTTCTTAAATCGTAATAGCAAAGATTTGAATAAATTTCTTCTGCTGTCATAGATTAGTTTGTTATGGTTTTAGTTATTAAACTCTCGATAATCTCGAACTTCCCATCCTGAAAATAAATGTCAACGGGAAAGTCAATGTCAGGTAGGCATAGCGTCTGCTCCCCGAATAGGTTCATATTCACTGCACCAAAGTCCTCGATAAAATAATCCTCGATTTCGCTCCAATGAATGAGCAACTCAATGTCCACCTCGTTGATTTTTAACTCAATAGAGTACACCAATATAGACTTGTTGTTGACCTCAAATAATTCGAGGTCGATTGTTGGGAATTGATTTTCTTGCACCCAATCTTTCAACTCTGATAACTTTAGCTTTTTCATACTATGATGTCTCCTTCCATATTTACGAACTCATAATAATTTATACTATCTTCACTAATAATAAAGTTTTCGATGTAGTCTCCATTAGAAAACTCCGTCTTCATACTTGATGCGTACTGCTTTGCTAACTCAATAGCCTGAGCCTCAGTCTCGCAACTTACTGAAAACTCTTCTCTCTCATATCGCACGTACTTTACGTCGATATTAAATTTAAATTCTTTTGTCATTGTTTTTTTGTTTTTGTTTTTAAATCCCGTTTCATCCTTTAGGAATCATCAGTCGAGACAACTCATCTCGATACGGGAGAGTGTCCTTAAAGACACTCCCGCTTTTTATGGTCTAAACCTGACGACTTCCGTCTCCGTGAACCAACTACCACAACCCCCGCAATGGTAGTTTGCGAACCCATCGAACTTCAAATCGTTATAACACTCTACACACATTGGAGTCTCCTCGTCAATGTTGTACTCTTGAATCTCTTCCTCTTCTTGCTCCTCCTCCTTAGTTAAAGGAATGCTATAGTCGTATGGCAACTCGTATGGCTTACGATAATGCGAGTGCCAATAGTTACTCTGCATATTCTTTATCGGGTCACGCTTAAACGTCTTGTGCATCTGCCGACCACCAACTACTTCATCTATATTAAAGTACACCCAACACATCAACTCTACTCCTTGCTTGTCGGTCTTGATAGGCACCAACTTTCTTTGGTACCAATTCGGATGACCTTCCAACGTATCTAATCGTGCAAGCGTCGAGTCGGTTACTTTAAATATGTCCACCTCTACATTGTGCCCCACTCCGATGTCATCTATCAGGTATGGCAGTCCCTTAATAATTAGTGGGTACTTGTCTTTGGTCTTACCCTTACCGACGAACTTCGAGTCGGTAAGGTATGCGTAGTAATTGCTCTCGTTCCTTTTGAGCGTGCCGTACACAGCCACTAAATTATCTTGCAACACATTGTCTTTGCTGTACCATATTCCGTCCTTCTTGTACCACATATCTTTGTTGTACATCTGAAAGGTACGGTTACGTGTGTTGACTGTCACGAATCTGCTGTCGTGTTTCTCGAGCACTTCCTTCCACGTCTGACGTGGCTTGGAACCTATTTGCTCTGCAAGCACACGTGAGTCACACTTCTTCTCATTGCCCAACCCGTGAATGGTGCCGTTCATCATTAGCCACTCTGCCTTGTTGTTACCACACCTGAATGGGTGCGTGTTGTCTAACCCTACTGCACCAATGGTTGCGTATCTGAAATGCGCAATGAATGGTCTGTCGGTATCAAGAACCTTGTACTCTTTGGAGGTATAGTGTGACACCTCGTAGGTGTCCAACCATATCACTCCCAACCCGTGTGGGTTAATCTTTGATGACGTTTTTGCCACGTCAATTGGAAATTTGTTTTTGTTTTGTTTTACGATAATTACGCACATAGTTTGTTTGGTTTATGAGCACCACCTAACAAGGCGGAGAACTCGGGTTATAATAATAAAGCACTAAGATAGCACATATATTGCACATATCCAAATTTAATTTAAATTAATCTTTGTAGCTTGGCTTGATAGCAAAGCACTCAATCATCTCGTCGTGGTAAGCGTCAATGTTGTTGACTTCAGTAAACAAAGTCGCTTGTTGTTTGGTATCAAACTGCGCTACCACTAACTCGTTCTTACGCTTGAATATTTTTGCGTACTGCGTTGGTACCTCGACCACGCTCCACACTATTTTCTTATTCATCACACGCCTCCTTTACTATCTCAAATATTCTCACTCCGTTAACTTCCCTGAACTCAATCGGGTACATCCTGATTAGCATCTCTAACTTGTCCTTAAAGAACGCGCGTCTACTCTTAGGTAAATAAATCAATCTGTCAATCACCTCTTGCACCAACTCTTGGCGCTCTTGGTACACATCTACTTTTTGCTCTTGCATAACTTTAGTTTTTAAGTTTAATTAATTAATATTTTTTAGGACAAGGATTAATTGCATAGAACACACCGAGACTTCCTCCGTAGCATTGTAATATATATTTACTATTCCCGCTTTTTAAATGTGCCTCTATTTCTGCTCGAAACTCATCACTTTCATTCCTGAATAACCCATAAATTGTTGTATGTCTTGTAACACACTGACCATATTGGTCTTTATCAGATTTTGCTATTGCTTGTCTGATTAATAAATCTAAATCTCTCATAATACTTTAATTTTAATCATATCCAAAATAAAATTGTCAATGTTCTGCGCACCCCAACTGCGGGCACCCTCGAACGAATCAAAGCTCTTGCGCTCTACCTTGTAGGCATTGTCTTTGTTTAGGTACTCAATGTAAATCTCCATCTTACTTGTTGTTTAATTTGTTATCTAACTCACTGCACCCGTACGCAACTGCGCCTAAGGATAAAAACATTGTACACATCAGCACCACCCACTCGAACGGGTTTAAGCTATCTAAAATACTCATCAGGTACACTATCACACCCGAATAGATTAAGCCACCGACGGCTAATAAAATTGTTACTCTCTTCATCTTGTTTGTTGTTTGGTTTAAGCACTATTGCTTGCGCTGTGCAAGGGACTCGAACCCTTGTTTATACCATACACAGCTGTGTCTTTAAAGACACTCGTTTTTGATTGGAGTCAATAAAAAAAATTCCGTTTCACTTCTACCCCACTCTTCTCCGTACTGCCACTCGTCTTCGTTTTGGCATAGTATTAATTTGCCGTCCCATTCAGCTACCCATTCGTGCTTGCCATCTTTTGGAGTGTTTTCCCACACGTCTACACACTCCCAAATAATTGTTTCAATTGTTTCTTGGTCTGTAATTTTTTCCGTTGTAAATTTCGTTAAGTCCATTTTTTTATTGGTTTAAGGGTTTGCTGTTTCGTCCTTTGGGACTCGTCAGGCGGAGCACTCACTCCGCTACAGCGGGAGCGCTTGAGCGCCCCCGTAGCAACCTACCTCAGGTACATTGCTATCTCATTGCTAATCACCCCCCTATCAATGAATTTCTGAAAATCTTTTGCCAATTTGAACATTATCTCGGTTTTCTCGGCATCCCCGTTGTACATTGACAGCACTATCGGGTGCACCTTGGCAAAGAACGCGCTTTGCGAGCCTTTAACGTTTATGGCGTGGTTCACCAACTCGTAGAACAACTCGTACCTACGCATCATTTGCTTAACCGACTCGAAACGGCTTGGTACCCTGAACTCGAGCACCATACCCTTAACTAAGGCTGTTTGGTACTTGTAGTGCCAACCGCTGTGCGAATAGCCTTGTGGGGCGCTGTTGTACTTGCTGAGCCCACTTGGTTGCATTCTACGATTTGCACCGCAGTATAGGTTCTTTAAGCGGTTACGGAACAGCGCAAGCACGATGCCTGAGTATTTGCGAACCTCCTCGTTTATTTGCTCTCCGTCCATACCATCAACACCTATGGTGATGTGACCACCGCATCTCCCGTTTGACGGGCTGTAGCGGTCGTCAATGATTTTCTCCGCTTTGTGCATCATATCGAACACTTTGGTGCGCCACTTGCCTTCAGGGAGCAAAGGTAGAATGTGTGTTACCGCCTCGTAGCCTCTGATGCCTTGTCTAATGCCCGCTGAGCTGTCCTCCTCGAACCCGCAAAACAATTCATACTCCCTGATTGAATCGCGGTGCAAGGTGTTTTTTTCCACCTCCATACCGATTGTAAATTTCGACTCATAAACGCCACCATCAAATTTGATGGCTTGGCGCTTACCTGCAGGCTTAAGCCCTGCAATGTCTACCGCAAAAGGCGTCTTGTTAAGACTTAGCGGTGATGGCTTGTAGTGGTAATCGTGAACCACTCCGCGGTTGTGTTCACCCGTTAGGGTGTACTGAATACCGATTTTGAATTTTGTTGTTGTCATAGTTTTAGGGGTTTTGTGTCTTCAAAGACACTGATTAAAAAATTGGTTTTTAGTTTTGGTTCTCAGCTAATTTGCCCATCAATATTTGCAAGGCATCAAAAATTTGGTTATTATCGTTGGTGGTCTTCATTACTCCGTTAGCATCGATGCGCACAGCTACATTTTTACCGCCCTCAGGCTTAAACGTGAACGTTAAAATCGTTGGTACTTTTACCTCAACCTCAGCGCCTTCGCCCTCTTCACCTTCTCCACCTTCTTCGGTACCCTCTTCCACAGCCTTAGCGAACTTCAGTAAGCCTTCAAGCGTACGATTAGGCTCTTCGCCACTTGCCTCGATTTCATCACATTTGGTGTTGAATTTATCAACTACCGACGTATCCAATTTGCCCGCTTTTACTACCTTGTAGAAATAGCTCTTTTGCCATCCAAACACCTTGTTAGCAAAGTCTTCGGTGGTCCAACTGATGCCCTCGATAGTCATTAACTGCTTGCACTCTTCGGTTCCAAACCACTCGAAAGCCTTTAAAACTACGGCACTCAGGGTTAATGTGGTTGCAAACTTTTTCTTTTGTCCGTTTGATAGCGTAGTGCTCAAACGCTTGATTTCAGTAAGGTTCAGCGCTTGCTTAACCTCAGAATTGCTTAAAAAAGCTGATTCGATACTTAGTAAATTTGTCATTTTGATAGGGGTTTTAAGGGTTTTTAATTGTTTGCCGTTTCGTCCTTTTGGACTCATCAGGTAGGCTACACAGCCTACTACAGCGGGGCTTTGAGCCCCGTGGTGTTTACTCACACCTACTGCAATTGCCCTCAGCATTTACGCTGTCAACTTCGTTCCAACAAAAGGCACAGCTTGGCTTTGGGGCGTTTGCCGACTCCAACTCTTGCTGTCTTGCCATAAAATACTGCAGTTTAGCCATGGCGTTGAATTTGGCTGTGATGTCGGTAGCGTTAGCCAACTGATTAGTCCAATACTCGATTTTTGGTGCGTAACCCATTGGGTACTTGTTGTTTGGTGTTCTCATTTTGTTAGGGGTTTATAGTTTTACGTGCTCCGCTTTGTGCATTGCTTCTGCAATATTACTGCATTACTTTGACATATGCAAATAATATTTACTTTTTTTTTCAATTATTTTTAAGAATCAATGTTTATGAGGGTTTCAGGCTGTCGTATTCGCGGGCTGATTTGATATGGATACGGGCGGGCGGATGCTACCGACTTCGTCAGGGCACCTGATTGTTTAAATTTGTGTCTTCAAGGACACTGCGCGCGGGTCGGGCGGGTGCATCGATACGGGCAAACGTCGGGCGGTGGACGCGTAACGGGTGGCGCTGTGGCACCCTGAGCACAGCGGGCACAGCTATAGAGGCGGGCGGGCTGTAGGAAAACGCCAAAAAATCGGAGGCGCTCGAGGGAATTGCCCACCCCCCCCTACAAAAAAAAAGCTTTTTCTGAATGGGTCGTCGCGCGCAGAACCCCCATAGTACCCCAACACTACTATCATCTGATATTTTTTTATATCTTTGTATTATAAAACCTTATTATATATTATATGGAGAATTTTAAAAACAGTGCGAACCTAAGTGGTTTGACAGTAAAGAACGGTAGATTGATTAACGATAGACCTAATATGGGTATTGCAGGAGTAACTGCTGCTTGTATTGCAAGAAAAGAATTAAAGAAGGCAAATAAGATTGAGATGTATGCCGAGGCGGTTGCTATGGGTAACAGAAGGTCTGAGATGTCTGAGGGTCCTGAGTATGTTAAAATCATACGATAATGATTGGCTGTAAAGACAAGGGTGATAAAGCCTTTGGTGTAAAGAAATATTTTCAAGGGGATAAGGGTAAGTCTATATTAGCTGCCAAGGCTGCTAAGGCTAAGAACATAGTCCAATTGAAGAAGGAAGAATTAATGAAATAGTATTTGTTTGTTATAGTTATATGTTTTGGTTTAGGGGAGTCTTTAGTTAGGCTCCTCTTTTTTTTATCAAAGTAATAACAATGTTAGATTATCGACATTA
>Ga0209229_10000777_pt1 | contig 13164 bp, 9 predicted proteins | sample SanBayMetagenome_FD_187466 | JGI IMG/M metagenome (GOLD analysis project Ga0209229, IMG submission 187466) | Freshwater and sediment microbial communities from dead zone in Sandusky Bay, Ohio, USA (SPAdes) (version 2) | ecosystem: Environmental > Aquatic > Freshwater > Lentic > Sediment | place... | reverse complement strand
TTCTTCGGTGGTCTTCATGAATTGGCTGAAGTGGATGGACATGAAGGACCAGCCTGGGCACGTGATCTGGCATGCGTCGGGAGTGAAGTTGCAGAGCATGGATCAATTGCCGCGCGCGTATCGAGATCGCGCTGAGAAGGAGTATCCGGATCGCCTGTCCGCAAGACCCGTGCCGCGCTAGTGGCATTTGAGCGTGTGCGCAGAGTGGTCACATTATGTTGCGTGAATGTCACGAAGTTTGACGGAGCAGAGCCGTTGTAGCACTCTGCATGTGCTGTTCTTAGAGATTCGCTAAAGAAATCTCGAGTACGGCGAAAAAACATCATGACTCGGGGGTCATAGGAAAATGAGTAAATCGCACAAGCCGACGCAGCGGTCGGTTGCTCTCGTCGTTGGGGGCATGTCCACCGTATTGGCGATGCCAGTGGTCGCCAACGAGGCGGTTGGTCTCGAGGAGATCGTCGTGACGGCGCGTAAGCGCGAGGAGAATCTGCAAGATGTCTCCATGTCCATCACGGCCATCACGTCAGGTGAAATCGAGAAGATGGGTATCTCCGACGTCGAAGATATTGCCCGGCTCGATGCCTCGTTGATCTATGACAAAGGATATTCGGCGACGGACAACCGCATCTCGATTCGCGGCCTGTCACCCACGCGCGGCCGTGTCAACGTGGCGGTGCTCGTCGATGGTATCGACACCTCGAGTGAGAGTATTCAGTTCGGCGGTGGTTCGTTGTTGGCGACCAATAAATTGCTCGACCTGCAAGCGATCGAAATCGTCAAGGGACCGCAGTCCGCATTGTATGGACGAAGCGCCTTCGCTGGTGCTGTGCAGTACGTCACCAAAGATCCCGCGAAGCTCGCCGAAGGTGATATCCGCGCGTCGTTTGCAGAGTATGGCCGTCAAGATGTGACGGGATCCTGGAGCGGCCCGCTGAGTGACACCTTGGGTATTCGCGTCAATGCCGTGCAGTGGAAACAAGACGGGATCTACAAGAATTCGGTGACGGGTAACGAAGTCGGTTACGGTGATGGTTGGGGCTTAGCCCTGACGGGTAAGTGGGAGCCAACTGAGAACTTCAGCGCCAAATTCCGCGCCGAATATACCGATGACAAGTTCGGTCAATCGGCGACGGCACAGTTACCCATTACGCTGGTTTCGGTTCGTCCGACCACGGGCTCGGATTGTTTGACAGTCGGCACGGGTGCCATCGTCGCCGCGGTTCGTGGCAGCTGTCCGGCGGGCAGCGGTCGGGTGTATTCCGGAACAACGGTGTTACCGCCCGGCTTTACGTTACCGCCGGGCTCCGGTAACCCTGCCTACCCAGGCACTTTCTTTGGTAGCAATCACGTTTATTCATCGGCGGGCCTCGTGCCCTCAGCGGATAAGCTCAAGGTCAAGTTGGACCCCAATCCGCTGACGGGCAAGGACTACGCTGGTAGCACGCGTGAAATCCTGCGTTTCTCTGCTGTGCTCAACTGGGACTTCGACTTCGGCACCGTGACTTCGCTGACCGGTGTCACCGATGCGAACTTCACCTTCGAGGAAGATGGGGACTTCGATTCGGGCGTCGTCAACGGCGTGGATACCTCCTTGCGTGCGGCGAAGTTCGACAACTCGAACGAGACGGAGCAGTTCAGCCAAGAGCTGCGCTTCCGTTCGGATTTCGAGGGTCCGGCGAACTTCATGTTGGGCTACCTCTACTGGCAGGAAAAGGCGGCGCAGACCACGCGCTCAATCAATATCTTCTGTCTGCCACCGATTCCGCCCAACACGTTTTTCCCAGGTCAGCCCGCGATTGGTCCGAGCTGCCAAAATCGCTCGGCGAACCAAGTTCTGGGTCTCATGACCAATCCGATTCCTCGCGTCAACGCGCGTGATATTGAACACAATTCGTTCTTCGGATTGCTTGAGTACGATCTGAATGATCGGTGGCGCATCAGCGTCGAGGGACGTTACGGTCAGGAAACCGAGACAGTTGCTGGCGTGAATTGCTCGTCGACGCTTGACGCTGCATCGTTTCCTGGTGGCCCTGTCACGAAGTGCCAGGACCCGAGCTTCCCGGGCTTCCAGATCGGGTTCCCGTCGGTTGGGTATCTCTACCCCTTCTTCAACCCCTTTGCGCCGCCGGGTGTCCCGGGCACAGGCGTTCAGCAAGCGCCCGGCGTGCCAGTCACGCTCGAGACGGAGCACAGCTACTTCACGCCGCGCGCGACGATCGAGTTTCGTCCGGCTGATGACTTGTTGCTCTATTTGACCTACGCCAAGGGTGTGAAGCCGGGTGGTGTGTCGACCGTGACGGCCGGTTCATGGCAAGACGCCGACTATGACGGCGCGTACGACGAGTTCTCGTTCAAGGACGAGAAGATCCAAGAGTACGAGTTCGGCGCCAAGATCCAGAGCTCGGATGGTCGTGTGCGATTCAATCCGGGTATGTTCCTCATCAAGTACGACGATAAGCAGGTCGGTGCACAACTCGTGACGCCGTCGGGCATTCTGGTCGGTCGCTTGCTGAACGCGGGTAAGGCGGAGGTTCGTGGTCTTGAAATCGACACGCAGTGGGCGCCGAATGAAAGCCTGCTGTTCGGTCTCAACTACTCCTACCTCGATACCGAGTTCATCGACTTCCCGTTTACCTCGGCATCGCCGACGGATGCGGTTCGAGTGGGAAGCTGCAACCGTAAGACCGATACGTTGGCGAACTCGCGAGTCTGCTTCCACAACCTGAAGGGTCGTGAACTTGAACGCGCGCCGAAGCATTCGCTTGTTGGTATGGCGCGTTGGTCGCGGCCGATGGGTGATCTCTTCGGTGCGACCGGCGTTCGCTTCTTTGTCGAAGGCGATATGCAGAAGCAATCGAAGCGCTACCTCGACTTCTACAACCTCGTGCAGTTTGATGCTTACACGATCGGCAATGTGCGCATCGGCATGACCTCAGACCGTTGGGATATGCAAGTGTTCGTCAACAACCTCACCGACGACGACACAGTGCAGGGCGGTAGCGCGAATCCGGGCGACGTGGCCCAGTCGCTGGCGGACCCCAGCAACTTCTCGCCGGCTAATACCGCGGGTGTCGCACTGCCGGATCCGCGGATCGTCGGGTTCCGCTTCGCGTATCGCTTCGGCGGTCGCTGAGTCGAGATACGAATAATCGGGTCGCAACCTCGCGGTTGCGGCCCGTTTTTCATTTGTCACGAGGAAGCGACGTGTTTGAAGGCCGACATCTGATCGATGGAGAGCTCACACTGGGTGAGGGTGGTGTAGCGGGCGATTGGATCGAGAGTCACGAGCCCGCGACGCTCAAGCCACTCGGTCGGGTGCCAGTGGCGACAGCGACCGATGTCGATCATGCGGTTCAGGCAGCGGCACGGGCGCAGCGCGCTTGGGTCGGTTTGTCCGTCTGGGAGCGCGCCACTCGTTTGAGAGCGCTGGCTGCGGCCGTTCGGGCCCGAGGTGGCGAGATTCTCTCCCTCGAGGCACGCGACACCGGTAACACCATTGGCAAGCTGCGCGCCGATATCGAGATTGCTGCGGGTTACCTTGAGTATTTCGCAGGGCTCGGTAGCGAGTTGAAGGGCGAGACGATTCCCGCCACGGCGCGCGGGCTGCATTACACGGTGCATGAGCCCTACGGCGTGGTGGCGCGCATCGTTCCGTTCAATCATCCGTTCATGTTCGCTGCAGCGCACCTGGCCGCACCGTTGATGGCGGGCAACGCCGTCGTGGTGAAGACGCCTGAAACCAGCCCGCTATCGGGTTCCGTGTTGGGCGAGTTGGTTCGCGATACGTTACCGCGCGGTCTTGTGAATATCGTTCACGGCTACGGCGCTCCGGCAGGTGATGCCTTGGTACGGCATCCTCTCGTTCGTCGTATTGGATTCACCGGATCGGTCGCAACGGGGCTCGCCATTCAGCGTGCGGCGGCGGAGTCGGCTGTCAAACACGTGAGTCTCGAACTTGGCGGCAAGAATCCCTTTATCGTCTTCCCAGACGCCGATTTGGATCGTGTCGTGGAGATGGCGGTCGCAGGAATGAACTTCTCGTGGGCGGGTCAGTCGTGTGGTTCGACGAGCCGCTTGCTGTTGCACGCGGATATCCATGACGAGATCGTCGAGCGTGTTGCTGAGCGTATGCGAGCGCTACGAGTGGGTGATCCGTTGGATCCTGCTTCGGAGATGGGGCCTGTCAATTCCTCGAAACAGTTCGAGCGTATGCAAGGTTTCATCGCGGAGGCGGCAGCGCAGGGCGCGCGTTTGGTCACAGGTGGCACACGGCCATCCGGAACGATGTTCGCACAGGGTTATTGGTTAGAGCCCACGTTGTATGCAGATGTGACGCAAGAGATGCGCGTCGTGCGTGAGGAAATCTTCGGTCCGATCGTTTGTGCTCAGCGCTGGCATCGAGAGTCCGAGGTGATCGAGCTTGCGAACGACTCCCCATATGGATTGACGGCCGCCGTCTGGACGCGCGATCTCGCCACTGGATTACGGATGACACGCGCAATCGAAGCGGGCACGGTGTGGCTGAATACGGCGGGGCAACACTTCGTCGGCGCACCCTTCGGTGGCTGGAAAGACAGCGGTCTCGGCGGCGAAGAGTGCCTTGAGGAGCTATACAGCTATTCGCGTCTCAAAGCCGTTCACGTGCCCGCTTAAAGGCTTGCCACAACAGATAGGCGGCAATCGGGTTGGCGATGGTCGAGACCAGCGCCATCGAATAGCCCACCTTGCTTTCGTCACCGAAGATGAAGTCGGTTGAGAAGCCCACAGCGAACGGCCCGAGGGTGGCACCGACAAGGACCAGCGACAACTGGTAGGCAGCGCCAAATTGCGCCCGCATGCGATCCGGGGTGATGGCCTGTACATAAGCGCCGGCGGGTCCCGTGGCTGCAGAGCCAAAGAAAAACGTGAAAAAGATCAATGCAGCATGCGCCTGCATGGTCGGCATGAACGGCGCGAGTATCGAGGGCAATACCAAGCCGAGTCCGCAATAGAACAGCACTCGCAACTTGGCCCGATGATCACCCTTTGACTCGAGGTAATCCGACCACCAGCCGCCGGCAAAGGCACCCAGTAGCCCACCCGTCAGTGCGACGGTGCCGATGGTCAATGCCGCTTCGGCGGGCGTCGCCCCATACTGGCGTTGATAGAGCGCGGGTGTCCAGGTCATGACTGCGAAGGCGGTGACAGCGGTCGTGCCGTAGCCCGCGAACACGTACCCATAGCGAGCGAGATTCGCTTTGAAGTGCGCACGAGTCTCTTGAAGTGTGGCTGGCGGTCCCTGTTGTGCACGCGGGGGTTCTTTGACGAGGAGCATCAGCAACGCGACGGGCAGCCCCAGCAAGCCGATGATGACCATGACCAGACGCCAACCCGAAATATCGCCGACGATGGGCCAGGTCACCGTACCCTGTGACATGACCCACGCGATGGTGGCGCCGCCTAGCAGATAAGCGAGCCCCGTACCTGCCGTGACACCGGCGCTGAAGACGCCGATGGCCAGCGAGAGTCGCTGCGGAGGGAAATAGCCTGCGAGCATGGAGTAGGCAGATGGCGAGAGCGTGGCTTCGCCTACACCGACGCCGATGCGATACAGAAAGAGCTGCGCATAGGAGCGGGCGGTTCCTGCCAAGGTCGTCATGCTGCACCAGAGCACGATGCCGGTGGTGATGATCCATTTGCGACTATATCGATCGGCCCAGCGTGCGATGAGAAGACCCATGCCGCAGTAGAAGATGGCGAAAGCGGCGCCCGCGAGCAGACTGAAGGCGGTGTCGGATATCTGCAGGTCCGCTTTGATGGGCTGAACCAGCAGCGACAGGATCAAGCGGTCGATAAACGACACGCAGTTGGCGAGCGCGAGCACCAGAACGACAAACCAGGCATAGACCGGGTTTGCATAGGTCTGCGTTTGGGAGGTGGTCACGCTGTCGTCCCCTGTTGGTTTTTATTCGAGTGGCTGGAGTATATCCCCCTAGGTGAGGTGGCCGACATGATCCGCAAATTACTTAAATGGTTGCTCGGCATAGTTGGGATCATCCTGCTAGCGGCCGTCGCGATCGGTATGTGGGCGGCATGGATCTATCGGGATCAGTCAGCCGCCGAGGTCGAGGCTCGTTGGGCGGACGCTCGATCTCGCTTCGTCGAGATCGACGGCGTACGACTGCATTACCGCGACGAAGGTGAGGGGCCAGTCGTGCTCTTGCTGCACGCGAACTATTCGAGTCTGTTCATGTGGGAGCCCTGGGTCGACGCGCTCAAGGACGGATATCGCGTCATCCGGGTTGATCTGCCCGCACACGGTCTCACCGGCCCTGAACCTCAAGGCAACTACACGCTTGAGCGCATTCAATACCTCATCGAATCATTCATCGACTCACGTGGTCTTAAGCGCTTCACGCTCGCGGGCACTTCGATCGGTGGCACGGTGGCCATGCGCTATACCGCCGATCATCCTGAGCGAGTCGAACGCTTGGTACTCATCAGCCCAGGATCTTTAGAAAAGCGCGTTCGCGGCCGGACTCAGGGTGCCGATATTCCCAAAGCGGCGAACATGATCGCTTACGTCGCGCCGCCTGCCTTTACTCGGTTCATGCTCGAAAATGACTACGGGGATCCTGCCAAAGTGAGCGATACCATCGTCGATGAGTGGTATTCGATGTGGCGCCGTGAAGGCAATCGATTGGCGATGATCGAGTTGTTGCGACAGTACGTCTCGGGCGGCGTCGAGGAAAAAATCCGCTCGGTCAAAGTACCCGTGCTTCTCATCTGGGGCGAGCGGAACAAGCGTGTTCCTGTATCGCTGGCGTACGAGACGCGAGACTTGCTGCAAAACTCACCCGAGGTGCGTCTCGAGGTGTTGCCCGGGATCGGACATATGCTGGTTCAGGAAGCCCCGCTCGAGAGTGCAGCGGTGATACGTCGCTACCTTGATGAGTTCAAAGAAAAAGACTCCGCTAGAACTTCGGCGATCGTTTCTCGATGAAGGCGCGAGCACCTTCGAGAAACTCAGGCGACGAGAAACTCTCGTCGTAGTAACGCTTCGAATCCGGAGTTTCGGCATCGGTGCCCGAACTGATCAGGCTCACCACGGACTTGGCTGCGCGCACCGAATTCGGTGCATTGCCCGCGATCTCGGCAGCGAGTGCGAGCGTGTAGGGCTCGAGTTCATCTGGTTGGACGATCTGATTGATCATCCCTAAGCGCAGGGCCTCGGTCGCATCAATACGTCTGCCGGTGTAGAGAATTTCCTTCGTACGCGACGGGCCGACGAGATCGTACAGTCGTTTGGTATCGGCCAGACTGTAGGCGAGACCGAGTTTGGCGGGGGGGATGGCGAAAAAGGCATCGGGCGTCGCGATACGCAGATCACAACTCAAGGCGAGTCCGCAGCCTCCGCCCGTGCAGGCGCCGCGGATCATGGCAATCGTCGGAATCGGAATACGCTCCCAAGCGACCTGCGCATCCAATACGGCTTGTTGCATCGCCTGCATCTTCGGCGGCTCGGCCAAGCTTTGGCGCATCTCGACGATGTCGGCTCCGGCGCTGAACGCCTCGTGACCCGCGCCCGCCAGCAAGATGACCCTCAGCCGGTCATCTTGTGACAACTGCGCCGCGAGGTGGGTCAGACCCATCCACATCGCGCAGTTCAGTGCATTGCGCTTGTCGGGTCGATTCAACGTGACTCGACCAATCGGGGGAACTATGTCCGTCAGCAGTTCGCTCATGCGATCATGTTAGCAGTCTGAAGTTCTCACAAGGAGTTCCGATGAGCGTCTATCCGGATCTGCGTGGCAAGGTTGCAATCGTGACAGGCTCAGGTCGCCCGAAGGGTCTCGGCGAAGCCATGGTGAAACGATTGGCAGCCGAAGGTTGCAAGGTGGTCGTGAGCGATATCGGCGCTGCGCGGGGTGCCGAGATGCCCGAGACGGCGATCGGCTCATCAAAAGAGATGCAGCAGATCGTCGAGGAGATTCGTGCTGCTGGCGGCGAGGCAATCGGGCTCGTGTGCGATGTGCTCGAAGAAGCGCAGGTTGCTGAACTCGTTGCGAAGACGGTCGCGCACTATGGGCGCCTCGACATCATGGTGAACAACGCGGGTATCGGTTATCTGATGAAGCCGATCATCGAGATGACTCAGGCGGATTGGGATGCCGTGCTTGGCGTCAATTTGCGCGGCGCGTTTTTCGGTATCAAGCATGCGGCCAAGCAGTTTATTGCCCAAGGGCAAGGTGGCCGAATTATCAACATCGGTAGTCAAGCGTCGAAGTCGGGGTTCCCGTTCGCGTCAGCCTATGTGTCTTCGAAGCACGGCATGGTGGGTCTGACTCGCTCGGCTGCGATCGAGCTCGGCGCACAGGGCATTACCGTCAACACGATTTGTCCGAACCATGTCACGACGGGTCTTGGCGCTTGGCAGAACCAGTTCTTCAGCGCAGCGACCGGCCGTAGTGAAGAGAAGTATCTCGCGGATATGCGCGCTCGCATTCCGCTCGGTCGACCGGGCTTGCAAGAGGATATCGCTAAGGCCTGCGCATTCCTTGCGTCTGGTGAGGCTGCTTACATCACGGGTGAAGCGATGAACGTTTCGGGCGGCGAGGAGTATCACTAGACATGAGTTACGCTTGGCCGAATGGGGCGCGTCTGGCGCTCTCGCTCGTTGTGAACGTGGAAGAAGGCGCCGAATTCAACATTGAAGACGGTGATCGCGGTCCTGAGCCCGTTGATGAGCTTGGGATTACCTTGAAGAAGCCGGTACGCAATTTCGGCAACGAGTCGAACTATGCCTACGGCATCAACGAGGGTGCGCCCCGCGTATTGGGTTTGCTCGATCGTTACGGATTTCCGGCGACTTTCACTGCGGCAGCAGTCGCACTCGAGCGTGCACCACAGGTTGCTCGCGGGATCGCCGGTGCGGGGCACGAGGTGTGCGCGCACGGCTATCGGTGGGCGCACCAGCTCGGAATGAGCGAGGAGGTCGAGCGTGACTTCATTCGCAAGGCAACCGATAGCATCGCGAAGACCACGGGGGCTCGACCCGTCGGTTGGCTGTCACGATATCTACACACCGCAGAGACTCGCCGCTTGTTGAGTGAAGAAGGCTACCTCTACCACATGGACGATTTCAGTCGCGATGAGCCGTTCATGGATCGTTCGTTGGTCAAGCCGATGGTGGTGTTGCCTTATGCGCTCGATTCAAACGACATGAAAATGTGGAATGCGCCGGCGCTGATGCCGACCGATTGGCTGACCTACGCCAAGGATACTTTCGATTGGTTGCTGGCAGAGTCCGCCGGCCGTCCGCGGATGATGTCGCTCGGTGTGCACCTGCGTATCATCGGTCGGCCCGGCCGTATCGTCGCGCTCGATCGATTCCTGCAGCATGTCAGTCGCGCCGAGGGCGTGTGGGTCGCGACACGACGTGACATCGCCGCGCACTACCTCAGCATTCAGTCACTCTGATAACGCCTCTGCGAACGCCATGACGAGTTCATCGGCGCCAGGTTTTCCGACGAGTTGCAAGCCGATCGGCAGGCCCTCGTTTGCGATGGGAATGGTGGCGGCGGGTGATCCGGTGGCAGTCGCGACGACGGTCAGATCCGCCAACGAGTCGGGTGTCGGTAGCGCATGAGCAAAGGCGGGCACGGGGGAGGTCGGCAGCAAAATGATGTCGACGTTCTGCGTGATCTCACTCCAGCACGCGGAGAAATCACTGACAGTCGCGCGATAGCGTTCGAGCTTGGCTTCGTCGAGTCGGCCGCCGAACTCGAGCATCCCGCGCAGTGGTTCATCGAAGTCTTCAGGGTGTCTCTCGAGATACTCGCGATGGGTGAGCCACATGCGATGTTCACACAGAGCGAAGATCGCGCGACGTACCTTGCGTAGCTGCAGCGGACCCACGGTCTCCGACGCCCATTCGAGATTTTGTATCGATGCGAAATGATTGGCATACCGTCCAATTGCGGCGCGAAAAGCTGACTCGGTCGTCGCGTCCAATTCGACATCACCAAAGGAGCTCATGACTGCGCATCGCAGTGAGCGTGAAGGCGCGCACGCCGAATTGTTGAGGGCGCCGACGGCTTCAAGCAGCTCACGCGCCAGCGTGGTCTCGCGAGTCAGTGGGCCAAGATGATCGAAGTCTTCGTGAACGGGCAGCACGCCGTGCAAGCTTAGGCGATTAGGTGAAGGCTTGAAGCCGACGATGCCGCAAAGTGCGGCGGGAATACGAACCGAACCAATCGTGTCACTACCGATCGCCGCGTCGCAATGTCTAGCGGCAACCGCAGCCGCCGAACCGCCGCTCGAGCCGCCGACGGATAGAGTCGGATCGATGGGGTGTCGAATCGCGCCCTGCATACTGCATCCGCTTGCGCCGAGTGCGCCCGCATCCATCGTCGTTTGACCGAGCAAGATGGCGCCGGCCGCTCGCAAGGCCTTGATCACGGCGGCATCGTTCTCGGCGCGCTTGTCGCGGCGGCTGCGCAAGCCGCCTGCCCAAGGCCAACCGGCGACAGCGATATTTGCCTTCACGCCGATTAGGCAACCGTCGATCGCGCTCAAGCTCCGCGCGTTGGCCGCGCGTTGATCACTCGCACCGGCTGCTTCGCGAGCCGCCGCGATATCTAAATGACACCAGGCATTGAGATCATCGCGCTCGATACGCTGGAGCGCCGACTCGAGCCGGTCGACGGCATTCGAATACATCACGGTGTCAGGCGCTCGCCTTGGGCCGCTCGTCGATCAATCGAATCGGCTTTTGTCGACTTTCGATCTGCGTGAGAGCGGCCGTTTCGCCGGGTGCAACAAGTTCCACTTCGATCTCGACGCCCACACGCCGACTGAGCAAGCTTGCGAAGCCCCGCGCGATCTCAGCGTCTTGGTGGGCACCACCACGCGTCTCAATGACTACGCAGAGATTGTCGCGACCGGATGCGTCACGGCGGGCACGGCAAATGTATTCACCGGCAAACTCAGTACGCTCGTTGAGGATCGCCGCCAGAGCGAGAGGGTACACGTTGATACCGCGAAGTTTGACCATGTTATCGCTGCGACCGAGCACGCCGACGGTGCGCTGCAGCTGAAATCCGAGTGAGGATGTACCGCTTTTCCACGCGGACAAATCATGCGTGTTGAAGCGAATCAACGGGTATACATCGTCACGATAAAGGGAGGTGACCACCATGTCGCCGGCATTCTCTCCGTTGACGGCTCGGCCGCTACCCTCGTCGATGAGCTCCAGATACTGCGCATCCTCCATGACGTACATGCCATCGCGATCGGGGCCTTCGGCTGCGATCGGGCCCGTATCGGCGACCCCATACCAGTCAAAGATTTCGGCGCCGCCCCAGGCGCGCGAGAGTGCGCTGCGCGACTCGCGCCCGACGTGTCCAAAGATCGCACGAATACCGAGATCTCGCCCTGGCTCAAGCCCCATCTCGCGCGCAGTCTCGGAGAGTTGTCGGATGTAATCGACAAAGCCCACGATCACGGTGACCTTGAGATCGCGCATCAATTCGATCTGAGTTACCGAGCGAGTTTCCTTGCCGGTGCCTGCCGAGAGAAAGAGCGAGTTCGTGTAGTGCAGGGCGGCCTCGCGGACGAAATGCCCGCCGTTGATCATGCCGTGTCCGTAAACCGAGTGAATCACGTCGCTCGATCTAAGCCCTTGCATGCGCCAAATTCGAGCAACGAGCAGGGCTTGTACTTCGCGGGACTTGGGGCTGAATAGCACGACCTGCGGTCGTCCGGTCGTGCCACTGGTCGTGTGGATGACCGTGACTGGTCGTTGCTCGATGTCCCATTTGTCGAAACCGTGATAGTCCCCATAGGGCGGGTGATCGGCAAGGCTCTTCATCAGCTCGGACTTGCCGAAGATGGGCAGTTTTTCGATGTCGTCGAGTCCCTTGACGTCTTGCGGGGTCAAGCCCTGCGCGCCCCACAGTCGCTGATAGAACGGGATTTCCCAAGCGCGTTGCAAGCAGCGTCGGAACAGTCGATCTTGATGCGCGCGAATTTCGTCGCGCGAGCGCTTGGCGAAGTCGTCGCTGAAATCGGCGCCCAATGGAAAGTCTCTGCGCATCTGGGCGTAGTCGAACGACTCAAAATAATTCGGGTAAGTCATGCAGCGTCCTCAAATAACATCGCATCGACGAGTTGGGTCATGTCGGTCATGGCGGGTAGATCATCGACGAGTCGAATCAATTTAGAGATCGATTCTGGACTCATGGGCTTGCGGCCGGCACTGGCCGCCCGTTGAAACTTGGCAAGATGTCGTTCGCGTGTGAGCGATCGACCGGGTGCGCCGAGGACGGCCGGCAGCGCTAACCCCTCGATACGCCCGCTACGTAGTTGCACTTCGACCCGTTGTGGAGCGAGTGCGTTCAAAGAGGGATTTGCATCGCGAAGCACGCGGATACGACCAGCCAGTGCCAGTCGCTCTGCCGAACGCAGCTCCTCGCGGTCAAAATCGCCAACTGTGACATCGCCCGTGAGTAATGCTGTGGCAACCACGTAGGGAAGGCAGAGCCGTGCGTAAGCCGGCAGCATATCGGCGCGCGCGGGACGATCAACGAGTTGTACGACGAGCGGTGGCGCATACACGCGAATCTCGTCGATGTCAGCTGTGGCGAAGCCGAGTTGTTCGCGCAGCGTGAGGGCGCCGTCGACACCGCCATGTGTGGCGCGACCGCTCGGAAAAGGCTTGTGCGACAACTGTGTCATTTCGGAGCGCGTACCGAGTAGGTCGAAGGCAGACGGATCCCATTCCGAGTCGAACAGGGTGAAATACCCGAAATCGCCTTCGAGGAAATGCCGAGGTCCCTGTACCGCGCGAACGGCTAAGTCGATCGCCAGCAGTGCTGCTCGCGTATTGATACCGATCTGCAATGGCAACATCGGTGATCCCTCGACATGCGCTTGCATCGTGCCTGAGAGCTGGCTGTAGCAGAGACCGAGCGCGCTGCGAGTCGTGTCGTCATCAAGGTTCAGCATATTGGCAATACCCGCTGTCGCCCCGAGTGCGCCACACATCGCCGGGCGAAAGAATCGCAGCTTATTGCGTGCGGCGCGGCCGATCGTGGTGGCGACATCCACGGCGACGTTGCAGCCACTCACAAAGCGTTTGCCGTCGATGCGTCCGTGTTGTTCCGACCACGCGAGCAAGGT
>Ga0209229_10000775_pt1 | contig 13168 bp, 8 predicted proteins | sample SanBayMetagenome_FD_187466 | JGI IMG/M metagenome (GOLD analysis project Ga0209229, IMG submission 187466) | Freshwater and sediment microbial communities from dead zone in Sandusky Bay, Ohio, USA (SPAdes) (version 2) | ecosystem: Environmental > Aquatic > Freshwater > Lentic > Sediment | place... | reverse complement strand
TGGATACACACAGTTCGAATCATTTCATCCAACCTTTTTATACGAAGCAATCTGGTGCAGCTTAATTGCCATTGTGATTCTAAAGTTTGGCAAGAATTTCAAGGCGGGACAATCTTTCGCACTTTATGTTGCTGCCTACTGTCTAGGCCGCTTTTTCATCGAACTGATTCGCATCGATACTGCCAACACAATTGCAGGTTTGCGCGTGAATGTTTGGGTAAGCGTGCTTGTGGGTCTAGGGGCTGCACTCTATTTTGCTCGCGCCTCAAAAAAGATTCAGTAGCAGTCAGGTAGGCTTCCAGTTATGAGTTTGGAAGAGGTCTACCAAAGAAATCTGGAGCATCGCACTAATCGTGCGGGTTGGCTGCGCGCTGCTGTGCTGGGTGCCAATGACGGACTTGTTTCAACAGCTGCGTTAATGATTGGTGTAGCTGCAGCCGGTAAGCAAGATCTAATCATTACCGCAGGTGTCGCAGGAATTACTGCCGGTGCCATGTCTATGGCAGTAGGTGAATACATTTCTGTTCGCTCACAAAACGATATTGAAGAATCAGATCGCAACTTAGAAATTGCACACTTGGCGGCTGATCCAGAAGGTGAGTTACAAGAGCTTCAGCAAATTTATATTGGTCGTGGTTTAACTCCAGCACTTGCACTACAAGTGGCACTTGAAATGCATCGCAAAGATGCACTCGAAGCACATTTGCGTGATGAGTTAGGCCAACACCCAAGCACCAAGGCCCGTCCAATTCAGGCTGCGATTGCTTCGGCGGTTTCCTTTACTCTTGGCGGATTGATTCCATTTGCCGGTGCCTTTGCTCCAACTCTGGGAACCAAGGCATGGAGCATCGTGATCTTTACCTTGGCTGGGTTGATTTTGACGGGGGTGGTTGCGGCGCGAACTGCAGGCTCAAAGCTGCTCTCACCAACTCTGCGCGTACTCATCGGGGGATCTCTCGGAATGGCAATCACCGCAGGTATTGGAAAGATTGCGCAGATCTCGGGCATCTAATTACCCCTCTTCTTGCTACGATTTCTCCCTTAAGCAGTTTGCACCACGGGCCAAGGATGTCCCTTTTACATGTAAGGACAAATCCTTAGGAGCGCGCCCATGGCATTGGCATCCAACTATCCACAAGCACAGGGACTCTATGACCCTGCCGCAGAACATGATGCATGTGGTGTTGCCATGGTTGCCACACTCAACAAGGTTGCAACGCACGAGATAGTTTCCAAAGCCCTTACCGCACTTCGCAATATGGAACACCGCGGAGCATCGGGTGCTGAACCAGATAGCGGTGATGGTGCAGGAATTCTTATCCGTGTTCCAGATGCTTACTTTCAAGCTGTCGTGGATTTCAAACTTCCGGCTGCAAATGCCTACGCAACCGGAATCGCTTTCATCGCTAAAGGCGCAGATGTTAAGGGTGAGATTGCACGGATTGCAGATGAAGAAGGCCTAGTTGTATTGGGTTGGCGTGAGGTTCCGATTAATTCATCATCACTGGGAAAGACTGCACTGTCAGTCATGCCTGATTTTCAGCAACTCTTTGTTGCCGGCAAGAATGGCGAAACAGGCATCGAACTTGACCGCTTAGCTTTTTGTCTTCGAAAGCGCGCTGAACACGGATTAGATCTGTACTTTCCTTCCTTGTCCTCACAGACCATTGTTTACAAAGGAATGCTTACAACTGGTCAGCTAGAAGAATTTTTCCCTGAACTCTCTGATGAGCGTGTTGAATCTCCACTTGCCTTGGTTCACTCCCGTTTTTCTACCAATACTTTTCCATCATGGCCGCTTGCTCACCCATATCGATTTATTGCGCACAACGGAGAAATAAATACCGTTAAAGGTAACCGCAATTGGATGCGCGCTCGCGAGTCATTACTAGAAAGCAATTTGATTCCCGGCGATCTCAAGCGTTTGTTCCCAATCGTTGAAATGTCGGGCTCCGACTCAGCATCATTTGATGAAGTACTAGAACTCTTGTATTTAGGTGGACGTTCACTTCCACACGCGGTTTTGATGATGATTCCAGAAGCGTGGGAGAACCATGCGACCATGCCGCAGAACCGTCGTGATTTCTATGCATTCCATGCATCGTTGATGGAGCCTTGGGATGGTCCTGCATGTGTAACTTTCACTGACGGACATCAAGTTGGCGCAGTTCTAGATCGCAATGGTTTACGTCCCTCACGTTACTGGGTAACAAAAGATGGAATGGTGGTTCTTGCATCCGAAGTCGGCGTCTTAGAAATTCCTGCCGAAAATGTAGAACGTAAGGGTCGTTTACAGCCAGGCAAGATGTTCTTGGTAGATATCGAACAAGGCCGCATCATTGAAGATGGCGAAATTAAAGATGGTTTAGCAAGTGCTGCGCCTTACAGCGATTGGTTGCATGCAGGAATCGTTAAGTTAAGCGATCTTCCATCACGTGAACACATTGTGTATCCACACTCATCTGTGGTTCGACGCCAAAGAGCTTTTGGATATACCGAAGAAGATTTGCGCATTTTGGTGACTCCAATGGCAAAGAACGGCATGGAGCCATTGGGATCAATGGGAACAGATACTCCAATTGCAGCCCTGTCTGATAAGCCTCGTCTAATTTTTGATTACTTCTCACAACTGTTTGCGCAAGTGACAAACCCACCTTTGGATGCGATTCGCGAAGAGTTAGTGACGAGTCTTGGCACCTCTATGGGACCAGAACACAATCTTTTGGATCCAGGTCCAAGTAGCTGCCGTCAGATTTCTTTGGCATTCCCGGTAATCGACAATGATGAACTCGCGAAAATCATTCACGTTAATGCCGATGGCGATCACCCAGGTCTTAGTGCACATGTAATCCGCGGACTTTTTAGTATCGCAGATGGCGGAGATTCACTTCGCGAACGTCTTAACGAAATCAGAGCCGAAGTTTCACAGGCAATCAATGATGGAGCTCGCATAATTGTTTTGTCTGATCGAGATGGCGATGCGGAAAATGCACCAATTCCGTCACTCCTTTTAACCTCGGCAGTTCATCATCATTTGATTCGTGAAAAGACTCGTACCAAGGTTGGCCTGGTTGTCGAAGCCGGAGATGTTCGTGAAGTTCACCATGTTGCATTACTTATCGGTTATGGCGCAGCGTGCGTAAACCCATACCTTGCGATGGAATCAGCTGAAGATTTAGTTCTTCAAGGCGTGATTACCGGAATTACTCCTGAAAAGGCGGTCAAGAATTTGATCAAGAGCCTTGGCAAAGGCGTCCTGAAGGTAATGTCGAAAATGGGAATCAGCACCATTGCTTCATACACAGGTGCGCAAGTATTTGAAGCAATCGGACTTTCACAAGAAGTTGTCGATGAATACTTTGTCGGCACAACATCTCGCCTTGGCGGAGTTTCCTTAGATGTCATCGCAGAAGAAACCATTTCTCGTCACCACATTGCTTATCCACCTGGGGGAGAAGTTCCCGGAACAAAGCGTTTACCTATTGGCGGGGAATACCAGTGGCGTCGCGAAGGCGAACCACACTTGTTTGATCCAGAGACTGTTTTCACTTTGCAGCACTCAACACGCAACAAGCGTTATGACGTCTTTAAGCGCTACACCGATCGAGTCAATGAGCAGAGCAAGCGTCTAATGACCCTGCGCGGATTGTTCCAATTTAAAGATGGCGTAAATCCACCAATTTCAGTTGATGAAGTTGAACCTATCAGTGAAATCATTAAGCGTTTTTCTACTGGTGCGATGTCTTACGGATCAATCTCGGCTGAAGCACACGAAACTCTTGCTATCGCGATGAACCGACTTGGCGGAAAATCAAACACTGGTGAAGGCGGCGAAGAAGTAGAACGTAATATTCCACTGGCTAACGGTGATTCAAAGCGCTCTGCAATTAAGCAGGTTGCTTCAGGTCGCTTCGGAGTCACCAGTAACTACTTAGTAAATAGCGATGATATTCAGATCAAGATTTCACAAGGTGCAAAACCTGGTGAAGGTGGACAGTTACCAGGTAACAAGGTTTATCCTTGGATCGCAAAGGCACGTTATTCAACTCCTGGTGTGGGCTTGATTTCCCCACCTCCGCACCACGACATTTATTCGATTGAAGATCTTGCACAGCTCATTCATGACCTTAAGAACGCAAATAAGAATGCACGCGTTCACGTTAAGTTAGTGGCCGAAGTTGGCGTAGGAACCGTTGCTGCTGGTGTCTCAAAAGCACATGCTGATGTTGTTTTGATTTCAGGTCATGATGGCGGAACTGGTGCTTCACCTTTGACATCGCTCAAGCACGCGGGTGCACCGTGGGAACTTGGCTTGGCTGAAACACAACAAACCTTGTTGCTCAATGGATTGCGCGATCGCATCGTTGTTCAGACCGATGGTCAGTTAAAGACTGGACGCGATGTTGTTATCGCCGCCTTACTTGGTGCTGAAGAATATGGTTTTGCTACCGCGCCGCTAGTTGTTTCTGGCTGCATCATGATGCGTGTGTGCCACTTGGATACCTGCCCAGTTGGTGTTGCAACTCAAAACCCAGAACTGCGCAAAAAGTTCACTGGAAAGCCAGAATTCGTCGAAACTTTCTTTGAATACATCGCTGAAGAAGTTCGTGAAATCTTGGCACAACTTGGTTTCCGCACACTTCAAGAAGCAATTGGTCATGTTGAATTTCTTGATACCCGCAAGGCGGTTGATCATTGGAAGGCAGCTGGCCTCAATCTAGAGCCGTTGTTGGTGCGTCCAGATGTCGACAGCGCATTGCATAACACAACTAAGCAAGATCACGGATTAGATGCTGCGCTAGATAACCAACTGATTGAACTTGCCCAACCTGCATTAACAAAGGGTGAATCAGTAAAAATTGATCTGCCAGTGCGAAATGTAAATCGCACCGTTGGAACTATGTTGGGCGCCGAAGTCACTCGCAAGTACGGAGCCGAAGGTTTACCAGCAGGAACAATTGATGTGACCTTGCATGGTTCTGCGGGACAGTCACTAGGTGCTTTTATTCCACGTGGTGTTTCCATTCGTTTGTATGGTGATTCCAACGATTATGTCGGTAAGGGAATCTCAGGTGGTCGAGTTGTAGTGCGCCCTGATGTGAAAGCAACTTTCCCTTCACAGGACAATGTCATCGCCGGAAATGTCATCGGCTATGGCGCAACTGCCGGAGAAATCTTTATTCGAGGAATCGTTGGAGAACGCTTCTGTGTACGTAACTCTGGCGCACTAGCAATTGTTGAGGGAATCGGTGATCACGGTTGCGAATACATGACCGGAGGAACAGTTGTGGTTCTGGGTCGCACAGGTCGCAATATCGCAGCAGGTATGTCAGGTGGACGCGCATTTGTTCTGGATCTTGATGCGGCCAATGTAAATGCAGACATGGTTGATGTGCTGGCGGTACCTGATGATCAGAAAGAGATCTTGAAAGATCACATCTCAAAGTACTTTACTGAGACTGGATCTGAAATTGCACAAGCATTACTTAAGGATTGGGAGAAGGGCTTGTCCCGCATCTCACTGATTATGCCGCGTGATTATGCGCGCGTACTTGCTGCAATGGAGCGAGCTACACGTGAAGGTCTACCGGTTGATGCACTAGTGATGGAGGTTGCAGCAAATGGCTGATCCAAAGGGTTTTATGACAACTCCCCGCGAGACTCCTAAGCGACGTCCCGTAGATGTGCGCATTAAAGACTGGCGCGAAGTATACGAACCGCAAAGCTTTGAACATCTACAAAAGCAGGCTGGTCGTTGTATGGATTGCGGAATCCCTTTCTGCCATAACGGTTGCCCGCTAGGAAACCTCATTCCCGAATGGAATGACTTGATGTATCGCGGCGACAAAGATGAAGCTATCGATCGCTTGCACGCAACAAATAATTTTCCTGAATTCACTGGGCGTCTTTGCCCAGCACCATGTGAAACTGCTTGTGTTGTCGGTATCAACCGAGATGCGGTAACCATTAAGCAGATTGAACTTCGGACTATCGAAGAAGCATTTGGCGCAGGAACTGTTAAGCCTTTAGCTCCAGATCGCCTAACCGGAAAGACTGTTGCAGTCATTGGTTCTGGCCCAGCAGGTCTTGCTGCTGCACAGCAGTTAACTCGCGCTGGTCATACCGTTGCCGTTTATGAGCGCGCCGACAAGATCGGTGGCTTATTGCGTTATGGCATTCCAGAGTTCAAAATGGAGAAGCACATTCTGGATCGTCGTTTAGAGCAGATGGAAAAAGAGGGAACACGTTTTCGTCCCGGTGTAGATGTTGGAAATGAATTAACTGGCTCTGATTTGCGCAGAAAATATGATGCAATTGTATTGGCGGTTGGTTCAACGCAGTGGCGTGATCTATCAATCAAAGGTCGCGAACTCAAGGGTGTTTACCAAGCAATGGAATTTTTGCCATGGGGAAACAAGCAAGCATTAGGTGAAATAGAAGCACCACCAATTAATGTTGCAGGAAAGCATGTTGTCATTCTTGGCGGGGGAGACACCGGAGCAGATTGCTTGGGAACATCTATCCGACAAGGTGCGGCAAGTGTTACTCAACTTGAAATCATGCCTCGTCCAACAGATGAACGACCATCAGGTCAACCGTGGCCGACCTACCCAATGATTTATCGAGTCTCTAGCGCACACGAAGAAAAAGACAATCGCATGTTTTCGGTCAGCACTGAAGAGTTCTTGGGCGATGGTCAAGGAAATTTGCGTGGCATCAAAATTGTTGAAACCCAATTCGTTAATGGAAAATTCGAACCGGTTGCTGGATCAGAAAAAGAAATTCCTTGCGATTTTGTCTTCATGGCCATGGGCTTTACAGGACCAGAAAAATCTTCACTCATTGCTCAACTAGGTGTTGAACTAGATGAGCGCGGCAACATTAAGCGAGACCAAAAATTTGAAACAACAGAAGAAGGAATCTTCGTAGCAGGTGATGCTGGTCGTGGTCAGTCGCTGATCGTGTGGGCAATTGCTGAAGGCCGAAGTGCAGCTGCTGAAGTTGATAGATATCTCACTGGACGTACACAACTTCCATCACCGATAGCGCCAACTGACCGTCCATTGATGGTTTAAGGTAGTCACATGCGTAGAGCGAAGATTGTTTGCACGATGGGCCCTGCTGTCGAATCTGTAGAAAAAGTAAAAGAGCTGATTGATGCGGGCATGAATATGGCGCGCTTGAATCTGTCGCACGGCGGTTACGAGGAACATCAAAGCCGTCTAGATCGAGTACGCGAGGCAGCAAAGGCTTCAGGAAAGCCAATTGCAATTCTTGTTGATCTGCAAGGTCCAAAAATTCGTCTTGCACGCTTTGCAAACGGCCCTCATGAATTAGCACGTGGTGACATCTTCACCATCACAACTGATGAAGTTGAAGGCACCAAGGATCGCGTTGGCACCACCTATAAAGGTTTACCGGGGGATTGCAAGCCAGGAGATCGCATCCTGATCGATGATGGAAAGGTAACTGTCGAAGTTGTCGAAGTTAAAGGCAACGATGTTGTTACAAAGGTTATTCAGCCAGGTGCAGTAAGTAATAACAAAGGTATCAACCTGCCAGGTGTTGCAGTTTCTGTTCCAGCACTTTCTGAAAAAGATAAAGAGGATTTGCGTTGGGGTATGAAAGCAGGTGCTGATTTTATTGCACTCTCTTTTGTTAGAAATGCTGCTGACATTAAGGATGTCCATGCGATTATGGACGAAGTCGGTTTTCGCATTCCAGTAATTGCAAAAATTGAAAAGCCACAAGCCGTAGCTAACCTAGAAGAAATCGTTGCTGCCTTTGATGGCATCATGGTTGCTCGTGGTGATCTTGGAGTAGAGCTACCTATTGAAGAGGTACCACTGGTTCAAAAACGCTGTATTGAATTAGCGCGTGAAGCAGCTAAACCTGTCATCGTTGCAACCCAAATGCTTGATTCAATGATCACCAACTCTTCACCTACTCGCGCCGAAGCTACAGATTGCGCTAACGCAGTTCTAGATGGTGCCGATGCTTTGATGTTGTCAGGTGAAACATCTGTCGGTGCATTTGCAATCGAAGCTGTAGCAACCATGGCTCGCATCATCGCCCGTACCGAAGAAGGCGGCTTTGAAATGATTCGTGCATTACGCACGACTCCTAAGACAAAAGGTGGCGCAATTACCCGCGCAGCAGCTGAAGTAGGCGCCATTGTTGGTGCTAAGTATTTGGTGACATTTACCCAATCAGGAGACTCTGCTCGTCGCATGGCGCGTTTGCGTTCACCAATTCCGATCGTTGCATTTACCCCAGAAATTGGAACATACAACCGTCTTGCTTTGTCATGGGGAGTTGAACCAGAGGTAACCCCAATGGTCAAGCACACTGATGAAATGGTGAAGCAGGCAGATACTTTGCTGATTGACTCTGGCCGCGCTCATGTAGGTGAAAATGTAGTCATCGTTGCTGGTTCACCTCCAGGAATTCCTGGCTCAACCAACGCGATGCGTGTTCACGTTGTGGGAGATGCAGTTGGCGGAGTCGTAGCGGCATACCGCTAAGATTGCTCCACGATTAGCCTCGGTACTCCAACGGTAGAGAGGGCAGTCTCAAACACTGCATAGTGTCGGTTCGAATCCGACTCGGGGCACTCATGACAATAGTTTTGTGGAATGGAATTCTGGAAGGATGAATCGACAATGACGGTTCGTATTCTGGTCGCAGAAGATGAAACTTTGATCCGAATGGATCTTGTCGAGATGTTGCAAGCAGCTGGTTATGAAGTTGTAGCACAAGCGACAAATGGCCAAGAGGCAATTGATCTGGCGGTTTTGCATTCTCCTGACTTAGCAATTCTTGATGTAAAGATGCCGGTCCTAGATGGAATTTCAGCAGCTGAAAAAATCATTGAGATAGCACCGGTGTTGATGCTCACCGCTTATTCTCAGAAAGAATTAGTAGATCGGGCGCGAGATGCCGGAGTCATGGCATATGTTGTAAAGCCATTTTCGATCGGTGATTTGATGCCGGCCATTGAAATTGCAATTAGCCGTCATACCCAAATGAAATCCTTGGCCGCGGAAGTTGCTGACCTTCATGATCGTCTGGAAACTCGAAAGTTAATTGATCGGGCTAAGGGCTTGTTAATGAAGGCGTTAAACCTTTCCGAACCCGAAGCTTTTTCCTGGATTCAAAGAGCTGCCATGGATCGTCGATTGACAATGAAAGAGGTCGCAGAAGCGGTGGTTAACCCCAACGCCGTTCTGGACAAATAACCATCTAGTCAGTCTCAATAATTGATACCAGAATCCCATTTATAACGAAACCGAGACATTTTAAGCGTGGCTACGCCTTGTCTAACACTCACCCCTGCCATTACTCTTTCAGCCTCCCTGTCCCGGGACACAAGAACAGGAAAGGCAATACCTATGAATAAGAAGTTAACAACTTCGCTGGTCTTTGCTTCAGTAGCTTCGCTTATTTTCGGCGTCACTACAGCATCGACAGCGCAAGCTGCTCCAAAGAAAATTACTCTTGCATTCCAAGGTCCTCTAACTGGTGAAGAAGCACAAGTTGGTCAGGATGAGGTTGCTGGCGTCGAGTACGCAATCAAACTTTTCAATGCTAAGTACAAGAATAAGTATGTAGTTTCACTTGTGAAGGCTGATGACCAGGGCGCTCCTGATCAGGCTGCAAAGGTTGCTCCAGGAATTGCATCAAATGCAAAGATCATCGGCCTAGTAGGTGCTGCTTACTCTGGCGCGACAATCGCATCACTTCCTTACTACAAGCAACGTAACCTTCCAATGGTTTCACCATCTGCGACTCGTGTATCAATCACAGATCCAGCAGCTGGTGCGATCGGTTTCCCTGTATTCCACCGTGTCGTTGTTACAGACAAGGTTCAGGGTCCATCACTATTTAAGCTAGCAACAAAGGGTGTTTCAGGACCTAAGGCATTTATTGTTGATGATCAATCAGCATACGGTGTTGGTCTTGTTGACTACATGAAGCCAGGAATTCCAGCTGGACAATCAGTTGGTTTCGATAGCGTTTCAGATAAGACAACTGACTGGTCTGCAACAATTTCAAAGATTAAGACAGCTGGCGCAAATGTTGTTATCTATACAGGTTACTTCCCACAGGCTGCTCCATTCTTTAAGCAGCTTCGCGACAGTGGTTACACAGGAATCCTTGCCGGTGGCGATGGAGTTCTTAGCCCAAGCTTCCCAACACTTGCTCCAGCAGCAGTACTTGAGGGAGTTCGTCTAACAGCAGGAACTGTTCCTCTAGCTGAAATTTCAGCGAAGATGGAAGCAGACTTCAAGAAGAAGATGGGTAAGGCTTCTGGCGTTTACGCAGCTGAGTCAATCGATGCTGCAAACGTACTCCTAAGCTGTGTTGCAAAGGGTGTTTCTACTCGCGCAGCAATGCTTAAGTGTGTAAAGGCTTACAACGGCAAGTCTCTTGCTGGTGCAACCATCAAGTTTGACATTAATGGCGATGTTGCTGGTGGCGCAATGAACGGATTTGAAGTCCGTAGTGGCGTTATCAAGTTCACTGGTCCAATTAAGTAAGTCAAAAGTTCAATAAATTAGATCCAGCAGGCCAAACTAAAAGTGCGGCCTGCTGGGTTTGATTTTTCAGTTTGTCACTCCTTCAACTGTTAGGACGTAAGTCGCTTGATAGGTAATTTCTTTGATCAATTCTGGTCCTTGACCTTTGGCGGATTGAGCCTCGGGTTCATTTATATTCTTATTGCTCTCGGTTACACCTTGGTTTACGGCGTATTGCGAATGATTAACTTTGCAAACTCTGAAATTTTCATGGTGGGAACTTTCGCCACAGTGATTGTTGTGCGAGATCTCTTTAAATTCACGCAAAGCTCTGAATATGCCACGGGATTTCGCCTCTGGTTTATTTTAGGAACTGCACTCATCATCACGATGATCATTTCAGGTCTATTGTCAATGGTTGTTGAGCTCGTTGCCTATCGACGATTACGCCGCCGCAACTCCGGAGTCCTCGCACCGTTGATTTCTGCAATCGGCGTTTCAATGGTTTTGGCCGAGTCTGTTCGAATAATGACAGATTCTCGCCCAGTAGCTAGCCCACGTGCCATGGAAAAAAGTTTCTTAGGTAAGTTTTTTGATGCGGATATTCGCCTAGACAACACCATCATCGTGATCGCAGCGTTATTACTATTTTTCACCCTTTGGAATTTTATTAATCGAACACGACTTGGTAAAGCAATTAGAGCGGTATCAATGAATCCAAGTGCAGCAAAGTTAATGGGCATTGATATCGACAAAATAGTTTCGGCAACATTCTTAATTGGTGGTGTCATGACAGGAGCTGCAGGATTCTTCTACGTATTAAAGTATGAAAACACAGCTTCGAGTATTGGTTTTGAATTAGGAATCGCAGCATTCACCGCGGCAATTTTGGGAGGCATTGGAAACATCAAGGGTGCCTTCTTTGGTGGCCTGGCACTCGGTTTACTCGAGACATATGCTTCTTTCTTCCTAGGAACACAGTGGAAGGCCGTAACAGTCTTTATTGTTCTGGTCATGGTTCTTTACACAAGACCTAATGGTCTCTTCGGCGAATCAATCACACAGACGAGGGTATGATGATAAATATTCGTGATAAAGGCGCAGAGATTTGGGAAAACTCTGGCAAAACAGGAAGAGTGGCGATAGCTACGATTTCTATCGCATTAGTTGCCTCATTACCCTTCATGGGCGGAACGATTCTAAATACACCGATTGCAAGTTATGAGTCTGTTTTAGTTTATCCAATCGCCATGTTTGTACTGATGGCGATAGGTCTCAACATCGTGATCGGCAAGAGTGGTTTGTTGGATCTTGGTTACGTAGCCTTCTTTGCAATCGGTGCTTACACAATGGGTTTACTCGGAACCAAAACGGGTCTTAACACCTGGGAGATCCTTCCTATTGGTATCGCAATGTCTATGTTTGCAGGCCTGGTGCTGGGTGTACCAGCCCTCAAGCTTCGTGGCGACTATCTCGCGATTATCACCTTAGGTTTTGGTGAAATTGTGCGAATTGTCGCTCTCAATCTTGGCGCACTTGGCCGTTCCGAGGGAATCATTGGCATTCCAACCCCACCACCAATCTTTGGTGTTGAATTTTCATTCGATAGTCACAGAATTTATTACTGGACTCTTCTCATAATGATTCTCTTTGCAATTTGGATGGTTCGTCGACTTTCAGCACGTCGTGCCGGTCGAGCATGGGAATCCATTCGCCAAGATGAAGATGTCGCAGAGCTCTTAGGTGTTCCAACCTTCAGATACAAGATCTGGGCATTTGTGCTCGGTGCATCAGTCGGTGGAGCAGCAGGCGTAATCTATGCATCAAAGACTTTGTTTATTGCCCCTGATAACTTCACCTTGCAGATTTCAATTTTGATTCTTGCCTGCGTGGTTTTTGGAGGAATGGGAAATATCTGGGGTGTAATTCTGGGCGCAGTTGTACTTGGCTATTTGCCTGATCGAATTCGTTTCTTGTCAGAGGCTCGACTCTTAGTTTTCGGATTAGTTCTAGTAATTATGATGAATCTACGTCCAGATGGTCTCTTGCCACGTAAGAAGCGAGAAAAAGCGATTGAATTGAAGGAGACAAAGTGAGCACCCCGATCATGTCGTTAAAAAATGTCACTATGCAGTTTGGTGGCGTTAAAGCTCTCAATGATGTCTCTTTTGATATAAACAAGCAGGAGATTCTTGGTCTAATCGGACCAAACGGTGCAGGTAAAACCACTGTCTTTAATGTTGTTACAGGTGTTTACCAAATCAATTCAGGTGAGATTAACTTTGAGGGTAAGTCACTTGCTGGAGTTAAGAGATACAAAATTACTCGCGGAGGAGTGGCTCGCACATTCCAGAATATTCGTCTATGGGGGGACATGACTTCCTTAGAAAATGTCATCACCGCAACAGATACTCACAAAAAATCTGGATTGCTTTCTGGTTTATTCGGTATGCCGATCTCACGTCGGGAAGAAAAAAGAGATAAAGCCCGAGCTCAAGAGCTCTTAAACTTTATTGGAATTGGTGAGTATTCCGACCGGTTGGCTAAGAATTTGCCATACGGTGTTCAGCGTCGACTAGAGATTGCTCGAGCTCTTGGAACTGAACCTAAGTTGCTACTGCTTGATGAACCTGCAGCGGGATTTAACC
>Ga0209229_10000774_pt1 | contig 13173 bp, 8 predicted proteins | sample SanBayMetagenome_FD_187466 | JGI IMG/M metagenome (GOLD analysis project Ga0209229, IMG submission 187466) | Freshwater and sediment microbial communities from dead zone in Sandusky Bay, Ohio, USA (SPAdes) (version 2) | ecosystem: Environmental > Aquatic > Freshwater > Lentic > Sediment | place... | reverse complement strand
ATGAACGGTGGAACAACCGCTCTTACATTTAGTGGTACTGGTGATGTTGAAGTTGCCGGTGACTTGAAAGTTGGTGGAAATGATATTAAGGCGAGTGATAATACTACTGCCATTACATTAAACGGTGCAAATGTAACTATTGCTGGTGATTTAACTGTTAATGGAACAACCACAACAATAGATACAACTAACCTTATAGTTGAAGATAAGTTTGCTCTATTTGCTTCTGGTTCTGACACCAACACAGATGGTGGTATAATAGTTCAACAAGGTGCTTCCGAAGGATATGCTCTTGGTGTTGATGCTAGTGCAAATCGTTGGGCACTTCAAGATAATGCGGCACACAATGCAACTAGTATAACTCCAGATGCTTTTATGGGTGTTATTCAAGAAGGAATAACTAATCCTGCTGCCGATCCAAGATATGGCGGTGCTACTGGTTTTGGAACAATCTTTGTTGATAGTAATTCAGGAAACATTTGGATCTATTCATAAAATTTTGTATATTTGTTATGGAAAAAATTATAGGTTTTATCATGGCTTTGATTAAAAAAGAAAATAACGAAAATAGTCCGATACCTCCAATTCCTCCTTTTTCAAAGGGGGAGTTGGAGTTTTTATTAAAATTGATTTCGGAATGCACATTTCAAGGGAAAGAAGTTCAAGTTGTATATGACCTCGTATACAAACTTCAACAGTTATATGTAAAATAACATAAAGGTGGTTTCGTGAAAAAAGTTTTGTTTGTGGTGCCGCACCTTTCCACAGGTGGTTTACCACAGTATACCCTATCTCTTATTAAAAAAATAAAAGATGAAGTTGATGTGTATTGTATAGAATACGATATGATTTCTTTTGAATATACCGTTCAACGTGATCAAATAGTTAAATTATTGGATAATAAGTTTTATTCACTTGGTAAAACCAAAACCAAAATAAATCAAATAATAGATTCTATAAATCCTGATATTATTCATTTGCAAGAAATTCCAGAATATTTTATGCATAAAGAAATTGCAGATATAATATATTCAACAGATAGAACATATACAATAGTAGAAACTTCACATGATTCTTCGTTTAATTATTTAAAGAAGAAATATTTTCCAGATTATTTTGCTTTAATATCGGAATATCAAAGAAAAGAATTTTCAAAATTGAATATTCCAATTAAATTAGTTGAATCAGATATAGAATATAAAGAAAGACCAAAAAGAGAAGATGCATTAAAAAAATTAGGTTTGGATCCAAATCTTAAACACATTCTTAATGTTGGTCTTTTTACCCCAAGAAAAAATCAAGCTGAAATTTTTGATTATGCTAGACAATTTATACATTATCCAGTTCAATTTCACTTTATTGGCAATCAAGCTGGTAATTTTAAAGACTATTGGGATCCCCTATTAAAAAATTGTCCACCAAATGTAAAAATATGGGGCGAAAGAAATGATGTTGATAATTTTTATTCTTGTATGGATTTGTTTTTATTCACATCAAAGGGAACTGATAACAATAAAGAAACTAGTCCATTGGTAATACGAGAGGCCATTGGTCATAATATGAAATTATTGATATACAATTTACCAGTATATTTAGGTATGTATAACAAATATAAAAATGTAAATTATTTAGAATTTGATAATTTTGATAAAAATATAGAATCTATTGCTAAATTATCTGGTTTGAACTTTGATGAAGATATACTCAAAAAAACAACAAATAAAATTACAGAAGAATTGAAAAATTTAAGAAAAAAAGAATCAAACTTAATACTTGAATTAGCAGAAGTTCGTAAAAAAATATCAAATTTAACAGAAAACGATAGTTTAAAAGTTAGTTTTGATAGTGAAGATAATAAAATAAAATATTCTTACAAATATAATTTAGAAAATGTTATAGTATCTGTCCGTGACATTGATTCAAATGTGATAATATGGTCTGTTAAATATGAAACACTGCCCGCTAACCAGGAATATTGGATAATTCCTATACCAAAAATGCATTATGATTTTGAGAAAGAACCTTCTTTTGGCGGATTTTCTATTGAAATATACTCTAATAACAGATTCATAGAATCAAAAAATATAAGATTAAAAACGCCAAATATTCAAAAACACATTATAGGTATAGAAAATAATACCGAACCAACATTTTTTAATTACAATGAATTTTTTATTGATAAAATTTATGATTCATACTTAAAGAATAAAAATTTTGATACCGTAGTTGATGTTGGTGCAAATGTTGGGATGTGGATAGAATACATCCGAAGTGTATCAAAAGTAAATAATGTATATGCAATAGAACCAAACAAAATTGCTTTGAATATATTAAGAAATTCTTTCAATGATATTAAAATAGTAGATGCGGCACTACATACATCGGATGAAAAAATATCTTTTTATACTGATAATCAAAATTCTACAATATCTTCGATAGATAATCACTCTAATTTTTCAGAAAAACATGAAGTTGAAGGCTTATCAATAAAAACATTTTTGAAAAATAATAATATAACTAAAATAGATTTGATAAAAATTGATATTGAATCCGCAGAATACGAATTATTATCATCATTTGATTCAGAAGATTTTTCTGTTATAGATAATATGTTAATTGAATATCATTTTCTAGGTAACAAAACAATAGAAGACGTATTCGATTTGATGGAATTGTTGAAAAAAAATGGATATAAAACAAATTTGAGAAATATAAGTAGTGTTGGTGGTTTCATTTTTGCAACAAAAAATATTTCTTAAATTTTAATAAAATTATTATGATAAAAAATATAAGTTTCTTAAACAATTTTTTGACAAAAACATTAGACAATGTTTCATGTCCAACCAAAAGAGAATTGGCAACTTTGGTAAATAGTATCTATCCAAACGGTATTGGTGTTGAAATTGGTGTATTACGTGGGGATTATTCAAAAATGATATTGGAAGAATGGAAACATGGAACGCTTTATTTGGTAGATACATGGAGACATATTTCCGAATATATTGATATGAATGGTAGAGACGATCAATATCATTATGATTGTATGATAGAAACGGCTAAAAATATAAATAATTATCAAAATAGAGCACACATGATTCGTATGGGTAGTGTAGAATCTGCTAAATTATTTCCTGATGAATACTTTGATTTTATTTACATAGATGCTGATCATTCTTATGAAGCTGTTAAAACGGATTTAGAGGTGTGGTGGCCTAAAATAAAAAAAGGTGGTATTTTTTCTGGAGATGATTTTATACCAGAAGATGGTGATATATGGTTGGTGAATAATAGTGACGGTAGCTCACAATACGCTGGAAAATTTGGTGTTAGAAAAGCTGTAACAGAATTTTCAAATCATTATCAATTGAAAATTTATTCTACAACAGACGAACCTTATTGGAAACAATGGTATACTTTCAAACCTTTTTAACTGGATATAATAATGGTATTATTTTTGTATAGTGATAAAAACTGTGAGCACCAAGCAATCAATTGTATAAAATCTTTAACACACAAAATAAAAGATGATATAAAAATAGTATATTACACTATCGGTTTCGATAGTTATTTTCAATTCAAAAACCTACACAAGTTCAGAATAGAAATAAAACCTGAATACCCAACATTTCATTACTATAAATCGGATTTATCTTTATTAACAATGGAGATGTTTCCAAATGAACACTATATTTTTACTGATACTGATGTTTTATTTTCAAGAAGATTTGATTTCAATAAAACAATCCATATTGAAAATTATCCAATAGCAAGTTATGGTCCTCACGAATATCCATTTATGTATTACGAAGAAAATGGATCTAGAACTATTTTTAATGAAATTCTTTTGATGAAGTATTTTAATGTTGAAAAACGTAGTCAAAGATATGTTTGGTCTTGTTTTTATTCATTTAATCCAAATTGTAGAGAATTTTTTGAAGAATATACTGCTATGTGTAAAAACAAATACTTAATGGACAGAAGAAAAGATTATTTTCCATATGCAGATGAAACTCCGTTTAATATATGTTTATGGAAAAGAAATGCAACAAAAAATTATGGATTTGGTTTTGTAAACACACATAGACTTGAAACTGTTAAAGAAGTTGAAAGTGGTGTATCGAATAAAAAATTTGACGGTGCAGTTGATAGATTAGGAAATGAATGGGAATATGTTGTTGATGCTGAAAATGTTATGATATATCATGGATTTAAAGAAAAAGAACATATGGATGAAACTGTAAATTATTTGATAAATGTATAAAGGAATTTTTTTTATGAAAATTGCACAAGTAAATTTGGGATTATTACCGATCCCACCTAACGGTTGGGGCGCTACTGAAAAAATTATATGGGAATATAAAATAGAATTAGAAAATATTGGTCATAAAGTAGATATACCATACATAAATGAGATACAGAAAGATGTTTATGATATTGTTCATGTTCATGTTTGGAATCATGCATTAGAACTATATGAAAAAGGAATACCATACATATTCACTTGTCATGATCATCACTTATATTTAAACGGAAAAAATACAAAAATGTATCAGGACAATCTTCTTGCAATGAAACTGGCAGAAATTTCTTTTGTTCCTGCAAAATATCTGGTAGAATACTTCGATGATATTCCTGTTTATCTAGAACACGGTGTTAGATTAGATAATTTTTTATCAAATAAACCAAATAAAACAAAAAAATTATTATGCATTGGTAATAACGGTTTGTCCGATAATAAATTATTTGACAGAAAAGGTTTTAGGTATGCGATAGAAGCTGCTAATAAATTGAATTTGGAAATTACAGTAGTTGGTCCTACTAATGTAAACAAAGACTTTTTTGATACAAATAAAGATTTAATTACTGATAATGTGAATATATTGTATGATTTGACCGATGATAATTTAATAAAAACATTATCAAATCACGATATACTTGTCCATGCAACAAGTATTGAAGCCGGTCATCCACCATTAACCATATTAGAGGCGGCTGCATCTGGTTTACCTGTTTTGACAACAGATTGTTCTGGTGATTTATATGTAAATAAAATAGATAGAAATACAAATGATGTTGTTGATAAAATAAATAAAGTAATAAAAAATTATGAAAAAGAAAGAAACAAAACAATAGATAGTGTTAAACAATTTAATTGGAAAAATATTGTTGGTAAATTAGAAAAGATATATCAAAAAATTGTTTTAACTGATATGAAAAACTCTGCGTTACACATATACAATCGTGTTAAAAAAATTTCACATGAAAATAAAATAGATTTTAATTTTGCATCGGGAGCGTATTGTATTATTTCTGGGCAAAAAGAAGAAACATACGATGTAAAATTTATAGATAAAACCAATCAATCTTTAATATACAATGCAAATATTAAAACAAATAATTGGGCAAGAACTAGTAGAAAGTGGTATACTGATTGGAAAATAATAGTAAGGGATTCAAAGGATAATACAGTTGAACATGACTTTAATTTAAAAGATAAAAAAGTTTTAATATATTTTGATTCCAGTTGTACAGGTGATACTCTCGCTTGGATTCCTTATGTAGAGGAATTTAGGAAGAAACACGGTTGTGATGTTTATGTTTTTACATTTCATAATAACTTATTCTCCGAATCTTATCCTAATATTAAATTTGTAGAAAAAATAGATAATTCTTTTGATTATTATGCATCATATAAATTGGGTTGGCACTATAAATTAGATGAAGGGTGGAATGTAGATACAAATAAAACACCTGGAAATGAGATACCATTACAACAAACTGCAACAGATATATTGGGGTTGGAATACACAGAAATAAAACCTATAATAAAAAAATTACCAGAATTTAAAACTGAAAAACCATACATTTGTATTGCAACAAACTCAACCGCACAGGCAAAGTATTGGAATAATCTAACTGGCTGGCAAGAATTGGTTGATTATGTGAAATCAAAAGGATATGATGTTTATTTATTGTCAAAAGAGCCCGATGGGTATATGGGTAACAAACAACCGGATGGTGTAATAAAAATAAAAGATAAAACACTTGAAGAAGTTGGTTCTATATTGCAAGGTTCAAAATTTTTTGTTGGATTAGGAAGTGGATTGAGTTGGTATTCTTGGGCTCTAAACGTTCCAACTATACTAATAAGTGGGTTTTCAGAACCTTGGCAAGAAATGAAATCGGATGTTATTCGTATAATAAACAAAGATGTTTGCCATGGTTGTTTTGCTAAACATCTGTTTGATAGAGGAAATTGGAATTGGTGCCCAGAACATCAGGAAACGGAAAGACAGTTTGAGTGCACTAAATCAATAACATTTGATATGGTAAAACCTCATGTAGAAAAGTTATTGAAATCATAAAATCTCATATTTATAGCAGTATTCATATAAATCATGGAGTCCATTTTTGTCTAATTGGAAAAAAATAATAGTAAGTGGAAGTCAGGCACATCTATCATCTGTAACTGCATCAAATGGATCTATAATATCTGGTTCACTTACCATGAGTGGATCAATAACCAATGTTAATAATCTTGATTTTAATATGGCGTCACCGGTTGCTAGTGCAGCTGGTAGATTTGTTTGGGATGATGGAAATGGATCATTAGATTTAGGATTAAAGGGTGGAAATGTAAACTTACTATTAGGGCAACAGACATATGCTCGTATTTTTAATGCAGAAGCAACAACATTAAATAAAGGGGAAGTAGTTTACATTTCAGGATCTCAAGGAAACCGAGTTTCTGCAAAACGTGCAGATTATTCTGGTGAACAGGGTTCATCAACTACAATAGGATTTGTTGCTGAGAGTATTGCAAGTGGTGATGAAGGTTTTATTATCTCAACCGGTGTTTTAGAAAACCTAAATACAGTTGGTTTAACCGAAGGTGCACTATTATATTTAAGTTCATCCGGGCAGTATTCCGAAACCAAACCTATTGCACCACAACATACCGTAACATTGGGTTATGTTGAAAGAGTGCATGCAACCGTTGGTTCAATTTATGTAAAGATAGATAATGGTTATGAATTAGATGAATTGCACAATGTTTTCACAACTGGCGTTAGTAACGGTGATTTACTAATGTATAGTGCAAGTTTGTGGAAAAGTTCAAAACAATTAAGTGGTTCATATGGACTAACTGGTTCACTTCAAGCAACATCATTCACTGGTTCATTACAAGGTAGTGCCAGTTATGCACTTCAATCTTTATCTTCATCATATTCTGTAACTGCTTCTTTTGCATCAAGTTCACCTGCTGTTTATGACTTCGGATCATTTGAAACTCCAACAGATGTTGGTGGCGGTGGAAACTTCGGTATCGTAACCGATGGTGATAAGGGTGACATCACGGTAACAAGTTCTGGAAGTATTTGGACTATTGATAATGATGTTGTAACTTATGAAAAAATACAAAATGTAACTACATCATCTGTATTACTCGGCCGTGCTACTACTGGTGTAGGAAACGTTGAAGAAATAATACTTGGTAGTGGATTAACACTTTCTGGATCAACCCTATCAGCAGCCGGTGGTGGTGCTCAAATTCAAGTAGATACTTTTACAAGTTCAGGGACTTGGACTAAGCCAGCATGGGCAAAAAAAGTAACTATCTATTTATTACCTGCTGGTGGCGGCGGAGGGTCGGGTGCAAGGCAGGCTACAACAAGTGGCAGGTCTGGAGGAGGAGCTGGTGGCGGTTGTGGATATTATTCGTACATAGCCGACGCATCTCAATTAACAAGTACCGTGAGTGTTACAGTTGGAGCCGGGGGAACGGGTGGATTAAGTGTAACTACTGATAATACTAATGGCAATCCTGGTGGTGCTGGTGGAGCTTCAAGTTTTGGCGCTTATGTAGTTAGTCAGACCAACGGCGGCGGTTCAGGTGGGACTACATCATCGGGAAATCAGTCATCAGTAGCAACACCAACAGGATGGGCTATTCCTGCTTCAAATCTTCCTGGCCGAAGGGGTCAAACAACTAATGGAGAATCATTCACATCAAATTTATCTGGTTTATATTCAGTTGGCGGCGGCGGCGGCGCAGGACAAGTTGCCAATACCACAACAACGACTATTGGTGGTAAGGTTGAACCGCCTAATTGGTTGGCTGCATTTGGTTTTTCTTTTGGTCAAGGTGGAACAGATGGGGGTTCAGGTGATAATGGCACAAACAATCAATTAGGGATTCTTTATTTTGGGGGTGGAGGCGGTGGTGGATCGTACAAAACAGGCCAAGCCACAGGCGCGGGCGGTAATGGTGGATATGGCGCGGGTGGGGGCGGAGGCGCGGCCTCTGACAATGGTTTTGCAAGCGGTGCAGGTGGTAATGGTGGTGATGGTTTGGTCATAGTTGTAAGTGAGGGATAAAAATGAGATACACACTAATAAATGAAAATGGTTCAGTAGAGAACATAATTATATGGGATGGTTATTCGGAAATACAATGGCCAGCCGGATGGACTGCCGTTCCTGCTACATCGGAACATGAGATAGAATTTAGTCAAAAAAATACATCAACTCAAACGGAACAATTACCATTATCCGATGAAGAAATGGAAATGCTTAGAAGTTTATTAAATAGGATAAATCCTAATGGTTAATGATAAAATTATTTATATTGAATTTATACGGGTGTTTGTATGCCATTAAGATTAAGACGAGGTACGGAAGCAAATAGAACAAGTATTACACCTGTTCAAGGTGAACCGATATACACAACCGATACTAAAAAATTCTTTATAGGTGATGGCGTAACACCAGGTGGTGTTGAATTTAATGGTACAAGTGGAACTTCTGGAACAAATGGTGCATCTGGTGCAAGCGGAACCTCTGGAACTGATGGAACTTCTGGTTCATCCGGAACATCAGGCGCCAATGGAAGTAGTGGAACTTCTGGCTCTGCAGGAACCAGTGGAAGCTCGGGAACATCAGGTTCATCAGGAACATCTGGAAGTAGTGGAACATCTGGAACTTCAGGAGAAAGTGGTAGTTCTGGAACATCCGGAACATCTGGAAGTAGTGGAACATCTGGTGATAATGGTTCAAGTGGATCTAGCGGAACATCTGGTAGTTCGGGTACAAGTGGTCAAAATGGTTCAAGTGGAACGTCTGGTAACTCTGGTTCATCGGGAACTTCGGGTGAATCTGGTTCAAGTGGAACTTCTGGTGAATCCGGTTCTTCGGGAACTGCTGGAAGTAGTGGAACATCTGGCAACTCTGGTTCATCAGGAACTTCGGGTGAATCTGGTTCATCAGGAACGTCTGGTAACTCTGGTTCATCGGGAACTTCGGGTGAATCTGGTTCATCAGGAACATCTGGCAACTCTGGTTCTTCGGGAACTGCTGGAAGTAGTGGAACATCTGGTAACTCTGGTTCATCAGGAACTTCGGGTGAATCTGGTTCATCAGGAACTTCGGGTGAATCTGGTTCATCGGGAACATCTGGTTCATCTGGAGCCAATGGCAGTTCTGGAACATCTGGTGCAAACGGTAGTAGTGGAACATCAGGAACCGGATTTTCAACAATAACAAATGCATCTAATGATAGAATTTTAACGTCAGATGGTAGTTCAAATTCTGCTGTTGCTGAAACAAATTTTTATTTCAATGGAACCCTTCTTGTGTTAAGTGGTTCTATGCAAATGGCCAATCCGGGTGAAATATATCGACCAACATTTGTTGATTATCAAGAAAAATTTACAACAGTTAGTATTGTAAGTCCTCCTGGAGATTTAGATTTGGATATTAACAATGGTAATGTTTTTGATGTTACAATAAACGGTGCGATAAATAATTTTACAATAAGTGGTCCTCCTGTTAGTGGTAATGCAGGTAGTTTTGTATTAGTTACAACTGGCAACGGAACATCATATCCTATCATCTGGCCTGCTTCTGTTTCTTGGCCAGGTGGAACACCACCAACTGTTACAAGTACAAATGGGCAGAAAGATGTATATGGATTTATTTCTTTGGATCAAGGAACTAATTGGTATGGATTTATTGGCGGACAAAACATTTAAGGTTTGAAGTTATGTTAAAAAATATAATCATAAATGCTCGAAAAACCGAACCTGCACTTGTAAATGAAATATGGGGTGTTGGTATTTCTCTCGGTGGTGCACTTGATAATGATGTTAATTATTATAGATATAACCCACATCCAACGGATTCAACATGGGTTTCTGCAAGTCACATTCAAAGTTTAGGTTTCGCTATAAAAGATAATGGAACTCTTTGGGGTTGGGGGACAAACAGTAGTGGTTTCTTGGGTGTAGGTGATACCGCACACCGCTCTAGTCCAGTTCAAGTTGGAACCGATACTAATTGGGCATATGTCAATGCTGGTAATAACTCATTTGGTATAAAAACCGATGGAACACTTTGGGGTTGGGGTCCTACCGGTGCAAATATGGGTATTTCCGGATCTGTTTCTAGATCCTCACCAATTCAAATAGGAACTGATACGAATTGGGCATATGTTGATAGTGGAAATAATTTTTCAACTGCATTAAAAACAGATGGAACCAGATGGGCATGGGGAACAAATGGTGCATATATGGGCGCAGGTCATGGGCAGTATTACTTTGGACAAGTTTTTCGTGGTAACTTTGTTTCTGCATCCATAGACACTAACTTTAATACAGGAATAAAACCAGATGGAACTATGTGGAGCTGGGGATTAAATTCAAACGGTTCACTTGGTATAAATTTAAGTACATCTGTAACAATTTCTTTTCCTGTTCAAATCGGTACTGATACTAATTGGAAGTCGGTAACTTCAACAAACGCAGCAAGTGTTGCGGTTAAAACAAATGGTACTCTTTGGGGTTGGGGATCAAATAACACCGGTAAATTGGGATTAGGTGATTTAATAAATCGATCATCCCCAACTCAAATAGGAACTTTAACTAATTGGAAAAACGTTTCAACTGCAAACGCTCACACTATGGCAGTTAAAACCGATGGAACACTTTGGGGTTGGGGTAACAACTTTAATGGTGAAATAGGTATTGGTGTTACTGCTTATGATATATTTCAAATAGGAACTGATACTGATTGGTATGACATTGATGTTAGCAATGGTCATATTATTGCCATAAAAGAAGTAACACCCGGAGATGGTTATGGCACACTTTGGGCTTGGGGTAATGGTGGATCTGGACAACTAGGACAAAACGATGTGGTAACTCGTTCATCCCCAACACAAATAGGAACACTAAATAATTGGAAACAAGTTTCTGCTGGAGCCAATCGTTCATTTGCAATTAAAACAGATGGAACAATTTGGGCTTGGGGAAGTGGAACAAATGGCGCACTCGGTCTTGGTAATTCAACAAACCGTTCATCTCCAACACAAATAGGCACTCTTTCAAATTGGTCACTCGTTAATCCTAATAACAATAATACTACACATGCAATAAAAACAAACGGTACACTTTGGGCATGGGGAGATAATGGTTCTGGTCAATTTGGTAACGGCTTAAAAACATCTACTCTTTCACCTGTACAAATTGGAACCAAAACAGATTGGGTTAAAGTTGCAAATTCACAAATTGCAACATTTGCATTAAACAGTAGTAATGAATTTTATGCAGCCGGAGGAAATTCTCTTGGTGATTTGGGAATAGGAACCACCATAGAAAGAACAAATTTTGGATTAGATGAAACCGATGTTGTAGAAATAGCTGCCCATGCTAGAGGTGGCTTTTTGATAAAAACAGATGGGAGTATTTGGTCATGGGGTCAAAATTCACTTGGTGAATTGGGAACCAATGATATAATCGATCGGTCTTTCAAAATACAAATAGGGACAGATACCGATTGGAGTGAAGTTGATTCATTTGTATACGGTGCAATGGCTAAAAAAACAGATAATACTATTTGGGGTTGGGGCGATGTAGTTATAGATAGGATAATATCAAACAGATCATCTCCAACACAGATTGGTACACTTTCAAATTGGTCAAAATTTTCTGCAGGCAATGGTTCTCAATTTATGACAAACACTTCTGGTGAATTATATGGATTTGCAGCTGGAAATCATAAAATATTAGGTCTTATTGATCCAATATTAAGTTCACCCGTTCAAGTTGGAGTATCAAATGATTGGGATTATGTAGATGTTGGGGGTGGATATACTGTTGGTCTAAAAACAGACGGAACAATTTGGTCATGGGGTGCAAATGGAACCGTCGGCGTTTTGGGACAAAATTATGGAACCTTACCTATATTTATTGCGTCACCAACACAAATAGGAACTGAAACTAATTGGGCAACCATAAGTAATTCAAATACACACACTATTGCGAAGAAAACAGATAATACTATTTGGGGTTGGGGTAGTAATTCTAATAGTCAAGGTGGCGCCCCAATACCTACCAGAATTGGAACACTATCCAATTGGGCGAGCGCTCACGCATTAAATCTAAATAGTATATTTGTGGATAACGATGGTTATGCTTGGATGCAGGGATCAAATAATAGTGGTGAATTTGGATTGGGCGCCATTGGATCAAACGTAACACCAATGCAAAAAACATATTTGGGATCACCAATATCAGGTGTTGCATCTAACAAAATAGCAAGTAGAGTTGGTATAATGCTTGATGGTATGTTATGGACTGCTGGTGGTGGAACTTATGCATATCTTGGATGGGAGAATGGTATAATTAGAGAACCAATAAAAGTATTCGGTGAAACTTGGTCTGAATTGAAAACCGGTGGAAATCATACTATTGGAATAAAAGGTGACGGAACACTTTGGGGTTGGGGACTTGGAAATAATGGCGTTTTAGGTTTGGGTGATATTATTACTAGATCTTTACCAACACAAATTGGAACAGATGCAGATTGGTATACAATAGAAGCTATAAATAGTAATTCTTATTCTATAAAAACAAATGGAACTCTTTGGGGTTGGGGATTTAACGGATCAGGACAAATAGGCGTTAATGATTTAATAGCACGTTCTAGTCCAGTTCAAATAGGAACAAAAACTAATTGGGATTCATTATTTGGTGAAAATGGATCTGTAACTATCTTTGGCACAGATACGACTGGATCACTTTGGGGTTGGGGTGATAATAGTGCTGGGCAATTTGGATTAGGCCAATATGATTTGAGTAATAGATCAGTTCCAACACAAATAACATCATTGGGTTC
>Ga0209229_10000773_pt1 | contig 13174 bp, 9 predicted proteins | sample SanBayMetagenome_FD_187466 | JGI IMG/M metagenome (GOLD analysis project Ga0209229, IMG submission 187466) | Freshwater and sediment microbial communities from dead zone in Sandusky Bay, Ohio, USA (SPAdes) (version 2) | ecosystem: Environmental > Aquatic > Freshwater > Lentic > Sediment | place... | reverse complement strand
ACCGTAAACCGTGAGTACAAGCCAAAGAAGGACACAATTGAATACACAGTATTCGTCCGTTTTGGTGTACAGTGGGAAGAGCAGGATGCAATCGCATTCGCTGATGCTGGAGCAGATTCATAATCTGTAACAACACCTTAGAGGGGGCAGGAGTTTCGGCTCCTGCCCTCTTTTCAATTTATCTGTTATAATTAATATTTAGGAGGCATTATGTCAGAAAACAAAACTAATGAAGAGAAAGCCGAAGTTTTGGAAGAAGTTATTCCTGCAAAACTTGTAGATGGCGAGTCAATCATTCCAGAGGAAAAGGTTGAAGAGGTAAAGGCAGTAGTTGCAGACCTCATTAAAAAGAAGTCTGTAAAAGAAGATGAAGAAGCGTCTGAAGACGTTATTACAGCACCAGTCCCAGACGATCTAGTTCCAGGCCTTGGCCCAGTTGCCAATGGCGTTATGGGAACTAGCCTAATGTCAAAGACAGAAAAACCAAAGATTTCTAAGTCAAAGCCAAAGGTCGATGGGGTAGAAAAGGTTGCAATTTTCTCAACAAAGAACGTAAGTTGGGCAGAAGCCAATGGTAGAGTTTACCGTGGATACAACATCGTTAAGAAGGAAGCAGCAGACCTGTGGCTGACAAAAGACTTTATCCGTCTAGCAACACCCGAAGAAGTTGCCAAGGAGTACGGTCTCTAAATGGAAGTATTGAGGGTTCCACCATATCCACTAACAACAACCTGGAATTTGCCAGACAACAACTATGACTACACAGTCTATGTTGAGGATTTGGTGGACCACTCATTCGAAATAACAACTATCACATCAAGCTCTTCAGGAGTTGTAACATATGTTCTTCCTGCTGCAAAGGTGCAGTTTGACAGACAATTCCTTATTCGTTTTTATGACGCAGAATATGAGCACATCATTCTAGAATCAAACCTAGACATTGTTAGACCATATGTAGACCCTGCATCTCTAGCGGTATCTGGAACAGCAAGTGAGATTGCAGACTACAAGATGTGGGAAATGATTGCCAGATCTTTAATCGATACATACACAGGAATTGGCTTCTACAACCATAAATCAATTCTTCAGGTCCAGGGCAATGGTCTAGACTATATGCCAGTGTGGAGAGACGCAAACCGTGTTCTTAAAGTTTACGAAAACAACGTTCTTGTTTTTGACGGACAAGATGTAGCGATACATATAGCAGACTTTTATGATGAAGACCCAACATCAAACGCCAACCTAGGTCTTGTCCTAGAATCGCCACATGGCTTTATTGTAGGAGACTCTATTGAAGTAAAGCTACCAGAAGAAGATATCGATGGGATATATGCCGTTACAGAAGTAATCGATACTGAAACTATTAGAATTAATCTATCTTTATCTAGTGTATCTGGATTATCGGGAACTGGCGAAACAGTGAAGAGAGTGTGGGCAAACAACTTTAGAGTTACCCTGGACAATTCTGCAATTGTAAAAGAGTTTACTGGACAGACACACATTATTAGCGTAAACTACCCAAGAATGCCAATATCTAGGGGAGACTACATCTATGATGAACAGCCATACGGAACATTTACAAATGGTCACGACTACCTATTCGTACTTGACGAAGGTTTCCGTGCAATCCCAGCAGATGTGGAAAAGGCAACAGCAATGCTAATCCACGACCTAAAGTGTGGCAACCTAGACTATTACAAGAAGTATGTAACATCATACAACACCGATCAATTCAGAATTCAATTCGACAAAAAGATGCTAGAGGGAACTGGTAACCTAGTGGTAGACAAGATACTTGATAAGTATATGAAGTCTATTACTAAAGTTGGGGTGCTCTAATGACTATTTGCGAGACCCCAGATTTTGTATTCCCAATGCAGGCAGATGTATTCTACCCCATAGTTGAGCAGGGGACATACGGAAATTTAAAGAAGCAATGGATTCTAGACAGAACTATTGTTTGTAACCTTACCCCAGCAGGCTCGGCATTCGGGGAAGAAGTAAAGCCAAAGGTCAACATAGTTCAAGAAGGCCTGCTGATGGGCAGAACAAAAACAGACATTCGTATATCAACCCAAGAGTCAAACAATTCTATTACAAATGTGATAGTAACAAACATAAGGGATAAATCTGGAAACCCAATCCACTTAGAAACATCAGGACCAAGGGCTGGAAAGTCCACTATTTTTGAGGTTGCTACCAACGAGCCATATGTCGGTCCATTCGGGTCTGTAGAGCACTACAACCTCGTTCTAAGGCGTTCTGAGAACCAGGCGGTAGATCTATGAGGGCCATAATCAACGATAAGAAATTCGCACGTGATATGAAGAACGTTATTGACTATTCTTTGGGATTTCTGGACGGTATCCAGAATGGAAAGGCTCAGTTCCTAAACAACCTTGGTAAGAATACCATAGAGGTACTCAAGCAATACATTGACACAATGGCTAGAGTTGATCAACAAATGTTGCACCACGTATATGAATGGAACAAGGTAGGTAGCCCATCCGCAAGATTGTTTGATGTCCAGCATGTTGTTCGTGGTAATGGAGTTACGTTTATACCAAGCTTTAGACAATCAACCTCTTTAAAACAAGGCTCTAAGGTACCATTCAAAAATAAAGCAGCCATCATGGAAAATGGAGTCTCAGTAACCATTAGACCAAAGACTTCAACAGTACTAGCATTTGAATCTCAGGGCGAGATGGTCTTTACTAGAAAAGAAGTAACCGTATCTGATCCTGGAGGACAACTTGTAGAGGGAGCTTTTGAAAAAGCATTCGATACATTCTTTAGAGCATACTTTTCTCAAGCTTTTCTGTATGCTAGCGGCGTTGCTGACTACCTTAAAAATCCAATTGCCTTTAAGAGAGGTCTCAAGTCTGGTAAAAGTGGCGGTAGATCTGTTGGTAAAAAGGTTGGTTACAATTGGATAGCAAGAGCAGGAGTTGGTAGATAATGAGCATATACTCATCAGAAGAGCAGACATCTATAGCAAACGGTAGCTATGTTATCAACACGCCAATGCTATGGGTAAACGAATATTTGAAAGAAAAGCTAGCCATATATCTAGAGATTGGAGTCCCTTTCTTTCCACCATCACCAAATACAATTGACGATCTGACTCAAACCTTTGTAAACATTAACAACCAAAACTATGGCTATGGAGGAATCCGATGCACATATGACAGACTCATCAGACTCCGCAGGTCGCCTTTCCCACACATTAAAGGTGAGCAGTTGCTATATTACTTCTTTGCCACATCAGACGGAGTGACAGACAAAATGATTGCTGCAACAGAACTAGTCCTAAGATTGATGGACCGTGAAGACGAAACCGCAGAAGAAATAAACAACTGGATGAAGGGCAAGCAGATTTCTGGTTTTTCTCCAAAGTTTATGTTCCACAAATTCAGGGTATACCAGCTAGAAGAAGTAGCAGACATTATTGATTTTGGTACAGCAAGAACCTATGGTGGCAACAAGATAATTGTTGAATATGAATACCACCAAATGCCAGAACTAACCAATGCATAAAAAGCGTGGTATACTTGTCAATGAGGAAACACGCCCAAAATTTCAACAAGAAAAAGAGGTGAAAAATTATGGCATATAACAGAGGTACAAGTGCTAACATCATTGTTGGTGCAGCAGCACTTTTTACATACGAAACAGGACCAATTGGTAAGACCAGCCTTGGAAAGCTAACAGACGCTCAGGCGAATCTAGATCTTCCAAGCGTTGTGGATGGAACTTCTTACAAGGACACCCTTGAAGCAGATTCAGATTTCCGCAACGTAGGTTACACCATGAACGGTCTAGAACTACAGTTCCAGCCTGATTTCGGTGAGGTTAGAGTTGACCAGGTTCTTGACGTGGCCAAGCTATACAAGCAAGGCATGCAGGTTAACCTTAACACTACATTCGCTGAGTCTACCCTAGAAAATCTATTGTTCTCACTAGCAGGCAAGGATTCAGATCTAGGAAACGCAGCTTCTGGAGAGTTCGCCCAAGGAAACCCAGTAATGAAACTATCAGCTGGTGACATTGGTGAATGTCCAGTAGAGCGTGGTCTAGTTGCAGTAGGTCCAGGCACAGGTGACTGTGAGGTTGGATCAGAACTAGAGCGTATTTACGTTGGTTACCGTGCACTCTCAATTGAGAATGTTACAGTATCAGCAAAGCGTGACGAGGCAACCATGTTCGAAGTATCGTTCCGTTTGCTTCCAAACGACGACGCTTCATACGGTAAGATCGTAGATCGCACCGTTCCAGCATCATAAAAATAACTTAATATAGATGAGAACTGCCCAGGAGATTACTCGTGGGCAGTTTTCTTTTGGTATAATGGTTGTATGGCAACTAAAGTATATGAAACAAAACGAATAAAGCTAGTAGATGGCACGATCATCACAGCATCACCACTAAAGTTAAAATACCTCAGAGAGTTCCTGTCAATGTTTGAATTTGTCAAGGAATGTAAGAACGACAACGAGGCCATAGAGTACCTGACCTACTGTGCCCTGATTGCTATGCAACAGTACTACCCTCAGATATCAACAGTCAAAGAAGTAGAAGACTCACTGGACCTCCCAACAATTTATGAGGTGCTAGACATAGCAGCAGGCATTAAGATTAGCAAAAAGAACACAAAGGATACTGTTAAAGATCAAGCAGTTGACAGCGGTTCTACTTGGGAAAAGTTTGACCTAGCAAAGCTAGAGGCAGAGGTGTTTTTGCTGGGTATGTGGAAAGACTATGAAGAACTAGAGTCTTCGATATCAATGCCTGAACTAACAGCAACACTAGAGGCAAGAAGAGAGCTTGACTACCAAGAGAAGAAGTTCCTGGCTGCTATGCAGGGTGTTGACCTAGACAAGCAATCTGGAAAACAAAATGCTTGGGAAGAAATGAAGGCCAGAGTGTTTTCTGGTGGTCAGGCAGGTAACGCAAGTGACGTGGTAGCACTGCAGGGAGCAAATGCTCAGAAGGCTGGATTTGGAATCGGCATGGGATTAAGTTACGAAAAACTAAACTAGTTTATGGTATAATCTTTGTATACAACTTTCGGAAGGAACGAAAATGGCAACAACTATTAATGAAGCAAAGACCGTCAAACTACTAGACGGAACAGAGATTGAGCTACGCCCACTAAAGATCTCACTATTGAGAACATTTATGGGCAAGTTCGAAAAGATTCAGGACGTTGCTGAAGATAACGACAAGTCAATTACTGCGTTGTTGGAATGTGTACAGATTGCTCTAGAACAGTTCAAGCCTGAACTTGCTGGAGATATTAAGGCTTTGGAAGACAATATTGATCTTCCAACAGTCTATGCAATTATTGAAGAAGCATCTGGTTACGCCCTCGGCGGAACACAGCTACTCAATAAATAAAAAATAAAAAAGAGGTGCTTAGTGGATGGCTGATATCCAATCTAATATAGACATAAACATTGATACAACCAATGCTTTGGCTAATATTAAAAACCTGCAAAGGCAGATATCGCTATTCCACCAAGGTCTACGTGCATCTGGGTCTGCGGCTAATGCCGCAATCTCAGAGAACATGTCTAGAAACCTAGTCAACTCTATCAATGCAACCAAAAAGTTTGGTGCATCTTTTACCACGGTACAGAGTGCTACTCAGGCATTCACCACATCACTTGAGAAAAACAAACTCTCAATGGGGCAGTACTTTAAGTATGCCGCAGGCTCAACTAAGACTTTTGGAAGACTGTTTACAACAGAGTTTAATACGATTGAGCACGTTGCTAAGTCAAGAGTAAAGACATTACAGACACAGTTCATTAAACTTGGTCGTGACGCAAATGGTGCGGTAAAAGCTATCAGAGTTAGACCACTAACTCTTGACATGAAAGATCTTGCAACACAAACAGCCATCAATGCTCAAAAGCAACAGATCTTCAATCAGCTAATTAAGCAAGGCTCTACAAATCTTCTAAACTTTGGTAAGAATACACAATGGGCTGGTCGTCAGCTTATGGTTGGTTTTACCGTTCCATTGGCATACTTAGGAACAACCGCAGCTAGGGTCTTCATGGACATGGAAAAGCAGGTAATTAAGCTAAGACGTGTTTATGGTGACTTTGCCACAACTGCTGGTGAAACCGAAGCAATGGTCTCACAGATTAAACAACTCGGAGATGAGTTTACAAAATATGGAGTAGCCGCATCAAAGACTATGGGGCTTGCTGCAGATGCAGCAGCAATGGGTAAGCAAGGTGCAGACCTTGTTGCTCAGGTTTCTGAAGCGAACCGTCTCGCTATTCTTGGTGGGGTAGAGCAGGCACAAGCACTAGAAACAACAATCTCAGTAACAAACGCATTCGGTGTTGCTGCAGAAGATCTTGCTGGAAAAATTAACTTTCTTAACGCAGTTGAAAACCAATCTGTAACTGCTATCGAAGACCTCACAATTGCTATTCCAAAAGCTGGTCCAGTTATTAAGCAACTTGGCGGTAGCGTAGAAGATTTGGCATTCTTCCTAACAGCAATGAAGGAAGGTGGAATCAACGCATCTGAAGGTGCTAACGCACTTAAGTCGGGTCTTGCTTCTATTATTAACCCTAGTCAAAAAGCTAGCGAGTTTATGGACGGCTTTGGAATTAGCATCAAGGGTATTGTCGATGCAAACAAAGGCAACGTAAGGGGAATTATTCTCGGTATGGCAGATGCCCTAAACACCCTTGACCCACTAAACCGTGCACGAGCAATCGAACAGATGTTTGGAAAGTTTCAGTTTGCACGTATATCCACATTATTTCAAAACGTAAGAAAAGAGGGCAGCCAGGCTCAAACGGTACTAGGCCTGACAAAATCAACTGCCGAAGAGTTGGCGATTCTGTCAGAACGAGAATTGAAAAAGGTAGAAGACTCTCCAATGTTCAAGTTCCAAAAGGCCATCGAAGATATTAAAGTATCCCTGATCCCCTTGGGAGAACAGTTCCTCAAGCTTGTAACACCAATTATTGAATTTGGAACTAGGGCACTAGAACAATTTAACAAGCTTGACTCTGGAGTGAAGAATTTTATCATGAGTGCCGTTGGTGTCCTGGGTGGTCTTGCACCAGCAGCCATTATGGCGTTTGGTCTTATTGCTAACGGTATTGCAAACCTAATTAAAACTGGCAACTTCTTAAGAAATATATTTGTCAATGCAGGACAGGGAACACAAATACTTGGACAGCAAACACAGTATATGACAAATGAGCAACTAGAAGCCGCAGCAGCAGCGGCATCACTAGACCAGGCCCACCAAAAACTAACACAACAATTTACAGTAGAAGCGACAGCAGTTAGAAAACTTGCAGATGCATACAATGCTGCTGCTATAGCAGGAGCAAAACTTACAGCAGCAGGAGCAGTTGGAAGAACTGGAAAAGGTGGCGGAAAAGCAAAGGGGTACAACTCTGGAGTTCTTTCAGTACCAGGACCAAAGGGAGCAGGAGACATTGTTCCTGCTATGCTTGCTCCAGGTGAAGCGGTAATTCCTGCAGACAAAGCAAAGAAATACCGTGGCTTTATAGCGGATATGATGCAGGACAAGTTGCCAGGATTTAAAAAAAGCAATATTGAAGTATCTAGAAGTGGATCAACAATTGATGTTGGTGGCGTAACATACAAACTTCCTAAAAATATAGATGCACGACAAATGCAACAGCTCCAAACAGAAGCAAATAGACTACATAGCTATGACCCTAAAGCATCTGCAACAGCCATGACGATCTTGGAAAATGTAAAAGGCTTTACTCCATCATCTAATCCATTGCGTTCTTTCAGAGAGACCGCCGTATACGTCCTCGACATCGAAAAAGGGCTCGGTCTGGGGCAGGCTGCTCAAATAATTATGCCGTCTAAGTTGCCAGGGGCGACACCAGAACAAAATAAATTAATGGCAGCAGAAAATCAATTGTTTAGAAAAAAAATAAGAGGCGTAGACAAAACAAAAATGCCAGACTCTATAACAGAGTTTGTTAAGAAAAATCCAGCTAGACAAAGAGAGTTTGACATAGCTAGAAATATGTCGCAAGCAATGTTTAGAGAAGCTTTGGCTATGGGCATGTCTGAAAAAGATGCCGCCGCAAAAGTTGGATGGGATCCAGATCCTAAGAAAAATCAACTTGGTGTAGAAAGAGCCCACAAAGAAGAAGTTGGTGTTCTTAAAATGTTTAAGGAAATGTGGAAGTCTCCATTTATTGCCTTAGACACAAGAATGGAAAATGGCTTATTCAGCACACTGTCTAGATCTTCAGATCAAGCAAAGGTTTTCACAAATGCCATAGATGATTTGATTGGTAAAGAAAAAGATGACGTTGTCAAGGAATCTCTAAAAAGCCTAAGATCTAAAATAGATAGCAATGGAGTTTTAGATGAATCTGAACGCAGAGCTTTTGCAAGAACTATAGATCATTTAGAAAAAAATAAAACTAAATACTTAGGTTCAAATAAAAGCTTTGCTACTCTTGGTGGAATCATAAGACTTCTTGATAAAGGGTATAAGTCAGTTGACATATCTGGAAACTATAGAGCACCAACAGAAGATTCTAGAAAGATGGTTAGAGAATTTAACCAAGGTAAAAAAACTATAATTGAATCTGCAAAACAAATAGCAGCATCAAAAGGAAACCCATACCTATCTACTGCCACTGCTACAAAAACAGAACCTAGAAGAATGCAAATGAGAAGATACGCCAAGGGCGTAGTCTCTGTACCTGGTCCAAAAGGTGCTGGCGATGTAGTACCAGCAATGCTTTCACCTGGAGAAGCAGTTATTCCAGCAGGAATGGCTAAAAAATATGGACCACTTATTGCTGGAATGGTTACCGATACCTTGCCAGGATACGCTGGTGGACTAATAGCTGGTTTGGCAGGAAGAGCAGCTTCAGCTGGAGCATCACTTAAGGGGATGGCCTCGGCTGGAAAAGAGATGGCAAAAGGATTCCTGACAACCACTCTGCCTGCAGGTGCACAACTTGGAAAAAACTTTATTCAAAATGCTGGTCCTGGAATCAAAAATGCTATTTCGAATATTGGTCCAGGAATAATTAAAGCTGCTGACAGGATAGACAATTCAAGATTTGGACAATCTAGAATTGGACAGTGGGCTGGAAACAAAATCATGGACAGGATGACAGAATCTCCAGAACAGAAACAGGCTAGAAAAGAAAGATCAAGAGCAAGATCTGGAAGAATGGCACAGGGTGCAATGGGACTATCTTTTGCTATGGGTGCTTTAAGCATGGCTCCTGGAACAGTTGGACAAGTCGCACAGGCAGCAATGGGACCAATTGCAGGAATGACAGCAGCAATGTCCCTGATCCCAGGCCCAGCAGGTATTGCCGTCGGTGCGTTGGCTGCAACTGGAATTGCAATACTGCAGGTGAAAGACAACTTTGAAAAGTTTAGGGCAGAGGCTGGAAAGACAGCATTAGCAGTATCATCTGGTAGAAACGCAATGCAATCGCTTAGTGAATTTGCTGGAACAGTATCATCATCTGAAGCCATGGATAGAATTCGTAGAGGCGAGTCTTCGCCATACAATATTCAAACTGGAAAAAATACATTTGGTGGAACATTCCTTCAGTCAGCAGACGGTGCGGAACTTATTAGTGGAATTAGAAAAACAAGAGCTTTTGGCGGCAGCAACACTGCAGTGTCCGATGTTGCTACCCAGCTATCTCAAGCGGTAGCTGGAAACATCTTGACCAAGGAACAGGCAGCAAGCATAGCTTATAACTTAGGTTCAGAACTAAAAGATTATAAGTTCAGTGCCAATGTATTAGGAAAGATGACTCAAATACTTGGACCAAACGGTGAAGATATAACAAAAAACCCACTGCAAGTATCAGCAAGGATTATCCAAGAAAAACAAACATCACTTGGTTCTGCAGAGGAACAAGGAAGCGTTAAAGGTCTAATTAGCGGAAGCGAATATGCCATGGGTGGCTTTGGAATGGCCTTTAATGCCAGAGCAAACTCAACTGAGGTAGCAGCAGCCGAACAAAAGCAGGCACAAGGATTCCAAGATATTTTAGAAATGGGTCAACAAAATCTAGATAACCTAGAACTTGCCCACAGGACTAGAGTAGCAGAACTAACTGCGGCAGGAAAGCTTGGAGAGGTCGAAAAGGCTAACGGTAAATTCATTCAAGATAGAACAAAAGTTCAGCAAGCTAATGCCAAGGCAATACAAACAGAATACGACTACATTTCTGACCTAGAAAATTCTTCTGGTGGACTACAGCAGGCATCGGCAAGGCAAATTGTTGACAACATAGAAGCCTCAAGAAAACTTCTATTTGCTGACATGGAGGAAGATGTTAAGTCTGCCGCAAACCAGTTAATTGAAAAAGTTGCAAACGAGGGACAGCTATCACTTGCAGACAGGGCAACTCTAACAGCTAGTATTTCAGTAGAAAATATAGACGAATATCAACAGCTACAAGCACTCTTTCCAATTAGTCAAAAATCTGACGTATGGCAAAAGATTGCAAATGTGTCTGTTAAATATGGATCTGGAGTACAACAAAAACTTATCAGTCTTGGAGGGTTCTTTGGAGAATCAGAAACAGAAAAGAAAACCTACGAGGCCTTTGTTAACTTTACATCTACAGACGCAAATGGTCAGCAAATTATAGATAATCTTACAGAGATTACAAGAGTGACAGAACAACTTACTGGCGAACCTATAAAGATGTCAGAACTAATCGACACAGATACTGGAAAGCCAACTGAAAAGCTAAAAAATATAAACTGGGGAATAAAAAAGGTATCCGAGGCAATTGCCAAAAACAAGGGTAAAAAGATAAACTATGACGTTGTTGCAAACGTTAAAGGGTTTAACTTAGCCCAAGAACAAATAGATTATTTTAATAGTCTACCAGCAGATCAACAAAAGGTGTATACAACAACGTTCCTAACTGTACAGGAAACAATATCAGACGAACAGATTAATGCGTTGAGGCAAGAGAAAATTAACACAGCAGGCAGCAATCGTGCAAAAGAATATTATTCTGCATTACCTGCATCTGAATTAGCCAGACTAAAGGCAGCAGACGATGCATATAAAGCAACTCAAGCACTTACCACAGAAGATGTGAAGACTGGAGATGGAGAAGACGGAGACACAACAGGTGGGACAGGAACAAACCCACTTGATGCCCTACTGAAGAGACTAAAAGAAATTAGACAGGCAGCAGTTAATGCCAATGGAGGGATGACGGAGCTATTTAAGTGGATGAAATCTGGAGCACTTGCAAACGCAGATGGCTCTCCAGTTTTCAGCGGTATTGAGCAGCAACTAAGTGGCAAGGGATATAATAAAGACTTCATAGATTTCATTACTAGCCAAGAAGCAGCAGTTAGAGAGAAGTATGTCTCTATAGGCAAGAATGGAATAGTTACTGTTAAAAAAGAAGGTGTTGCACTTCAAAAACTATTCAATGCACTTTCTCTTGGAGAATACGAAAGATCTGTAAAGTCTGCAGTAGATGCTTCACAGCAAGAGCTAAATGCTAGAAGAGAATTGCTAAAGAACCAGATGCCATATGCAGATGCTATTGAGGCAGCAAGAGATTCAACCTTCGCACAAAACCTTCTGATAGCCAAGTCAATTGAAAATGAAAAGGAAAGAGCAGCCGCAATTAAAAAGGTCATCGACCTATACAAGGAACAAAAGAAGGCAGTTGAAGATGTAAGAACTGAAGAAGAACAGTTTAACGACTTGTCTGCAAAAATCTCCAAGAAATTTGATGCTGACAAAAACAAAATCGGTATTGATTTTGAACTAAGAACTTCTGGAGATAAGGGTGTAGTTGCCGCAGCCCAACAACAAATTGCTGAAGTTCGTAATCAACTAGATGATTATAACGCTGGACTTACAAGGCTTGAGCCAGTGGAAGAAGGCATTAACAAGAAGTATGACGATAGAATTGCTTCTCTAGAAAACATTAGAGATCTTAACGATAGAATTGCAGAACAGAAAGACGCAGAGCTTGATATCTCAGCTGCCCTGGCTCGTGGAGATGTGTCAGCAGCCGCTGCTGCAATTCAGAAAGAACAGCAGCGTCAGGCACAAGAGGCCATGGATGCAAAGATTAAAAACCTTGAAAAGCAAAGAGAGGCAGAGGTTAATAGCCTTACAACTCGTGTTCAGGTTAATGGACAAACACTGATGCTCACAAAGGAACAGATTAACAAACGAATCAAAGATCTAGAAACCCAAATATTTAACATTGAGGAAGATAGACTTGAGCCAGCACAAACAAGGATTGAGTTGGCAACATATGAAAGAGACCTAAAACTTAAGGCACTAGATGACGAAAAACTAAAGTGGGACGAGCTAAAGAACAAGATCGACCTAGCCGCAACTGCATCACTAAGCTATGCTGAAACGCTAAAAGAAGCAATTAGGTTGTCCGAGATTGCAGCAGGAAACTATGCCAATCCAGTAGCATCCGAAGAACCTACTAGCAGCGTCGGTAGAGGTGGCAGCGGTCGCTACGCAGTAGCCTACACAATGTACGCAAAGGGTGGAATGGTTACAGGCTATGCAAATGGTGGAATGGTAGTTCCATCACCCGAGCCACCACCAAAGATGATGGCTAAGGGTGGCATGGTTTCACCATCATATTTCGGTATGGGAGGATTTGCAAGAGGAACCGACACTGTCCCAGCAATGCTTACACCAGGAGAATTTATTATGAGCAAGTATGCTGTAGACACCTATGGAACAGATGCCATGAAAGCAATGAATTCTGGAGAATTGTCTGGCGGTTCAGTGTATAATAGTTATGCAGTAAGCGTTAACGTGCGTTCTGATGCCAACCCAGATCAAATTGCTAGAGCAGTTATGGGACAAATCAAGCAGGTTAATAGCCAACAACTAAGAGGTAATAGATTCTAATGACATATAATACATCGTCCTACATGACTGGTAGAAGAAAGTACCAAAGACCACAGGCACTGCTGTTCGCTGATAATCCAGGTATCCTAGACGATGGCTACTACATTCCAGAAGGCTACGAAGTTGGAGCAGACAATTCTATAGTACTAGATAGCGACTATGCTAACGAGTTTTTAATTATCTCTGACGATAACAGAGGCGACATTTCTTTTACCCCAACAAGACTTGAAAAGCGTGAACGCATGA
>Ga0209229_10000772_pt1 | contig 13178 bp, 10 predicted proteins | sample SanBayMetagenome_FD_187466 | JGI IMG/M metagenome (GOLD analysis project Ga0209229, IMG submission 187466) | Freshwater and sediment microbial communities from dead zone in Sandusky Bay, Ohio, USA (SPAdes) (version 2) | ecosystem: Environmental > Aquatic > Freshwater > Lentic > Sediment... | reverse complement strand
AAGTTCTTCTGCTTCTTGGACTGAATTTGCTCTAAAGTCATATTACGATTCGTCCTCCTCGCCCTCTTCGTCCTCGTCCTCTGCCGGTGCAGGAGGGATAGCCGTCCGTGCGTTCATAACGCTTTGGGGAGTCATCCTGGACGAACCCTCATCCTCTGGCACCAACTTCTTGGCCATCTCTATCAACACCGCCTTCTGCTCGGCCAAGGTCAGCGTCAAGAACTCCTGGTTCTCCGACAAAGCCTCCTTAATCAAGGACTCCAACTCAAAGTGCATTATCGCCTTCCACTTGGGGGCAATGCCCGAAGCAACCAACGCCAAGACATCCCTCGTTTCAAGATTGAAGAAGGGGTCAACCTGGACGCTCAACTTCATTATCGCACTCTTCTCCTCCTGGATGGGGAAGCGAGTGTCAAGGTATTGCTGGGCCAACATCGCCTTGGAAAAGGTCGGGGCCAACTTAATCTCTGCGGTCAATTCCGCATCGGTACGCATCTCAAAGTTCTGCGGATAACGAACCGCAGGCATCTTCCAGGCATCCCCATAACGCATCCTCCCAATCGTGTCCATAGCGAACTCGTAATCGGCAAAGATGGTGTTGGCAAAGCGGAGAAGGAAGGAATACAGTTCCTCCCGGTCAATGGCCTTACCGGTGGCGGTCTCACGGCCCGAAATCTTCTCGTTGTTCATTACATCAATGGACAACAACTCAAAGGCCATTTGGATATTGGTAATGACTTGCTTGTTTAGGAAGTCAAGGATTTGCGGATCCAACTCAATGAACCCGGCAGGAGGGATGTTCACCTTGGTCTCCACCTCGGTGGTAAAGCGGTTCGGGGTCTGCACCTGATACACCGACATCGGCCCGAACATCCGCTTGGTGCCAGAGCCTCCGCAATTAGAGCAGGCAATGGCCACCTTCTCCTCAAAGCCTAACGCCTCCTCAATCTGCCCAGAGCCATTGCACTTATCGCACTCATCCACATATTCCCACTTCTGCAAGAAAGCGTGGCTGAACTTGGACATCTGCAAGGTGCTGAAGTCGCACACGGCTTGGTCCAAGGCAGGGATGGCAGGGGTATAGAAAGATTGGAAATAGTAATCGCCATGCTCCTGCACCGAAATGCCTCCGAGTCTTGTGCAAGGCAAATAGCCTAAGTTGTGGCGATAGTAAAGGCCAATCTCAAACTCGTAATCGCCCTTCTTGCCGATTTGCTTGGCTATCTGAATCTCGTTCTTGTCAAAGATGTAGAAGACCAACCCATCATCCGTCTTGGTACGGCCATGCTCAACCTCGGAGCCGTAATCGGCCTTTAGGAAGGCATACTCGCCCTCCTTCCATCCCCACACTCGCTTGGAGTGAAAGCAATGGGCCACAGGCGTGGTTTCAACGGTATCGTTGAAGGTGCCGTCCTCAAAGTATTGGAGGTCGGTAGGCATAATGGCCAAGACCGCATTGGGGTCGGTCAAGGTCATAAAGGTCACAATCTGCTGGAAATAGTTCTCCAACGAACCAAAGCGAGGATAGTCCTCGTTGAAATACCTTTCCTGGGAAGCGTCCTCAAAGCGAACCTCGTAATTCTGCCGGTTCCACACTCGCCCAGCGATGTTTACGGCCTTATGGAAATAAGGCACCGTGATGGGCTTGTAGATGTTCTTCCGATAATTGAACTCGTGAGGGAGTTCGTTGGGGGCTTTCTCCCGGAACAGCTTTTCGGGGAAGGCATCGTAATCGGAGTGAATCCGAAGCCTCATCTCCATCTCCACGCAAGACTGATAGGTCGGGTAGAAATCGGGGATGTAAAACTTGTCAGACTTTTTCTTAACCTCGTACTTCTTGTACTCCGTTATGATTTTGTCTAACAGGGGGAGAATTTCCTCTGTTGTCATGGCTATCGCTTTTTACCGCCTCTGCATTTGCACATAGGGAATGGTTTTATGCTCAAAATTAAGGCATAATTCGGGATTTGCGAATGCCAATAAACGCCAACAAATTAATGAATCAAGGTGTAAACATCGTCATGCGCAAGCCTTCTGTGGAAGCGATAGCCCTTCCTGCTCAAGAAAGACTCAATCTTCTCCCTTGATTCATAGCCGTTGTTTTCTATCAAGAAAATGCTTATTTCGGTCTTACTGAAATCAATGCCTTGAAGGACCTCGTACTCTGAACCCTCCGTGTCAAGGGAGCAAAAGTCAAATTGATAAAGTTCGCATTCGTCCAATATGTCCTGGACCGTCCTGACAGACACGGTGACATCTACGACTTGGGCATTTGACTCATTGGCTTCCCTATGAATCCTGTCAAGATGCTTTTCGTGTAAGCTTTGCTTTAGGCCCGAAATCATATTGAGGCCGTGATATCCCCCCAATATCTTGGTAAATTGAGCTGTGCCAAAGTAATTGGAAACAGCCACATTAAAAAAGTCATTCTTGTCGCTGCGATTGGCCACCAATTTAGCGTATTCCTCCTCCATAGGCTCAATCAAAACGCCCGTCCAACCTCTTTGAACCTCAAAGAAATAGCTATTTGAAAGGTCAACCCCATTGTGGCTCCCTATGTCCAAATAGCGGCCATTGCGCTTTCCGCCAAGAAAATTGTCAACGAACTCGTCCTGCCCTACCTGTGAGTGATACATTGCTAACTATTTATGATGGTTTGTTTAATCTTTGAGTAAATCGTGTATTCATTCGCATATTTACGAACCCAATCGTTCATTTGGGGCAGAAGGGAGTCGTAATTCACCGAAGATACGATGTGTTCAATCTCAGCCTTTGCGAAGGATGCGTTGCGATAAGATTCAAGGCGAATGGCGAAAGGGATATGCTCGTGGATATTCCTCGCACCCACATAAATAGGGATGGTTCTACATAGAACAGCATCAATAATCTTGTCGGAGATGTAATCGTCCCAAATGCTGTTCTCCATACACACCGAGAGCTTGTAAGGAATCAAGCCATCGGCCTTGTTGCCAAGTCCCCCCTTGCATCCAGGCACATCCAAATCCCTTCCATAAACATCAACCCATCCACAAGTCGCAAGTGCCTTTGCCATATTGTGTCTAAACGAGTAAAATCCGTGGGAGAAATTGCTCGTCACCATACTTATCACTCTTCGCTTATTTTGCTTATCAAGACCGTCCAGATAATCGGTCAAATTGCCCTCCATCTGATAAAGCATCCCGCAAGGGAAACCAACGATATTGCCGTCTATGTTGTAGGCGTGAGGCTCCGTGCAGGTGTAAACAACGGAGCAGTATTTGCCTATCTCTTTGTCAAAAAACGATGAAATGGGCGGTTCTTGGATGAATCCTATAACTCTCTCTTTCGGCACGAGAATCTCCTCACCAACTTTGTTGTTGAAAATAAAAAGCCATTCGTATGAGTCATCGTCAACAAACTCAATGCCGTCAGATTCGCTATAAAGAGATTGCTGAATGATTATTTTAGACAAGGACGCTGAATCCGTCCAATTACAAATTGCCTTTACCTTAATGCTCACTTTACGATTTGTTTAATGGTTAACCCTGTATAATATCTCTTCAGCAACTATAAATCGCTCACACAAGGATTGAAGTCTGTTTACCATATCAAAGTCCTCGCCATTCCTATTGCTGTCAAACAAAATCGGGAAGTCCTTTCTTTTGTAGCAAAAGGATATTCCGACATTTGAGAAATACATACGAGAATCTTCCACCCTTGGTATAACCGATCCGTCAATGTATCTCATTCTAAAAACAACGGCATCATACCCTTCGTACTTGTTAAGCAAGACATCAACATAAGACTCGTCCAGGCTATCATCGTCATCAAGAAACCCAACCCATTCCGTATCAACGGCCTTTATGCCAAAATTGCGAACAAGGCCAGCCATTCCGTGAACATCGTCCCTTGTGCCTGTTTTCTCAACCTTTAGGCACCTAACCCTTTCATCGTTAAAAGAAGGGCCATCAACGCCATCATACACAATAACGCATTCCCAATTAGGATTGCTTTGCCGTATCAAAGAATCAATGGCCCGGTGAATTGTGGGCCTGTTTACGGATGGAATCACAAAAGTTATGCCTTTCTTAACGCTCATTATCGCAAGTATTTTCTGGTTATGTATTCCATTTCATCCATAGGCGTTTTACCGTCAATTCGCCACTTATGCGAAGTTATTGGGTTTTTGTGCCTCATTTCGTAATCGCAACAAAGCCAAGGTTGCTCACCATACAAATGCGCCCATAGATAATCAAGCCCCCATCCCGACTTGGACTCCTTCATATAGGGAGCCACGACATCATAAAAGTCCCTCTTGAATACAGGAACCATAATCTCAACGAAAGGAACCCGATGCCATCCCTGCCGTTTGCGCTTAAAAAGAAATTCGTGTGAGCCGTAAGAATCATCCGAAAGGCTTAATTGAAAGAACTTTCCGGGAGAATTATCTATGGCACGCCTTAAATCAAAATAGTTAAGAGCCACATCGTGAGGCTGATACACAACCCATTCAGCAGAAGGCTCTGGCTTGTAATAGTCCATAAACTCGCCATAGCCACGAGTTATGCCTATGTATGGCGAATGATACACATGAATCCCACATACCTCAAAGACATTTGAATCGCCATGCTCATTGGCCTTAATGACCTGAATCATGCGATAGAGCTTTGAAAGTTGTTCTTCATTGTCAAAAGATTGCCGTTGCTGGTCACATGGATGTTTTTTTTGCGATAAAACATTACCCTTTCTTCATCGCTGTGTTGAATAGAGTCAAGGCCGTTGTGAAATGCTGTTTGTTGCCTGCCTATCCGCTCAAGCCTTTCGTAAAACTCAACATCTTCATATCCCCACCCATTTGCTAACTCGTTATATCCACGCACAGCGAAAAAGTCATCCCTCCAAACCATACAACTGCCAGAAGCCCCTGCCCCAAGATTCATGTTGCCATTAGCCCATCCGCAAAGAAAATTGCCCGGATTCAGCACTTTGCCTTTATGATAGTTTATGAAGACATTGTTGGTCATAATGGTATCGGCATCCACGAACAAAATCACGTCCGTTTTTTCGGATATAGCCATAGCCCCTATGTTCCGGGCTTTGCTCAAATTAAAAAACGGGTCATCATTGTCGGCCTTTACCGCTCTAACCCTTGGGTCGCAAAGGGATTCAACATAGGAAAAGCAATCGTTTGGGTCATTATAGTCAACCACTATAATCTCATAATTGCCGCCTTCTTGAGCCATCCATCCAGGCAATGTCTGTCTTAAATGATGAAGCCTGCCCTTGCAGGTCGTAATCACCGAGATAAATCCGCTCATTTCCATCTTATCATCACATTTTGCTTTCCTGCGTGCTTTTGCCTTACAAGGCTATGCCACTTGTATTGGTGCGTCATCCCGAATCTCGCATGATACTCTCCGAGCAAGGCGCAAGAATGCTCCCAGGCAGAATCGTGGGAGAACCCAGGGCCACCAAATAGCCCCAAGACATAATAGTTCTCCATCATCCAAGGAATAATCTTGGGAGATAAAGCGTTTCGGTATTGGAAGTAAACGGGGTTCACGCCACAAAAGGGGTCAATCTTGTATTGGGCGCAAGCGATGTTGAAGGCGAGTTCATCAGGATAAGTGCCTCCCCATGGCATTTTAAGCTTGTCTATGGGGATGCCGTTGTCAATGTTGTCCCTTACTTGCTCAAAGAACTCCGTGAGCTTCTCGCCCTTGCGAAGGAACATGAACGAACTGTTTATGGCCACAACCTCGGCATCATCGTCAAGCTTGTGGAACTCCCAAATGGTGTCAAGGGTGGCCCATTGCATTGCAGGGAAATCGGCTCCGTCCCTTTTTAGGTTGCCCTTGGGCGTTCCTCCCTTTGGGTCATCCCAAGATGTTACCTGGGAATAGAAATAACCGCTCTCTGGCAACGCAAGGAGCATATCAATCAGCGGTTGCAAGGATTTGAGCGCAACGCCATCCGTGTCAAAGTATAGGTTGTTGTCAAAGGCCATATACTTGTCCATCCTCGTCTTGGCCCTGCCTGGGCTGAAACCATAGCCCGAATACAAGTCATCTTGCTCAATGATGGTGATAATGTCAAAGACCCAATAATTGTGGGGAATCAACATATTCCTTTTGTCGCATATCAACTGAATGGGGAGGTCTCTGTCAAAAGCCTTCACCGATATTGCGAAGTTGTAGGCCATTTCGTGATAAGCTGACTTTCCAAAAGCCATAATCACTATCCCTGTGGTTTTTTCACTCATCTGTGCAAAGGTAAAAAAAAATCCCCGACCAAAGGCCGAGGATTCAAAAAAACCAAACCGAAACTTATGCTCCGAAGATAGCGTCTGCGTTGGAAGGCGCAGTGATTTTCTTGGGTAATTGGTCTGGGCCGAGCGAAGCACGGGCCGTACAGTTGAACATCTGAAGCTCCTTGTTGGAAGCAGGGACATTAACCGGCAGGCACACATAATTCACGGGCTGGGTGATGAACATCACCTCGTTGGAACCACACAGGTACAGAATCAAACCCGTTACACGCTTGTTGAGTGCGCTATAAAAGGCAATGGTTCCATCGGTTGTGTTGGCATCCATCCAGGTAGCGGTAAAGTCAAAGCCCGCTAAAAGGCTCTGAGGGCCGCAACCAACGGGGTTGTCAACGTCAACAGGGGAGGCATCGGGTACCGTTCCACGAACATTCTTGATAATTTTGAGGTCTCCAGCAGCGATAGCGGTGGTGTATTTTGCCGCAACGCCGAAGTCAGCGTCCGTTGCAAAAGTTCCCCCAGGGCCAAATGCGTCCTCCTCAAGAATACCAATCGCAGAGATACCGCCACGCTTGTAATCCCCACAAAGTACGAGTTCGTGGTCTGGCAAAGCGGAACAGCCGTATTCTAAATAAGCCATTTTGTTAAAAATTAAAGGATTTCAATCTCGTCATTTATTGGCAGACAGGCCACAACGCACGATGTAATTGCAAAGATAATCATTCAAATGTAAAATCAAACGACTCATCAAACACGCCTTCGCTTGGCTCGGTAGGCTCGCCCGGAACAGGAGGGCCATAAGTTCCGTAAGGATTGTATGGCAAAATCTCCCTTTCGTCTTCGCCAAAGTCTTGGCCCGTAAACCCAACGCAACAAAGTTCCTTGCGGAGGTCTTGCTCCTTAACCTCAATCTCCAACATCGCAGGAGCCACGAGCCTCGTGCGAATCCAAGTAGGGGAGTAAGTCTCCGACCTGGTGAAGTAATAGGCATCCGAATTGCCATCATTGACATAGAAGAAATCGTGCCTGCAAGCCAATCGCATAAAGTTGTGAACCCACTTGGGAGAGAAGTTCACGACCATCTCCATAAACTCACGGCTCTCCGCATACACGACCCGCTTCTTTCCACGGCTATCTTGATAGGTTATCGTTTCGCCATCGTATTGTGGGTTCCTCAGTTCGCCATAGACCCTCGTAAGGTGCAACCACTCGGTAACGCCCAGGTCCTCGGAAACGGTTGGGTAGGTGAAGCCAAAAGCACAAGCCTGCTTGTTTGCGGAGGTTTCCTGACCGGCACCAATCCTCAGCGTGTTGCAGGGGTCTGTTATCCACTTGTACGGCTCGGTGATGCAGAAATCAAGCGATTCATTGGCAAGGCTTGAATCATCCGCATCAAAGCAATAGTCCTTCGTAATCAAAATCCGAAAGCATTGCTGTGGGTCGTAATTCAAATCGGCCCTTCGGGTTTCAAAGTGGAAATACTCGTAAAGAGCATTCGCTATGATGGGATAGAAAGGCCCAACGCCCGAAAAGTCCTGCGACATCCTCACGCTATCCACCACCGTCTTGAATACCGAAGAAAGGTTCAGCCTAACGGTCGGGATAAGAACGGGCGTGTAGGCGGTAAGCCTTGATACGGACACATTGGAAATGGTGTACGAAAATCCAGGGGTCGGCAAGCCTTGGATGCTCAACTTGGCAAAAGTATTCCAAGAGGATGTTGTCCGATAGTAGAACGAATGGTCTCCAGGCTCAAGGATTGTCCCTAAATTAATCCCAAAGTTTGTGCCATCAACAGCAAAAACACCAATGCCATTGGACGCAAACTGACCTGCGTACGGCTCAACAGTCAGCGAAATCCGATAAACGGTATTTGGCTGATTCATTATTGCCGCACTTGTCTGAAGGATTTGCGAGAACGCATCTAAGAAATTAGCGGGTATATCACTAAACAGAGCCCAAGCATAGCTGAATGTTGCCTTATTGTCTGTCGCACCGCTGAAAGAAAACGCACAAAAAGCAGTATTCCATCCATTTGCAACATATCTTGTAAGTGGTGTCAAACCAATAGCATAGGGAACAAATGAATCGGTTGTACTCGTAAGGAGTTCAAAGTCGGAGTTGAAAACGTATTGCCCGCAGAAAGGGTCATCCACCTGGAAGCTCAACAATTCGGCCTTGTAATCGTCCTGGCCAAGCATAAGGCTTTCCATCCTCGCCTTAAACAAGTCTTCGCAAGGGCCATAAGGGACAACGGTTAGCGCAGGGATAGCGTCTTGGCTATCGGCCCTCGTGTTCATCTCGGCCCAATAGTCTATGGCCTCAAGAAGAACGGGTTGTTGGTATTCCCCCGTCTTGCAAGAGTCGCAATTCAACTCATCGGGCGTGAAACAAAAGACCTCAATATCATCAATGTCAAAACGGACATAAGGCTCCGGGCCAAGGGACTGAATGAAGAAGTTGGTGGATCCGTTCGGAGACAACGATGAAGTGGCCCCAAGGGGATTCAAAATAACGGGCAGGGAATACGAACCATTGCCCGTTATGTTCACCGTGCTTAGACCCTGAGCAATAGCGGCCCCGTAAGTAATGGACTTGCTATTGTAAGAAAAATTGGACACATTGAACCGCACAATGCCGTAATCGCACTGATTTCGTATGCCGAAATCCACAAAAACTGTGGCGTTGGGGGCATCAACAAGGGATAGGAACTCGTTGTAAATGACCGCCTCACAAGAGATGTCCTCAAGGCCAGAGAGTTCGTAGAACTCGCTTTTTGAGCTTTGAGTGCAAGCCCCCGTAAAGTCAATGGGCATTGGTGGAAACCCGATATCCTGAGTCGCCCTTGAATTGTATCGCTCCCAAGGGGTCTGCTGAAAAAGACTTGGGCTAAGGCTGTAATTGGGTGAATAATATTGGTCGGTCAGCGGTATGGCCCCATCGCTAACAGCCCGACTTGTATAGATACTCCAAGCACTCGCACCGCTACGGCCACCCCAAAAGGTAAGCTTTGAGTCAGCCAAGAATGCCGCCGAACCCTCAATGTCGTAATAATTGGCATTGGTCAATGCGTCATACGGAGCGACATTCTGCGTTGAAGACGATGGAACGCATACCATTGGTTGATTTGGTGTAATCATTCGGTCAGAAGTTCAAAGTTAGTCATTCCCGTCTTAATGGAGAAAGAAATCTTCTTGATCCACGCCTTGCGGCCATCGCAAAGGATATAGCCAAAAGGGTTGTCAATAATGTCGTTTAATTGAGCGGTCGTGATTGGATATTCAAAAGACAACTCATTCTTCATGTCCGTGTCAATGCCGCTTATGTTCCACCAAGGGAAGGTGTTGTTGGTCTTTGGTATCTTTCTCCCAGATAGCGAGTACCCATTCCTTGTCTTATTGACATGGTTTCTTGCAACAAAGTGGTTAATAACCGAAAAGCAGGTTTCCGCATCGTTATTAAAGGTAATTGTGGCAGGAGGGACTTGCTGTCCTGCCATATTGTATGTTGCCGTGACGCCAAGTCTTTTTACGGGATAAAAGGCGATATTGTTGGGGTAACTCGTGGATGATGGCAGCTTCTCGGCCATATAGATGCTCTCATCCGAAATGTTGTCCGACAAGTAGGATGTGTCACTCCAATTAGCGGGGTAAAATGTTGAAGTCGCATTCAGCGAACTATCCGAGCAAGAATCGGTCGTGAAGCCAATACCCTGATGCAAATAGAAATTCGTACGTGAACCGGTAAGGCCTGTTTGCAAGGCCGAAAAAACAAAGGTGTCTCCCCTTTTGAACAGCAAGTCCTTAATGTCCTCAAGTTCAAATATCTGCGTTGAGATGTTAAAGGTTTCGGGTTCCGGCTCCACTTGTATGGTGTATGTTCCGTCTGAATTTCTCTTGGGGATAATACACAAATTGAAAAGCGAGTAAACACCCGTGCTTAAATCGTTGAAGGATACGTTCATCAATTCTTCCCGACCTTCAAACGGAGGGCTTACAAGCGGGTTGGCAGAAGCGTTCTTCGGGCCAGACTTCAATATGTTCCCAGAGGTAAACACGAAATTGTGCGCTCCGTAATTAAACTGTGTCTGAATGGTCAAATTGCTTGGGGAAGGGCTTACGGCTGTAAAGTTTATGCTGCTCATAAAGCTTACGCCGGTGGTCTTGTTGTAAAAGTCCAAGCAAGTTATGGACTGAACATTCCAAGGGAATATCAAAACGATTGGCATTCCGCTTGGATATGCCTGTCCTACGTTGTTTACATTGTCAGGAACAATAACGCCAATAGGCAAATCGCCCCTGTTAACGGCGTTCCTGTCAAAAACATACACATCGGGCCAAGAAGGTGCGTCTATGTTAAATGTCCTTGAAGAATTTAAGGCTATCGCAAGATTTCTCCCAATATCCCTATCGGTGATATTCCCCAATGAGGGATTGTCTATGCCTGGAAGATTTATCGTTTCCTCTACAATTACATCATCGCCAAAAATATCGCCCGATATTTTAATTTTAATAACGTACTCGTCAAATTGCGCGCTTGAAGGATAATATAGGGGAATAGGGGAAAGGATGTCAAGAACAACCCTCCAAGTGTCGGGCGTATAAGTGTATGCGCTGTTTGATAGATAGTTGCTTGTCGCATTGCACTTGCCGTCCGTAATGTACTTGAGAACGTAATCGGTGGTTTCAAGTATCTTGAACCATCGCTTGTTTATCAGCGTTGGTGTATTGGTTGATAAATCATAATACGGGGTCGTTGTTAACGCCCCTATGTCTGAAAGCGAAACGCCGCCATCGGCAGGAGAAGACATACTCTTGCCCCCATTTACGGGAACCTTGGTTTCGTTGAATCTTGTGATTCTTCCGATAATTGAATCGTCCTCAATAGAGCAAGATATAGTGCATTTCTCAAGGTTAACCTCCAGGTCATCAACATAAATAATCCCCTTGAAATCCAAGCCGTCTTCGCATTGTTGAACTATCGTGATAGGAACGGTCTTGCATACGGCATCCGAATTAAAGTACGAGTAAAGAATGTCATACCCATCGCCCCAAAATGTGACCTCCGATATAAAGGTGTTGAATATGCCTGGGTTTTGGCTATCTCTGTAAACCTCCACAGAGGCATCCAACAAGTCCATCGGCTCGTTCTTCAATACAACGCCATCAAGCGTTACGACATAGCTCATTTGAATCTCCTTCTGTTTATGACCTTTTCGGTCGTGTTTCGCCTTGACATCGCTTTAGCAAGTTCGTCCACATTCTTTATTGCAACCTTCCTGTTCTGCTTTAACAAATGCGCTAACTCTGCGGTCTGAAGGTCAAACGAGTTGGTCAAGTTTTCAGCAAAGGAATTGCCTACGGCTGAAGAAACATTTTGACTCCCCATTGCATCAATGTATCGCTTGGAAACAAACTCCTCAAAGTTGTTGTCCCGGATGGCTTGGAGGACGGGCTTGTACCGCTTGGTTTCTTCTGCGGTCATTACCGACTCGCCACGAGAGAGCCTTGCAGGAATGCTGTCGGATGTGCCGGTGCCAGGGCCGTTAATGTCAATCACCCCATCTTTGAACCCTGGAAACTGTTGGGACTGAATGGCGGCAATTTGAGCGGCAAGCGTTGCCGTAATCAAAGCGGCCTGCCAATACTTTTGTTGAGCAATGGCCTTAACGATACCCGGAGCCGCATTAATGGTGGCCTCCAATGTGGCAACCTTCTTCTCTTGCTCAAACCTCTTCTTTTCAAGCTCAAGAGACTTCCTGTTGTATTCCTCCTCGCTAATCAACTTTTGGTCAAGCTGCTCTTTCAACAATGTTGCCTCGTTGTTCAAAAGCGTTGATTGATACCCAGCGACCGCAGAATACAGCCCTCCAATATCATCTATAACCTCTCCGACTTGGTTTAGGTCAAGGCTTGATATGGCTTTCTTTCCTGCCTGCTCAACGCTGGAAAGGGACTTGGCTAATTGGGCCAAGGCTTCAAAGTCACCCGTTTTAGACATCGCATCTTTGATGTCGTTAGCCATTGCCTCAAATTGTTGCTTTACAATGGCCCTTCTACGTCTGTATGTGTCTAATTGCGTTTTCTCAATAAGGTCATTGGCCTTTTGAATCAGCTCAACGATTTTCTCGTTGGACGCAACGGAGTCATCAACGATTTCTTTGTTTATGTTTTTGAGTTGGTTTTTAAGCTCCTCGTTAATAAGGGCTATTTTTGCCGCCTTCAACTTCTCGGAGTCGGTGGATATTCTCACCTTAAACTTTTCAAGCTCGGAAACCTGCAAGGCCAACCATTGCTCGGCATTCGCTCTCGCTTGCGTTCCCTTTTCCGTGGTTTCTACGAGCTTCTTAGCCGTAACGATGGCCAATTCAAGCTCATCCTCCCTTATTTTTTTAATCTCCTTGTCTAACTTCTCAAGAGCATCAATGGGTGCCTCATAGACCCCTTCCTCAATGACCTCGGCAACATTTGGGTCAAATGAGCCAATCATCTTTAGGTATTTCTCCGTTTGCTTGTTAAGCTCCGCAATTCTTAAAGCCCTTTCGTTTGGCTTATCCCTTAATTCAATTTTGGCAAGGTTTTTTTCGGCATCAATGACATTCAAGAGTTGCCTATAATAATCGGCCATCCCTTCGGTAGTGGCTAAGAGCTTTGTCTTCTCAAGGGCTATAAGTTCCTTGGCTGTTGCGATTTCGGCGTTTCTTGCGTCTAAGGCGGCTTTTTCTTCTGCCTCTTTATTGTCTTGGAACGAGCTTTCCGCTTGGGTTTGCATCTTGTTCAATTCGGACAAGACCAAACGGGCATTTTCCAAGCGAGTCTCTCTTTGGAGCATCTCTTGTTCAGTTAGGTCTTTAGTGGTTTTTGCCATTTCCTGCCTCAACAATCGTCCTTGGGCTTGAATGGCTTTTGAGAAATTTCCATAGTTTAATTCTAAA
>Ga0209229_10000767_pt1 | contig 13220 bp, 13 predicted proteins | sample SanBayMetagenome_FD_187466 | JGI IMG/M metagenome (GOLD analysis project Ga0209229, IMG submission 187466) | Freshwater and sediment microbial communities from dead zone in Sandusky Bay, Ohio, USA (SPAdes) (version 2) | ecosystem: Environmental > Aquatic > Freshwater > Lentic > Sediment... | reverse complement strand
AACACATGTTCATGAGAAGCCTCTTTCAATCGCTCTTCGCGAAATCAACGAGGGACTTCTAACGATTGAAAACCTCGAGCCAACTGCGTAGTTTTTCATGACACTCCAAGGCCGTGAGGTTATTCTCGGAGTTGGTGGTGGAATTGCCGCCTACAAATCCTGTGAACTTTTACGTCGTTTACAAGATCGCGGTTATGTAATCACAGTTGTTCCCACCCCTGCAGCTTTGAACTTTGTAGGTGCTGCTACTTGGGAGGCACTTTCCTCTCGCCCGGTCAATACACAAGTGTGGGAGAGCGTACATGCAGTTCCTCACATTGCACTGGCTGAAAGAGCTGATTTCTTTTTGATTGCACCAGCAACGGCAGATTTGATTGCTCGTCTTGCGATGGGAAGAGCTGATGATCTGCTCACAAATTTAGTGCTTGCATCTGATGCACCCAAAATGCTGGTACCAGCAATGCATCCATCGATGTGGCTAGATCCAGCAACAGTTTCTAATGTCAACACATTAAGACAGCGCGGTTTCATAGTGATGGATCCCGAAGTTGGCAGATTGACCGGCAGCGATGTTGGCCCCGGAAGATTTCCTGAAACTGCGGCGATTATTTCGCGTTTTGATGAAGTGACAGGACAGGTTCAGGATCTTAAGGGCTTAAAAGTTTTGGTCACCGCCGGAGGTACGCGCGAACCAATTGATCCTGTGCGTTTCATCGGCAATAGGTCCTCGGGCAAACAAGGAATAGCCATCGCTAATGCGGCAAAAAATCGCGGAGCCGAAGTTGAACTCATTGCGGCTAATTGCGATGTTTCATCCTTGACTGGAATACATGTGACTGAAGTCGAGACTGCATTAGAGATGCAACACGCACTACAGAACAGTTTTGACGCTTGCAACATTTTGATTATGAGCGCCGCAGTTGCCGATGCCCGACCAACGCAAGTTTCTGATCAAAAGATAAAGAAGGCCACACTTAACGCGATCGAACTGCAACAGAACACCGATCTATTGGCCGAGCTTGCTCCGCGAAAGGGCAACCGAGTAATGGTTGGTTTTGCCGCAGAAACCAAAGAACATCTGCAAGAGGCTCGCAGGAAATTAGAGAGTAAAGGCCTTGATGTGATCTATGTAAATGATGTTTCTGGCGGGGCTATCTTTGGCAAGGACACAACTATGGGTACCATTCTGTTACGCAATGAAGCGGATATAGCGATCAAGGAAGTCTCCAAAGACGCTCTTAGTAATGTACTTCTTGATCATGCCATCCGGCAGTTAGGTTAAAACTATGTCAAAGCGCTTATTTACTTCTGAATCAGTCACCGAGGGTCACCCAGACAAGATCGCAGATGCGATTTCAGATGCGGTTCTAGATTCCTTGTTATCTCAGGATACTAAAAGTCGAGTTGCTGTTGAAACGTTGATCACTACTGGTCAGGTACATGTTGCGGGCGAAGTCACGACTAATGGGTATGCAGATGTCATGGGTATTGTCCGAGACACGGTTTTAAACATTGGCTACGATTCTTCGGATAAAGGTTTTGACGGAAATAGTTGTGGAGTTTCAATCTCAATCGGTCAGCAGTCGCAAGATATTGCGCAAGGCGTCGATGATGCTTATGAGCATCGTGTAACTTCTGCAGTAGATCCACTCGATCTGCAAGGTGCAGGGGATCAAGGTTTGATGTTTGGTTATGCGTGCGATGACACTAAGGAGTTAATGCCGCTTCCAATTTGGCTAGCACATGCACTTGCTCAACAATTGACCAAGGTTCGCAAGTCCGGTGAATTAGGTTATTTGCGTCCTGATGGAAAAACTCAAGTAACAATCGAGTACGAGGGTGACCGCGCAATAGCGTTGAACACTGTAGTTATTTCTAGCCAACATGCTGAAGAAGTTGATGTAGTCAAGAAACTAACTCCAGAGATTATCGAATACGTAATCAATCCAATTATCTCAACGATTGATTTGCCAAAGAATGATCTACGAACATTAATCAACCCAACTGGACGATTCGTGATCGGTGGACCAATGGGTGATGCCGGTTTGACGGGGCGCAAAATCATTGTTGATACCTATGGTGGAATGGCCCGACACGGTGGCGGCGCATTTAGCGGAAAAGATCCATCTAAAGTCGATCGCTCTGCGGCCTATGCAATGCGTTGGGTAGCAAAGAATGTTGTTGCAGCTGGTTTGGCCCGTCGTTGTGAAGTACAGGTTGCGTATGCAATTGGTAAGGCACAGCCTGTCGGAGTTTTCGTAGAAACTTTCGGCACTGAAACAGTTCCGGTAGCTAAGATTCAAGAAGCGGTACTTTCAGTCTTTGACTTGCGTCCAGCCGCAATTATTAGAGATCTTGAACTACTGAGACCAATCTATTCACTTACAAGTGCCTACGGTCATTTCGGTCGTGAACTTCCTGAGTTTGCTTGGGAACGAACAGATCGCACCTCAGCACTACAAAACGCAGTTAAGTAATCGGTGGCAGCACCTAGGCTTTTTCGCTTAAGGGCCGAGGTTGCTTCAAACCCTTCGGGCCCTGTAGCTGATCGCCTTCCGGTAGCTCGAGTACTCGTTGACACTGGTGTTTTCCATTTAGATCAGAAATATGACTACTCAGTTCCCGAAAAGCTGAGTGATGCGGTTGTCCCTGGGGTGCGCGTTCAACTTCCTTTTGGCAATCGAGAAACTGAAGGCATAGTTGTTGAACGGGTTGGGCAACCTGAAAGAGCTGGAAGCCTGAAAGCAATTACGAAAGTGCTTTCACCTCATGTAGTCGCAACACCTGCACTTTTGGATTTAATTGACAAAGCCGCTGATTTCTATTGCTGTAACCCCTGGGATCTTTTGCGTTCGGCAATACCGCCACGAGTAGCGGCTGTCGATAAGGAACTACCTGTTAGTCATCATCAATCTTCGGCTCCACAATCGAGTAAACCAAATGTTTATCAGAGCTTTAAACCATTTCTTGCCTCGCATAAACAGTTGAGCGACATGGTCAGAGATTTCACAGAGCTGGGCTCTGTGCTGATTGTTGCTCCAGATGAGAGAGATGTAGACAGGATCATCGAAAGTCTTTCTTTAACTTTCATCAATGTCCTGAAGGTGTCCAGTGCCTCGACACGTGAGGAGCGCTACCGCAACTTTCTGCTAGCTATCAGACTTGAATCTTCCATCGTCGTAGGAACACGAAGTGCAATCTTTGCACCGGTTAGAAATTTAGCTGGGATCATTATTTACAAAGAATCCTCACCAGATCACTTCGAGCTTCGTTCTCCTGGTTGGAATTCTACGACCATCGCAGAAATGAGAGCACAGAGTGAAGGCGTTCAATTAGTTCTAACTGGATTCACGCCATCGGTTCGCGTTGCTAATGGAATTGACGCGAGGAGCATCAAATTCAGCACTCAACGCTTCCAAGTCAATGTCCAAGCATTTTCGCCCAATGACGGAACGCTGCTACCTGGTCGAATATTTTCTGAGATCAAGAAAGCGTTGAAAAAGGGTCCTGTACTTTTCATCGCTCCTCGCAAAGGGTACGGAAATGCATTGCTGTGTTCCCACTGCCGAAATGTCGCTTTGTGCAAGTGCGGCGGCAGGTTGAGCGTTGTTTCCAAAGGATTAGCGCCGACCTGTGTTCATTGTGGAACTGCTTTTCCGACATGGAGATGTGCCTATTGTGATCGGGATAAGCAATATTTAGCAGGTCGAGGTATAGATAGAGCTGCAGAAGAGATTTCTCGCGCGTTTCCAGGTTTTCCTGTTGTGATTTCCGCGGGCGATGTCATCAAAGACAGTATCGATGCCAAGCCGGCGCTGGTTCTTTCAACACCAGGTGCTCAACCACAAGTAAGCGGTGGGTACGCTGCTGTGGTTGTTCTGGATGCAATTCGATTCTTTTCTCACACAGATATCAATGGACAAGAAAGAGCACGCGAACTTCTGTTTGAAACCGCTTCTATGGTCAGTGTTGATGGCCAAGTTCTCTTGGTGCTTGATGATTCTCATCCAATCGTTGCTGCTATTGCACGATGGAATATTGCACCACTTCTGAAAAGGGAGCTCGCAGAGCGAGTCGAGCTGAAGTTACCACCGTCAGTTTCATCGGCGGTCTTGGTAACTGATCAAGCGCTTGCACCAGCAATTGTGTCAGGATTAAAGAAGGCGTTGGAGGATTCTCGATTGCCATCTAGTACGCGAATTTATGGGCCTACACTTTTGCCGAAGGGGCTAGCAAAGATTGTTGTGCATGTTTCACATGGACAGAGTTCTGATCTAGCCAAAATCCTGCACGAATTACAGCGAAAGCGTAGTATCTCAAAAAAGAATTTACTCACACTTAGAATCAATCCATATTCACTGTAAGGGATTGGTAGACTTACTGCATGTCGATTCAAGAGATCCGCTACTTCGGAGACCCGGTTCTCACGACCCCTGCCTCAGAGGTGGTCGATTTCGACAAGGAACTAAGGATTCTGGTGAAGGATCTGACTGACACCATGCTTGATGCACCAGGAGCTGGTTTGGCTGCACCGCAGATAGGAGTGTCTTTACGCGTTTTTGTCTGGGATGTTGATGAAACTCTCGGCCATTTGATTAATCCAACGTTGACTTTGAGCGATGAAATGCAAGATGGCGAGGAAGGTTGCTTATCTTTTCCCGAATTACGTTATGAAACTCCGCGAGCTATGCGCGCAGTGGCTAAGGGTTTTAACATGTACGGAGAACCAATAACGGTCGAAGGAAGTGAATTTTTAGCTCGCGCACTCCAACATGAGACCGATCATCTCAATGGAATCTTGTTCATAGACAAGTTATCGACCGAGGATCGCAAGTTGGCCATGAAGGAGATTCGTGAGTCCGAATGGTTCAACCTTGCGGCAGAAAAAGGTCAGGCAATTCAAGTAAAGGATTCACCTCACTCCATCTTCGGACGGAACACCTAATGCACATCGGAGTAGCCGCTACTCCGGATGTTGCCATCCCAACTTTAGATTGGTTGATTTCCAGCGAACACAAGGTTGATTTAGTGATCACCCAGCCGGACAAACCCGCCGGCCGCGGACGAGCGCTTAAGCAAAGTGTTGTAGGGGAGTGGGCTACTTCTCGAGATATACCTGTGATAAAGCCAGTAACTTCAGATGAGTTAATAGGAAAGATTAACAATTTGGATTGTGTTGTGACTATTGGTTATGGAGTTTTGCTCCCGCAGCACATTCTAGATCTGCCAAAATTTGGTTTTATTAACCTTCACTTCTCGCTACTTCCGGCATATAGGGGCGCGGCACCTGCACAAAGAGCGCTACAAAATGGCGAGGTCACAACGGGTGTTTCGGTATTCCAGCTTGAAAAAGGAATGGATACAGGTCCGATTTATTCACAGCGGACAGTTGCAATAGATCCTAAGTGGCGAACCGTGGAACTTTTGCAAGCTTTAGCTCAAGAAGGTCCCGCTGCAGTTCGCGACGCATTAACCATGATTTCTCAAGGAGGTTTACCTAGTGCACAACGTGGCCAAGCTAGTTTGGCCCCAAAGATAAGTAAGCAAGATGCGCATTTGGATTTTTCTAATGATGCAAAAACCTTGGTTAATGCGATTCGGGCTTTTACATACGAACCCGGAGCTTGGTGTACTTGGAAGGAAGAACCTTTCAAAATTACTTCAGCCGTTGTTGCTGATGAGGAATCAGGACAACCTGCTGAGATTGTTTTCGATGGCCAAAAAGTGATTGTGGGTTGCGCAAATAAAAGCAGTATTCAGTTACTCACGGTAGTCCCGGCGGGTAAGAAAGAGATGAGCGCTGCTGATTGGGCCCGAGGCGCGCGATTACAAGGCGGAGACAGTTTTGACTGAAGCGCGCAGGAACACTTTCAAAGCTCCCAAACCTGAGGCATCACGACTTTTGGCTTTTGATTTGCTGACCGAAGTCAACCGTAATGAGGGTTATTCCAACCTGTTGCTTCCGCAAGCATTAAACGCCAGCAAGTTAGACGAGCGGGATCGTTCCTTAGTGACTGAACTTTTGTACGGAACGATTCGTATGCAAGGTAAGCACGATTGGGTACTGGCCCAGATAAGTGATCGGCCATGGAACGAAGTTGATCCCGGAATCGTTGATGTTGCTCGGTTAGGTGTTCACCAATTGCATGAGATGCGGGTGCCTGACCATGCCGCAGTTGCATCTACAGTCGAAGTTGCACGTAAGAGACTAGGTGAGTCCAAGGCCACTTTTGTTAATGCACTTTTAAGAAATGTAACTCGTACTTCACAAGAGGATTGGTTTGCACCTCTTTTGCTGATGAGTGATCCAGTCGAACGTTTGTCTATTCAGTTCTCTCACCCAACCTGGATTGTTTCCGCCTATTACGACTTGTTAAAGGATTGGACCGAAGTTGAGTCTGCTCTATCCATCAACAACGAGGCCGCGATTCCTACTCTTGTTTCTTGGCCAGGAATCTCGACCCAGCAAGATTTGATAGACATTGGTGCTGAACCAACTGTGTACTCTGAATTTGGCGCTCATTGGAAAGGTAATCCAGGCGCACTAGACCTGATTAAAGCGAGAAAGATTGGCGTTCAAGACGAAGGATCTCAGCTAGTTGCATCTGTGTTTGCAGCAGCTGCAACTGGATCTTCATGGCTGGATATGTGCGCAGGCCCCGGAGGAAAGGCTGCATTGCTTTCCAGCATCGCTCGGAAAAGAGGAATCAAGTTCACCGCCAATGAAGTTTCGGCCGTTCGTGCTGATTTGGTACGTCAGGTAGTCAACGGAGACAGAGTTCTTGTCGGAGATGGCCGCGATATCGGAAAGCATGAAGAAAAATTCGATGCTATTTTGATTGATGCTCCATGTACGGGGTTGGGCGCTCTACGCCGGCGTCCTGAAGTACGTTGGAGACGTACGCTGCAAGATCTGCGTGAGTTAACACAGTTGCAACGCGAGCTGATCCAATCTGCGATTTCGGCTTTGAATGTTGGTGGTGTTCTGGGTTATGCAACCTGTTCACCCCACCTAGCTGAAACATCAATACAGGTAGCCGATATTAAAAAGAAGTTTGCAAATGTTGGGCAAATTCCAGCCTCGGCCTTTATGCCGCCTGAACTTCAGGGAGGTTTGCGAGACGAAGCAATGTCGCTGTGGACTCACCGGGTAGGCACGGATGCGATGTATTTAGCGCTGTTTAAAAAGAACAGTGTGTAAAATCAGAACATGTCTAAGGAAATCAGAATAACTCCGAGCATTCTCAACGCTGATTTTTCACGACTTAATGAAGAGATCGATTCGATTGCCGCTGTTTCAGACCTTCTGCATTTGGATGTAATGGACGACATATTTGTTCCTAACTTCACCTTTGATTTTGAGGCCGCGTCGAAGATAATCAGTGAGTCCTCTCTTGCAGTTGATGCACATTTGATGGTGGCTGATGTTGATTTGATTGCGGTTCAGTATGCAGAGCTTGGCTGTGCCTCGGTGACGATCCATGCAGAGGCGACCGTGAACATCCCCCAAACCCTTAGAAATATTAGACGAGCAGGTTCGCGTGCAAGCCTTGGCATTAAGCCCAACACACAGATTGAGCAATATGCCGATGTCATTGACCTCGTAGATATGTTTCTGATTATGACTGTGGAACCTGGTTTTGGTGGACAGAAGTTCATGGAGAACATGATGGAGAAAGTGCGTGCGACTCGCACAATCATTGGTGATCGACCAATCTGGCTTCAGGTGGATGGTGGCATTTCTATGCAAACTATCGAGATTGCTTTAGAGGCCGGGGCCGACACCTTTGTAGTTGGCAGCGCGGTTTTCAACGCTCCTGATCCAGCGCAAATGGTTGTAGATCTTAGAAAACTCGCAGCGAGTATTTAATCGCTCTAGTAAACTGAGGCTATGAAAACCTTTGATGAGCTGTGGCTTGAATTGAGTCAAAAAGTGGCCAGCGGAGCCGAAGGTTCGGCAACCGTTGCATCGGTTGAAGCAGGTGTTCACGTTATCGGAAAGAAAATTCTGGAAGAAGCTGGAGAAGTTTGGTTAGCCGCCGAACACGAAGGTGATGACGCTCTAGCCGAAGAAATTAGTCAGCTGCTGTATCACCTTCAAACATTGATGTTGGCACGCGGGTTATCAATCAACGACGTTTATAAGTATTTGTAAGGGGCGCACATGTTAAGGATTGCAGTTCCAAATAAAGGCTCGTTGGCCGATAGTTCCATCGCAATTTTGAAAGAGGCAGGTTACAGACAGCGAACTGATGCTCGTGACTTAGTCCTGATCGATCCCGATAATTCGGTCGAGTTCTATTATTTAAGACCTCGCGACATTGCAATTTATGTTGGTTCAGGCGAACTTGAGGCGGGAATAACCGGACGAGATTTACTGATCGATTCTGCAGCACCTGCTGAAGAGATTCTCTCATTAGATTTTGGTAGCTCGACTTTCAGATTTGCGGCACCTGTTGGCAAGGAGTGGGCAATACCTGACATTGCAGGTAAGCGAATAGCCACTGCCTACCCGGGTCTTGTGGAACACAAACTCAATTCTTTGGGGATTAAGGCTGAAATCGTTCGTCTAGATGGAGCAGTTGAAAGTTCAGTGCGATTAGGTGTTGCAGATGTAATCGCCGACGTTGTCAGCACTGGAAATACTCTGCGCCAAGCAGGTTTGCAGGTCTTTGGTGATCCAATTTTGACCAGTGAAGCAATAGTGATTAAGCGAAAAGATGCCCAAATTCCTGCGGGCCTAGAGGTTCTTATCAGACGACTTCAAGGTGTTGTAACTGCAAGGCGCTATGTCTTGTTGGATTACGACGTTCTTAAAACTCTGATTGATCAGGCGTGCGCTATTACACCAGGGTTAGAATCACCAACTATTTCACCTCTACAAAAACCTGATTGGGTTGCTGTCAGAGCGATGGTTTTGCGCAAGGAAACCAATCGTGTGATGGATGAACTCTGGGCACTTGGCGCACGTGGAATCTTAGTTACTGATATTCACGCTTGCAGGTTGTAACTTACAGATTGATAAGGCTAGGAACTGATCGTAAAGATGGTTCCTTGATCGAATAATCTGCGGCCGCCTCAACGATCGGTTTTGCATTAAATGCAATACTGATTCCGGCTATCTGCATCATGTCTAGATCATTAGCGCCATCTCCGATGGCCACGGTGTTTGTTAAATCTACAGAGCACCGTTGGGCAAAGTCTTTTAATGCGTCAGCTTTTGCAGCACGATCAACTATCGCACCAACAACTTTGCCGGTTAACTTTCCATCAATGACTTCTAGAGTATTTGCCTTATAGAAATCGATCTTGAGTTCATCCACTATGGACTGCAAAATGTTATTGAATCCACCCGAAACCAAGGAAACGCAATGTCCTTTTTCATGTAGCAGAGCTACTAATTCTGCAGCGCCATCGGTCAAGCGGATTTCCTTCTGGACTTGACCTATGGCATCTTCACCAAGACCACGAAGCAGTGCAACGCGCGCGACTAGACTTTGTGCAAAATCGAGTTCACCACGCATGGCTGCATCAGTAATCCGAGCTACTTCATCCAATACTCCGGCCTTTGCGGCTAGTAGTTGGATGGCCTCTTGCTCAATAAAGGTGGAATCAACATCTAATTGAACTAATCGCTTTTGGAAACTCATCTTCACACCGCGTTAGTGATCGAAAATTCAGTACCCGAGGCAAAGGATGCTAATACTGTCTGGATGATGTCTGCTGAAATGCCTGAAACTTTCAAGAATATTTCTAGCGGATCAGACCCGATGCGGGATAAATCTTCAATGTTTCCTCCGGCTTCAAGAAGTGCACCGGCAATCTGCATTAAATGTTTTGGGTGCAACTTTGCTGAAGTAATTTTAATCGCATGCGAAGTGGGTTTTGTCGATGGAGTTGCAGAAGTTGAAAACACCGCAGCGATATCAACCTCCAAATTAGCGGCTAGAGTATTGAGATCTTCTTCGATAGCGCTTTGATGTGCTGGGTTTAAGGAAATCTGCACGGTTAGTATCAGTCGATCTTTGATGATGATTTGATCGATATCCATCACCGCCACTGAGAAAGGCGATAGCGCTTCAAAAAGGGCATGTGCCAAACCGGGTTTGTCCTGGCCGGTAAGAAGTATTAATCCGGAGAACTGCGCCGAATCCTGGCTAGATGTTGTCATAAGGGGACTAGGTTATCGTGAATCACTCGCACTTTACGCGAGGTTTGCGCGTGAATGGGCGCTCTAGCCAGTATCTTTTGCATCTATGAGTAGCTCAGTCTTAACTTTGAACGATGTCGCGGTACGCCGAGGCGATCGTCTAATTCTGGGCCCCATCAACTTCTCGATTTCACACGGTGAACGTTGGGTCGTGTTAGGACCAAATGGTGCTGGCAAGTCAACCCTTCTTCAAATCTTAGCAACAAAGATCTTTCCTACACGGGGGAGTGTCTTTGTTCTTGATAAGCAGATGGGAAAAGTTGACCTCTTTGAATTAAGAACGCGAATTGGTTTGTGTGGATCCGTAATAGCTGAAGACATCCCGCATGATGAAACAGTTAAGGATGTTGTTCTAACTGCCGCGTATGCGATTCTGGGTCGCTGGAACGAAAGTTATGATCTATGGGATGAATCTCGCGCTATGGCGTTGCTGACAAATTTTGGAGTCAGAGAACTTGGTGATCGTCTTTACGGAACGCTTAGTGAAGGTGAAAAAAAGCGTGTACAAATTTCGCGCGCTCTGATGACCGATCCTGAACTTCTCTTACTAGATGAACCAGCGGCGGGTCTTGATTTGGGAGGCCGAGAAGATCTATTGCGCCGTTTTGCTAATTTTGCGGCCGATCCTTTGGCTCCAGCAACAATTTTGGTAACGCATCACATCGAAGAGATACCTGTAGGAACCACACATGCCTTGTTGATTAAGGATGGGTTAGTTGCAGTTTCTGGCCCAATTGAACAAGTCATTACTTCTGAGCATGTCTCGGCAGTATTTGGAACCTCAATCACAGTGACTCCGGAATCAGGCCGTTTCTTTGCCCGCGCCTCTATTTGATCAGCTCCACCCCGAGTGGCAAGAGGAACTTGAAAGACATAAGGATTTAATTGAAGAAATAGATACCTTCGTGCAGGGACGCGCAATAGCACCCTCGTACGATCTAATCTTTAGAGCTCTAGCTCAGCCAATAGTTGCATCACGTGTTGTTATCTTTGGGCAAGATCCATATCCAACTCAGGGTCATGCCCACGGTCTTGCCTTTTCTGTCGAAGCTTCAGTGTCGCCACTTCCGCCGTCGCTTCGCAATATTTATAAGGAACTTTATAGCGACCTGGCAATCCTCCGGACGTTAGGTGACTTAGGTGATTGGCAAGAGCAAGGTGTCATGCTGATTAACAGAATCCTCAGTACCGAAGTTGGGCAATCAATGGCCCATAGCAAGTTAGGTTGGCAGGAAGTAACAGAGACAGTTGCACAAGCCCTAGGAAAGAGAAATGTAATTGCTGTGCTTTGGGGAAACACCGCCCTTGAGCTCAAGAAATATTTCAACCCAGAAGATGTTGTTTCATCGGTTCACCCAAGCCCATTGTCGGCTCATCGTGGGTTTTTTGGATCTTCCCCATTTTCACAGGTCAATGCAAAGTTGGTGGCTAAGGGGTTTCAAGAAATAACTTGGTAAACGAAAAGGCCCCCGGTTTCCCAGGGGCCCTTCGCATTAACAGAACTTATCCGAGCCAAGCATTCAATGGTGAAGATAAGAAGTAGATCATGAACAGACCTGATACGAAGTACATCAAAGGATGAACTTCCTTACCACGACCCTGAACTAAGCGGATTACAACATGTGTAATAAATCCTGCGCCGATACCTACTGAGATGTTGTAGGTAAATGGCATCAAGATGATTGTTAGGAAAGCAGGAACGCCGATTCCCAAGTCATCCCAGCTAATGTTCTTGATCTGTGACATCATGAGGAAACCAACGATGATCAGAGCAGGTGTTGCAGCTTCGTAAGGGATAATTGCAACAAGTGGTGCTAAGAAAGTTGTTAGCAGGAATGCAATTCCAGTAACGATTGATGCAAGACCAGTACGTGCACCTTCACCAACACCAGCTGCTGATTCGATGTAGCTTGTATTTGAAGAAATACCAGCAGCACCGCCTGCAGCAGCTGCTACAGAGTCAACCAAAAGAATCTTCTGAATATTATCTACATTTCCATCTTTGTCAGCAAGACCTGATTCGTGACCGATTGCTGTAACTGTTCCGACAGTGTCGAAGAAGTCAGATAGCAATAGTGTGAATAGAAGCAGGATTGCGGCGATCAATGAAACGTTATCAACACTGAAAGCACCAAATAGATCAAATTGTCCGGTGAAATCAAACTCTGGAACAGCCACGACCTCTTTTGGAACCGAAGGAATACCTAATTGCCAACCGCCATCTACGATCGTTGGAGGGTTTCCTGGAGTGAAGTTTGGCTTGATATCAAACATCTGTTGAATACCAATAGCCAAAGCGGTAGCTGATGCGATTCCGATAAGGATTGCACCCTTCACCTTACGAACCATGAGGGCAATAATTAAAAGTGTTCCGAAAACGAAAACAACTGTTGGCCAACCCACAAGATTACCGTTGACACCTAGACCTACTGGAACCGGTCCGCTAGCTGTACGACGAACGAAACCAGCATCAACTAGACCAATAAGAGCGATGAAAAGACCGATACCAACAGAGATTGCGATCTTGATCTGTGGTGGAACCGCCTTGAAAACTGCCACACGGAAACCGGTGAGCACCAATACCAAGATGATTAAACCTTCAAGAACAACAAGGCCCATTGCTGCGGCCCATGTCATCTGTGAAGCGATACCAACTGCAACAAAAGTATTGAGACCAAGACCTGTTGCAATTGCTAGTGGATAGTTGGCGACCGATCCCATAAGGATCGTCATTACACCAGCGACTAATGCGGTTGCTGCTGCCACCATTGCTGGTGCAGGAGCGTCTCCACCGAAAAGGAACTGACCATTTGCATCTGGTGAGTACGCCAGGATGATTGGGTTAAGGGCCACGATGTATGCCATCGTGAAGAAGGTTACGAGTCCGCCTCGAACCTCTTGGGCTACTGAGGAGCCTCTTTCAGAGATTTTGAAATATGAATCCAGCATGAAGTAGTGCCTTTCTAATTTTGTTAACGGGGGTGTTTGCGACCCCGTGTGCGATAGGGCG
>Ga0209229_10000765_pt1 | contig 13229 bp, 2 predicted proteins | sample SanBayMetagenome_FD_187466 | JGI IMG/M metagenome (GOLD analysis project Ga0209229, IMG submission 187466) | Freshwater and sediment microbial communities from dead zone in Sandusky Bay, Ohio, USA (SPAdes) (version 2) | ecosystem: Environmental > Aquatic > Freshwater > Lentic > Sediment | place... | reverse complement strand
ATATGGAATACACATTAACATACAGCGATAGCGCAGGCGGTTGGCCGTCATTCTATTCCTTCATCCCTGATTGGATGATTGGAATGAATAACTACTTCTATACATTCAAGGGTGGTAATCTATACCGCCATAATGTGAATACCATTAGAAACAATTTCTATGGTCAGCAGTACACGTCAACAATGAAAAGTGTATTTAATGATGTCCCGTTAGAGAATAAATTATTTAAGACACTAGCACTTCAGGGCGATGACACTTGGGAAGCCATTCCTATCGAGACTGATATCCAAAATAGTGGATACATTGACAAAACTTGGTTTGAGAAGAAAGAGCAAGTATACTTTGCATTTATCAGAAACTCAGGAGATATTCCTGCGGGTACTGATGAGTATGCGCTTCGCTCACTAAATGGTGTTGGAAGAAGTGTTGTGGTTACAGGACCTGCTGCAGCTACTCAGATTCAGTTCTCAATAAACCCATTGATTGCCATTGGAAGTATTGCAAGTGTAGGTGACTACCTATACTATGGACTTCCGCCAACATATTCTTCACCTGTATTGTGTGGTCAAATTACCAACATTGTTCAAAACTATCCTGCAGGTGATAACTATTTTGAGGTTGACACCACTGTTGCAGGCGGTTCTGTTCCTCCTATTCAGAATGCTTATTTCTTGTACATCAAGAACTCAGTAGCTGAATCGCACGGTGTTCTTGGACACTACTGCATATTTACATTAGAGAATGACAATACGTCAAAAGTTGAGCTTTTTGCCGTGCAGTCAGAGGTTATGAAGAGTTTCCCTTAAAAAACTTATCTTTGTATTAATATATTTATAAAATATGGTAGGATTTGCAACAATAGCAGCAGTAGGCGGTATGGCTGCAACTGCTTTAACAACAGGATTTTCAGTTGCTGACTTAATCAAGTCTAAAAGACTTCAAAAAGAAGCTGACGCTGAGGCTGAAAAAGCCATGGCTGAGGCAAGAAAATTTCTTGATGTGAATGTTTATGATGCATTGAACATCCAAATGAAGCCATACGATCTTGAGCGTGAAGCTGCGTTAACTACAGGCGCGCAACTTATTGAGGCGGGTCGTGAAAGTGAGAGAGGTGCCGCCGCAATGGCAGGACGCATTCAAGCCAATCAGCAGTCATTAAATCGTGACATTCAAGCACGCATGGGTAAAGAGATGGCTGACCTTCAAAAGCTTTCAGCTGCTGAAGAGTCAAGATTAAAAGACATCAAGACACAACTTTACTTGGATGAAGTTGAGGGTGCACAAACTGCATCAGCAATGTATGATGAGCGTGCAGCACAAGCTGCTAAAAACGCTATTTCAGGTGTTACAAGTTTGGTTGGTCAAGCCGCTAAATTACCTGCGCTATACAATGACACTTCTTTATCTGAGCAAGAGGCATTTGGTAAAATGCAATTAACACCTGATGAAATGCAAAAAATTGGTAATATTAACTTTGCAGGATTAGGTACTGCAGGTGAAGGATTTACTAATCTTGACTTTGAAAAAATCAGTCAAATGTCAGAATCTGAATATAATGCATTTAAAAAAGCATTAACTCCTGAACAATATGATATGTTGATGAAAAATCCTCAATTTAGAAAATTATACAGAGCAGCAGATCAAAAAAGACTTAATCCGTTCGAATTTTAAAACATGGCCAAAACATTTTACAAATACGCGGAAAGAAGCGCTGAGTCACAAATAAATTGGGCTGAGGTAGGTAAGAACGTCACTGATATGTTGGCCACTGAGGCCTCATTGCGTGAAGAAAAGAAGGCTGCAATTGATGAGGCATCTCGCCAATTTGGTGAAGTGTTATCAAATGCACCACAGGGTGACTTCCAAAGTGCCAATGAGTGGACGCTAAACTTTGCCAATGATGCCGCGCAACAAAGATTGATACAAGATAGGCTACTTAAAAGTGGTCGAATGAGTTTAAGAGACTACACTGTACAACGTCAAAATTTGAATGACAGCACAGGGCAGTTATTTGCTATTTCAAAAGAATACCAAGATAAATACAAGGAAGCTGTTGAGCGATACAACGGCGACAAGTCTCAGGAGTTTGAGATTTGGCTTACAAAGCAAGCTGAGGGTCTCAGCAACTTTACAAATACCAAGGCATACATTAACCCTACGAATGGTCAGGTGAGCATTGCTCAAATGAAAAGAGTTAAGGGTGCTGATGGTAAAGAGGTAATGGTTATGGATGAAAATCCTGACAACTATGTTACTGTCAATCAGCTTCGTAATCGAATGAATGTAAGACTTGATAAGTATCAATATAGAGAAGCAATTGACAATCAAGTTGGTTCATTAGGCGCATTTATTCAGACCAACATTGAGAAATTCAAAGGTGGTTATCGAATGATTAGAATTGATCAGATTGAAGATGCCAAACTAAGAGAAGACTATAAGTTGTGGGAGGACAAAATGGTTCAAGCTGAACTTGCAAATCCATTCAACCAACTTGGTTTATTAACTGATGCAGTTGACAAGGTACCGGGAACTAATGATTTCTATGAGTTTACATTTGATGCTGAGTTGGCTAAGACCAATCCGAAGTATATCTATATGAAAGATGATGGTTCGGGTATGCCACGTCCTGAATTCACTGAAGCGCAAAATAAAGCCGCTAGTGATTTTTTACGCACGCAAACACGTCAGGTAATTGACCAAAAGATTGAGAGTGACTTACAAGCAGAGCCATCAATCCAATATGCTCCAAACTACGGAGAATCAAGAGCAAGTGCAGGTTCAGATGATGAAGATCAAAAGAACAAAACTTATTACGAGCGAGCAAATAATGCTATGAGAACAGGTAACTTGTCAGCCTTAAATAGCAAAGATTATACATTTAAATATGAAACTAAAAATGGTGTCAAGTCAATTTTAGTTGCTACAAATCCTCAGCCGGGTTCAGTTGTTGAGTATAATGATAAAAATAAAAATAAGTTCATACGCATTTATAATGCTGATGACTTAGCACCTTACTTGACAGGTATTGACCCTAAGAAGGCAACTGAACTTTACAGATTAGGTAGAGAGGCGTTTGTATCTGATCAAGGGTTTGATTTATATGGCACATACAATGAAGGTGATGAAACACTAGATGTATTCAATTCTAGCATTTATACTGAGGAAGAGTATAATAAGCGTAGAAATAGAAATGAAGATGAAGAAAAGCCTAAACAATCAGGCAAAGGTGGAGCTGCTAAAAGTGGAGGAAAGGCAAGAGGAGAATAAATCAATTATAAGTATATTTGTACATGAATGAGCAGTTACTAAAAGACTTTATTGCCACGGCGCAAAAGTACAATTACAATTGGAACAAAGCATTTGGTTTATTTCCTGAATTAAAGGGCTATGACCAACAGGTTTTAAAAGACTACGTTGCTACAGCTGAAAAATTTAATTACAATTATAAAAAAGTAAACTCGCTTTTTCCTGAATTGGGGTTCGGAGAACCTTCAAAAAAAAAAGAACCTACCGCATCGGCTTCCAATTTGGAAAAACCTACATCGGGTTCTTCTTCGCGATGGGATGATGTTACTGTTGAACCTAGTTCAAAAAAGAAATATAGAACTGACGACTATATAGATCAGGTTCAAAATGCTCAGAGAAAAGCTAAGGCCCCAACTCAAAAAGTTGAAAGTACATTTGAGCAGCCTAAAGAAACAAAGCCACCCGTAAAATTTGATGTATTAAGTGACAAAGAAGCCATGCAAATGATGGCTGAAGACTTTGGTAAGAAAGAGTTTGAGCTTTACTCTCAGATATCTGAAATTGATCCAAATGTATTACAACAAGGCGAGGAAGCTTCAGTTGAATATCTAAACAAAAAATTTAAAGGAAGTGGATTTGTTTTTGAGGAAACGGGATTAGGTAATTCTGTACGCATAAAAAGTACATTAAATGATGGTGTTGGAACAGTAGTCAATGAAAAGGTGGTTGAACTACCTACGGGATTATTTCCGGGAATGACTGATGTTAAAGGTGCTGCAGCTAAAAATGCTCAAAAGGAGATAGCTGATTTTATGAATCAAGCGTTTCTAAAAAAATCTGAAAAAGAATTTTTAAATAAGGAAGTCACAGACTACGGACAATTGGTCAAGTTGGCTGTCAACAATCCACAAAAATACGGGGAAGAATTCCTTAATCAATATGATAGTGAGCGATGGTTAGACGAACAATATCGTGACTTAGTAATTACAGGTAAGAGCATTCAAAGAGAGAAGGAAACTCTTCAAAGAGAGATTGATGCTTACAAAAAAAGCGGTGTGTTTAATGCCGAGACAGAAAGATTAATAAACTCTAAACAAGCTAATCTTCAAGATCAAATTGCGTCAAATACCGCAAAGTATGAAGAGCTTAAAGATATATCAACAAAGCTTCCAAAAGCCGCAGCTGTTTACTTTCAGCAAAAAGAGAAGGAAGGGAATTTGGTAGGATTAATTGGCAGACAAGCTATTGGAGGATTTACAGGGATACCTAAGATGATAGCTACTACGGGAGTAGATGTTGCTTCTGCGTTAATACCATCTGAATACCTAATCCCTGAAGTTCAGAAAGTAAGATTGAAGGCTAGTGGTATGAGTGAAGCTGATATAAGAGATTATGCGGCTAAGCAATTAAGACAGGGTGTATTAGAGGAGGGTTTAAAGGCAACCAAAGATATTCTTTCGCTTGGAACTACTGAAGAATATGTTCAATCACAAGATAGAAATGATTTAGAAAAAGTAGCTTCATTCTTAGCTGAGAGTATTGGTACAGCCGTAAGTGGTGGAGGCAATCGATTGCTGACTAAATTAGCTTTCTTCTCTCAGTCATACAACGCCATTGAGGATGAGATGAACTCTCCTGAATTTGACGGTATGAGTCAAATGGAGAAGAAGATTATGTCAGTACCTTATGGTTTAGTAATCGGTGCTCTTGACAGACTTGGTTTCAATGTGGCCACTAAGATTGGAAGTAATCCTGTTTTAAATAAGCTTATCACAAACACAATTGCTAATGCATTTACATCAATACCAAAGAACGCTTCGATTGAGGTAATGCAGCAAGCAATTAATGAAAGTCTAACAGCCACTATGGCTAAGACAGGTTTACAAATTGTAGGCGGTTCATTAGTTGAAGGATTAACTGAAGGAACTCAGTCATTAGCTGAGTACGGAATGAAAAACCTGTACAACAATTTTGTTGCGGACAAAGAAGTATTCCAAGACGTACCTGATATTACAACAAAAGAGGGTTTTGACAAAGCATTGAGTGCTGCCAAAGAAGAGTTCTATTACGGCGCTTTAGGTGGTGCAATTATGTCTACAGGTGGCGTTGCATTAGAGTCTATCGCAAAAGGCTTTAATAAAGGCGCTGATGAGTTTGACTTCTTCAGCAAGGTTATTGACGACCCTAACTTAAGAGCTCTTATTCAAACTGACATCAAAACAAAGATAACATCAGGTGAGATTACCAAGGCGGAAGCTGCGGAGCAAATTGATGCCATCAATAAATCTGTATCTATATTAAACCAAATGCCTGCGGACTTGTCAAATGACAAGAAGATGGAGGCTTACAATTTAATACTAGAGAAGAACAAGATTGACAAAGAAATTGACGGGAAAGACCCGAACCTCGTGAAGCCTCAGACTGATCGCGTTAGCGAGATTAATAATCGTTTACAACAAATAGCACAAGAAAATGCCGTTCAAAAGCAAGCAACAAGTGAAGTTCCTATTCAGTCAGAAGCCGGAGTTGGCGGAGAAATGGCGCAAGGAGCACCCGAAACAGGACTTAAAGAAACTGCCCAAAAAGGTCAAGAAGAAGTAGATCAGTATATTGCTGACATAGGTGCAGAGGCCCGCATTGGTTCCGTAGTAAGTCCAATAATGGATAAGATGGCCAATGCTGAGTATATTAATGATAATGATATCGACAATGCCATCACCACAATCTTTAATGAGGTTGAGCAGTTAGAAAAGTCAGACAAATATAGCCCTGAGACAAAGGCGGCTATATCTGATAAGTTATTAAACATTGCAGATAAACTAGACAATTATGAATTTAGAACAAAGACTGAAACTGTCGAAACTACCAAAGCCGGCGCAGCTAGTCCTACTAGAAAAACTTCTGAAGCGGTCAGGAAAATCAGGGCTGAAAAGTACTTTAATGCCGTCCAAGCGACCGTTAACGGCCAAGAAGTAACGCTACAAGACAAGAACGGAAGGGTTGAGGCTCCAATGCCAAACGGAGAAGTAATCGTGCTTGACACGCCATCTATGGAGATTGCTGAGGGTGGCTTTGAGTTTGATGAAAATGATGCATTGGTATCAGTAACTGTCAATGACCGTTTAGGTAACACAGTGAAGCTTACCGGTGACCAAGCACTTGACTTTGCTATCCGTGATCGAGAGAACAAACTTGGTGTTGTTGAGCAAGCTGAATTTGATGAAGCATATCAAGAGGTTGAGACACGATACGTGAAAGAGGCTAAGCCTGCTGAAGCGCCTGTTGCAGAGGCAGCAGTTGTTGCAGAAGCGGAGCCTACTGCCGAACCTGTGGCTACTGAGGCAGTAATAGGTGACATTGAGGTAACTGAAGTTCCTGCTGTTGAAGAGACAATGGATGAAATTGATAGGCTCAATAATATATTGACTGCTGAAGATTTTAACGAAGTAAATCTATCTGACAAGAAAACAAATAAAGTTGCCGCACAAATAACTAAAGCTGCCAAAGCAATCTCAAAGGTATTGCCAAAAGTTAAGTTTGTTGTGCATAGCACACCTGAGGCTTTTGTTGAGGCAACCAAGTCGCTTGATGGACGTGCGTCTGAAGGTGGTATCTATGACCACAATACAAAGACCATTCACATTAACTTAAAGAATGCCAATAGTCGAACAGTTGCCCATGAGGTATTCCATGCATTGATACTATCAAAGGTGGCGTCAGATGCTGAGGCAAGTAGATTGACAAGGTCAATGATCAAAGCTGTCATCAAGTCATTGAAGCAAGCTGAAGGAGGCGCCGATATAATTTCGTTCTTAGAAGACTTTGAGAAGGACTATGAGGCTAACATCCAAAATGAAGAGAAACTCTCTGAGTTGTTCGCTATACTATCTGATAACTACAAGAAATTACCTCCGGCAACTAAGAATATTATTGTACGCTTCTTAGAAAGAATGGCTAAGCTTGTTGGTATTAAACCAATGACAAGTGGAGAGGTCATTCAATTCATGAATGTCTTATCAGCAAAAGTTGAGGCCGGTGAAGTTATCACTGAGCAAGAAATAGGTGAACAACAACAAGCCGGAAAAACAAAAACAAGAAAACAAATCATCGGAGAGAAAGGCGCTGAAAGGCTTGATGCCATGGAGAGTAATACTCGTAGAATGAGTAACCTTGTCATGGCTAAGAATATGACTGACGATGGTAAGTCACCACTTGAAATTAGAGTTGCTACCGGTTGGGAGCTTGGATCTGATGGTAAGTGGAGATATGAGACTGTAGATAATATAAGACAATTTAGAAGTCTTGCATATAATGTTATGGACTACCTAAAAAAAATTCCACAAAACCAATCAGCTGATGCTTCTGCAAAAGATGTACTTCCTAAAGAATTAATTGAAATGTATCCTGAATTAGGGGATATAAATATTAAATTTTCTAAAGGGAAAGAAGGCGAAGGTAGCTATAATCACAAGACAAAAACTATTGAAATAAATGTAGGAAAAAACCCATTTGTTTTTACATCCACACTTTTACATGAAGTTCAACATGCTATTCAAGAAATTGAAGGTTTTGATAGCGGAACTAATTTGCAAAAAATGGTTGATGATTTTTTTAATAGAGAAAAATCTTTAATCAACAGAGTAAAAAGATTAAAAAATGCTGGAGATAATGAAGTTTTATTAGAAAAAGCAAAGCAAGATTACAGAGAATTTATACAAAATAATACTGTAACAAAAAATGGCAAAAGAATATTAGATGCCAATAATCTTTATAACCGTAAGTCAGGTGAAGTTGAAGCTCGGAATGTTGAGAAGAGAATGGATATGACAGAGGAGGAGAGAAGAAATACTCTATTATCTGAAACTGCTGAAGTTAAAAAACCTCAGCAAATATTCAGCGAAAATATGTTTCAGCCAAGAAAGCAGAAAGGTCTTATCAACTTGACGGACCAAGAGGCTGTTAAGTATGCGAGAGCAGGAGTTGAGAATAAATATGAAGCACAGGCTATCAAGCAGATTGGTCTTCAGGGGACTAAGTTTGACAAGAAATCAATCCTTGATACAATAAAAAAAGAGTTTGATCGTCTTGTAAAGAATACCAAAGACTATATCTTTAGAGAGGATAGCCCTGCAATTGACCAAGCAATTCAAAATGAGATTGACACTATGATTAATCAAGGCTACTCTAACGATCAGATTGAGCGCGCGAAAAGAGCGTTTAAACCGGGGCCTGAGAGAAACGGTTTTATTAATCAGTATAGAATAGCTCAGATAGAAACAATTAGCCAATGGGAGAGCTACTTAAGTCAGTCTGATTACACACCTGCATTTAAGTATTTAATACTTGATGCTGTGTTGACAAACAACTATGACCTTAAGTCAGATCGATACCAAAAGAGAACTGCCAAGACTATAAGAAACTTTACTCCATTTGATGCAGGAACATTAGCTACTCTTTATGTAAGCGATAGCAATGAATTGCTTAAAGACTATGTGAAAATTCAAGCTGATAACTCAGCAAACATTGTAGAGTCAGCTACGTTCTCATCTACAAAAGATGGTAAGTGGATTAAATTTGACGGAGGGGAAAATATTAGTAGTGAGCAAGAGCTTGAAGACAATGCTAATAAATTATCACAATTGGTTCAGAACACCTATTGGTGTACGAAAACAAATGCTTGGAGTCAATTGAGGGATGGTGATTTTTACGTATATGTTACAGAGAATCAGCAGGGCGACTTTGATCCGAGAATTGCTATAAGAATGAAAGGAGATGAGGTTGGAGAGGTCAGAGGTAATGCTTCTTCTAAGCAAGATCTTGAGGCTGATATGCTACCTGTTGCTGATAAATTCTTAAAGGAGAAGATACCTAATGATAGCGGTAAGAAGTGGTTAGACTCGATTGCCTACAACACCAAGGTTAAAGAGCTTACTGATAAGATTGAAAATAAAGTTCTTAATATGGATGATGTCATGGAGTATATTGACATCATTAAAGACAAGGATAAATTCTCAGTTGACTATGGAGAGAATGGTCTTGTTCAAACACTACAGGATAAATTTAAAGATGCAAAATTCTCATTTGGCACTGCTAAAACATATTCGGATATTAATGATGATACTTTACTATTAATTGCTCCAAATACAACCTTTGAATTTTCATCTAATGAAGAATCAAAAAATGTTCAAGTTGTAATAGGAAATGTTAATTTCTATGAAGACTTTGATGGCGGTAAAATAAAATCAATAACAGGTGATGTTAAAATTGGATTTGATTCATCAGTAAAAGAAATAAAGAGTATTGAATCAATTGGAGGTAATGTAAACTTTTCTAAAGAATCAAATATTAGAAATTTAGGAAGCTTAAAAGAGATTGGAGGTCGAGCTACATTTACAGATTCAAAAGTTTCAGATTTAGGTAACTTAAAAAGAATTGGAGAAATTGCAGATTTTAGAAGAGCTAATTTAAATTCATTAGGTAACTTAGAGTTTATAGGTAGATCTCTTTGGTTAAGAGATTCAAAAGTTGATGATTTAGGTAATTTAAAAGAAATAGGTGGGGATGCTAACTTTCAAGGCTCTAGAGTTACAACTTTAGGTAAGCTTAAAAAAGTTGGAGCGAATCTTTATATTGAATTTTCAGAAGTTGAAGATTTAGGAGATTTAGAATTTGTAGGTGGTGATGTTCTTGCAGAAGGCAACTTTACTAAATTAAAAACTTTAGGTAATCTTAAAAAAGTTGGAGGATCACTTAACATTAGTTATGAATCTTCAATAGAAGACTTAGGTAATCTTACAGAAGTAGGTAAAAATTTCTATGCAAGTAATAATAAGAATCTAAAAAGTTTAGGCAAACTTGAATCAATTGGATACTCAAGTACTATTGGCGGTACTCTTAATATTTCTGATTCATTAATAGAAGACTTAGGTAATTTAGAAAAAATAAAAGGAGCGGCGATTTTTATAGATTCAGATTTAAAAAATTTGGGTAATCTTAAGTTAATTGAAGGTACTGCCGATTTTAATGGTAGTAAAATAGAGAATTTAGGAAAATTAAAGGAAATAGGAGGAAATGCTTATTTTACTAATTCAAATGTAAAAGATTTAGGAGATCTTGAATCAATAGGTGGTGGTGTTTGGTTTAATAATAAAATAAAAGACTTAGGTAAATTAAAAACTGTAGCAAGAGGTAAGGCAAACTTTGATGGTAATGAGGAATTAAAGAAACAGTATGAAGAAAGACGACAAAGTCAGTTTGCTCCAAGAAAGCAGAGGAACAGCGTAGATCGTCTTGTAAACGAAGGTAAGGAACAGGGCAAAACTGATCAGGAAATACGCCAAGATGCTACAGCAGCAGGATTTACGCAAAAAGAAATCTCAAGCGCATTGGCAAAGTATTATGCCAAAGGCGAGGGTATTTTCACTAGATCAGGAAAGACAGGTGTAACCACTAGATTGTATGAAGGAGCTAAAAAATTAGCTCAGCAATATCTTACGTCAAAAGGCTTAATGCCTAAAATTGGTTTCAATCTCAAGGAAAGAATGGAAGGTGAGATATCCAAGGAAGCCAACCGTGCAGTGAACACAGCCAAAAAGTTCGGCAAACTATTTGACAAATACAAAGGCGATAAAGAAGCATTACTAGAAGCATTTGACAAATATATTCGCGGAGAAAAAAGAGTTAAGCTACCTGCTAAATTTGTCGGAATAGCAAATGAAATGCGTAACCATATTGATACACTATCTCAAATGCTCATCAACAATGGTGCTGTTACCGGTGAAATGGCTGACACAATTCAACAAAACTTAGGATCATACCTAAGCCGCTCTTATGAGATTTATGATAATAAGAATTGGAAGAAAAAAGTTGGTGATCAACTTGTAAACCAAGCTCGAAACTTTTTAAGAACACAGCCGGGTACAATTGCACAAGCTCAGGCTGATGCCACAGCGCAAAACATACCTTTCAATGAGGCGCTTGACAACTTAGTTGACAATAAGATTGAGGACTTATTTGCTGAGGTTCAGACTGAAGGATTCTTTAAGGGCTCAAAGGTTGGCGCTAAGGACTTATCTACCCTTAAGTTTAGACAAGATATACCTGAGCAGATTAGAATGCTTATGGGTGAATATACTGATCCTGCAATGAACTACGCAAGAACAGTAAATAAGCTCATCCACTTGGCGGCTCAGCATAAGTTCTTATCTGACATGAGAGAAGCAGGACTAGGTAAGTTTTTCTTTGAGAAGAATGACTCATTAAGACCTATTGGATATAATACTCAGATTGCAGCTAAAGGAAGTGAAGTAATGGCTCCATTGAATGGTCTATACACTACTCCTGAAATATTTGAAGCATTCCAAAAACAATTCAATCAAAAAGAGATTGGACGTGTAATGAAGTTTTTTTATAGAGTAATGGGGATGACCAAGTGGCTTAAGACAATCGCATCAGTTGGAACACACATGAAAAACTTTTTATCAAGTGGTGGATTTGCAATGTCAAATGGTCATAATATTCTTAAGATGGGAAATGCAGCTAAGGTAATTGGCAGTGACTTATTGAATATGAATAATAAAGAAATTCAAAAAAAGATAGATGAATATATTGAAGCAGGAATAATCAAGCAAAATGCAGGTATAGATGAAATTAAAGATATGTTTAGAGGATCTAATAAAGATGCATTTCTTGAAAGAAGATTATCATTAAAGAAACCTAGTAATTTTGCTAAAAAAATATTTAAACCTATCTATTCTAGATTTTCAAAAGGCGTGGCATTTGCTGAAGACCTATACCAAGCTGAAGATGATGTATGGAAAGTAATTGGATATGAAAATGAAAAAGCTAGATATGCAGAAGCATTATATGGTAAAAAATTTGACAATTTAGATTCAAAACAAAAAGAAGTAGTATCTAAAAAGTCGGCTGATATTGTAAAAAATACCTACCCTACTAGTAGTAGAATTCCTGAAGGAATTAAATTACTTAGAAGATTTCCACTTTGGATTGGATCGTTCATATCATTCCAAGCTGAGTCTTATAGAACGGCTTATAATACAATTGAGCTTGCAAAAGAAGAGTTGTCATCAGACAATAAAAAAATTAAGACAATTGGCGCTACTCGCATTGCAGGAACAGCAGCATATATCACAATTAAAAACGCATTACTTTCTTATTTTGGTTTAGCTTTCGGAACAGGTCTAAGCGGTGTTATCGGAGCTTGGTCTGATGATGACGATGAGAAGAAAAAAGAAAAAGATGTAAGAGAGTTCTTACCACCATGGTCTAAAGATTCAGACATTATTCCAATTAAGAAATCAGACGGTACAATTGAATACATTGACTTTAGTGCATCTGATCCACATGGAGGTCTTAATAAAGCACTCAATGCATTCTTTAGTGGCGAAGACTTATTAGATAGTTTCAATAAAAGTCTTTTAGCTACTGTTGAACCATTTGTTGGTCCTGATATAACTGTTGGTCTTGCAATTCAATTATATAATAATGAGAATGACTTTGGAGGAAAAATCTATAATGAGCAAGATACTTTTTGGGAAAGGACAAGAAAAATTAGAGACTATGTCTATAAAGTAATTCAACCGGGTACAGCATCATCAATTGAAAAATTAATTAAAGAAGATGATACTAGAAATGTAATTATTGGTGAAGCAACAGGAATGAAAATCAGACCTCTTGAAGTGAAGAAGCAATTTGATTTCAAGATGGATACCTACGCTGATGATTTTGCTGAAATCAAGAGAATCTACAACTCAGAGTACAATAAAACTTTGAGAATGATGGAAGATCCAAAGGTAACTAAGAAGGAACTTGAAGAGCAGAAAAAGATTACTGAAGAGGCATTTAACAGAGCAAATGCTCAGTATGCTGCAAAAGGAAAAGAGTTAATGAATCTTATCAATGCAGCAAATAGATTAGGTGTTGATTACGATGAGTTGATTGAAGCTGTTAAAGAAGAATGTAAT
>Ga0209229_10000764_pt1 | contig 13231 bp, 15 predicted proteins | sample SanBayMetagenome_FD_187466 | JGI IMG/M metagenome (GOLD analysis project Ga0209229, IMG submission 187466) | Freshwater and sediment microbial communities from dead zone in Sandusky Bay, Ohio, USA (SPAdes) (version 2) | ecosystem: Environmental > Aquatic > Freshwater > Lentic > Sediment... | reverse complement strand
ATTTAAAACTTTTACCGGAGACAGTTTTTTCCAACAATATATAGGCAAACAATTAGATATAACAGATGTAGACACTAATGAATTTGCTCCGGCAATTATTGAATGGGCCGATATCAATGGCATGTCTCCAAAAGCATCTTATTACGATTTAAAAATGAAATATGATTCAGCTGGAATATCAGTGGTCAGGGCAAATGCGATTTGGAACAAATATTCAAATATGATAAACGCTGTCAAAGATAAGCAGGAGTTTGAAAAATTAGATATAATTTCTCGAGTAGAGATAGAATTTAGATTCGGTGAAAAACAATGAACAAATTAACAGCAGCCTGCGCCTTTGAATTAAAAGATCAGAGATCGGTTTATATTACCAACAAATATAAAGATATTGAAATTTTTAGAAATATACACGGCGCAGTTAGCGAGTCTTGGTTAGTTGATAGAACCGAACATGTTCAGTTACCGTTTACGTCTAAACTATTAGACGAAAATAAAATACCTAAAATTGATGAAAAATTTAATTTAGATCTGAAACAGATATGTGTAGACCGAGCACTCGAGTTAGCATCTCAAGATGATCATATTTATATTATGTGGAGTGGAGGTATAGACTCAACTTTAATAATGGTTAGTTTTTTAATGGCCGGAGTCAACTGTGAACAGATAATCGTTGTCTGTAATCAAGAAAGTATTAAAGAAAACCCAGAATTTTATAAAAAATTTATACTTGATAATTTTAAAATCATGTCCTCTGAACTTTTAATGCAACAAATGAAAATCGGTGCTGTCAACGGGTTAATAATTTCCGGAGAACAAGGAGATTTAATTTTTGGTCAAGATTTTGGGTCTGTTATGTTTTCTAGGTACGGAAAAGATTATTTGAAATCTTCGGCATCGAGAAATGCAATAGTTAAGTTTTTTGTTGATAGCGATATGACAGAATCTGCTGCAAACTGTTGGTATGATATTTTTATGGGGAGCGCACATTTGTCCCCAAGACCCATTGATACTGTTTATGATTTCAGTTGGTGGGCAGGATTTAACTGGAGATGGCAGTGGTCATTGGAAAAGGTTAAAATGAGAAGTTTACATGATCAAAAAATTACAACTTTCTTTTCTTCAGATAAGTTTCAGCAATGGTCGATAACTCATCAACAGAATATATCAAAAATTACAGATTTTAAATTATCATACAAACAAATAATATGTGATTATACCAAAGATCTCGAGTATCTTGAAAAAATTAAAATTCCTTCAGCTACTTTGTATTACGGTGCAAATTCTTTTGTAGCATTAACAGATAGCGGAGTTAGACATACAGCTAAAACATTTTCACTGATGGATTATTATCAGAAAAATAATTTTATAGCTGATTGGCTAAATTCTCAATAGCCATTCTTTTCAATTCTTTTTTATTAATTTTATTGGTTCCTGTCAAGGGCATCTGATCTAAGAACCATATGCGTCTAGGATGTTGATATGCAGGGCCATTACTCAGACAATATTGTTTGAGCTCTTCTTCAGTAATTTCATTTGTACTATTCAATACAACAAAGGCATAAGGTTTAGTTCCTTTAATCTCGTCGTCTAATCCTAGTACTACCGAAGAATTTACAGATGGGTGACTTTCAAGAATTGCTTCGACGTCAGCCGGGTATACACGATTTCCGCCACATTTAAACATATCGTCGCTTCTGCCTAAAAAATAATAAAACCCATCTTCGTCGATACGAAACATATCTTTGGTATTAAAAAACCCGTCGCTGGTAAGATTATCGGTTAAAGACGATTGATAATATGATAGCTGCATCGATGGACTTTTTACATACAGTATATCATCTATTAGTTTATATTCTATTCCTTCTGCAGGATAACCTACACTGGTTATTGGTCGATTTATTCCGTCAGGATGGCGCCCAAACAACCCGGGTCCTACTTCAGTTATACCATAACTATTTAGAACCACCGCATTAGGAAAATATTTTTTTACAGATTCTAATAGGTGTTCGCTGAAGTGTGACGACGCCGATCTTATATGTCTTATTGAGGCAAGGTTAGCATCTTTTATGATTTCTTCGTTGACCATCATGGCTATCATAGTAGGAATACAGAACATAGTGTTTACTCGATATTGTTCGATAGTTTTAATAGCATCCGATGAATTAAATTTAGACATTAACACAATAGTAGAACCTCCTGCAAAAGATCCTTCAAATGTTGTCAATCCATTAGCATGATACAATGGTGCAGATATCAACGATATTCTTTTATGGGACCAAGTAGTATCGTGATCCACGTTTCTTTTTACAGACCACAAATGACCTTTGTGTGTCAGCATGGCACCTTTAGGTACTCCGCTGGACCCAGAAGTATACATTATAAACGCAATATCTGTATCGGTTGGATTGTAGATTTTGACATCACCAAAATCTAAAAAATTTTCATAACTATCGCCAAACTGTATAGTTTCTATTGTGAATTCTTTATTTTGATCGGTGAATAACAATTTGCTGTTGGTTTCTGATAAGATTTTTTCAATCTGTATGTCAGGTAGTTTGGTATTAATCAATACCGGCACAGCACCTACTCTCATTGCCCCAAAAAAAGTGGAAATAAAACTGGCCGAATTATCAGACAGTATTGAAATTTTATCATCTATACCAATCTGTTTTGATAACAGACCCCGCGCCGCCGCATCCGATCTTTGGTCAATTTGTCTAAAAGAATACGACTGACCGTTACTACTCAAATCAATAATAGCAGTTTTGTCTAGGTCGCAATTGGAAGGAAGTATTTTTCCAAGATTAGTAGTTGATTGCATAATTAAAAAATATTTATTCGGGATATAATACCATATAAATAAAAAACAATGAATACCGAACCTAACAAACCTTGGCTTGCCGACGAAGGACTACACAAAACATTTTATCCGATCAGTTGGCATAAACAAAACAGCTATTCTATTTTTTCCCCTGGAATTGATAGATTTCTCATAGTTGATTCATATGATCCGTGGATAGTGTACGAAACCGGTAAGACCTTGTCATCTAAAATATCTAATATAATTTATGTTTTGGATAAAGTCACCCCAGACATGACTAACAAAACATGTTTAAATTTTTCAACCCTACACAAAAAAAATGAAAGCGGGTGGGGTAGCCCGAATATAATGACTCATCGTCAGTCAGTTACAATGTCAAAAATTCCAAGAGACATAGTAGTAGAGCGTGGTTGGCCTATAGATTTTGTTTCTGATGAAAGAAAACAGATTCTTTTAAAGTTGCAAGATTATGCGCTATTTTCTTTAAGAGTAATTTACGCTATTACTTTATCAGTAAACTTTAGAAACTTTTTTCCAGAAAAAGAATACCTCGATGTATTTTTTCACAATCAATATCCGGAAGATTTTAAAATCCGTCATGATATTACTAAGGCAGAGCAAGGGATTACAGCAGTAATTAAAACAATTTTATATGAATCTAACTCAATAGATGAAGCACTAACATTGATTGCCGAAGCATGGCTAAAATACGCCAACGATGATCCGTCGGGAATTAGACAATCATTTTATAAAATATTGGGAATTGACCAGCCTGCTGAATTAAAAAGTCTTGGTCCTGCAGGATTTATCAAGGATCGAAATAATAGTCAAACAATGTGGGTAGTATAATGTTAACAAACGAGTCAATTTTGTATCTAGGTAGCATCACTTACAATCACTATCAAAAAGATTTTTGGGAAAGTATTAGACAAGAATCCGGAACTGGCGGAAAGTTTATGTTAGATTTGTCTAATTTGTATAGGCCCCAGAGATTTGTTAGTAGAAATGGTGATTGGTCGTTGGCTTGGCCACAAGAACTACCTTCGAAATTTGAAATGCCAATTTATGATCCATCGTTCAACAAATCGTTCACAGAAGTTTCAGATAATCGTGCTAGAGAAATTGCCGAGTTAATAAATCAAAAAAATCAAAAGTTTGTGATCATGTATTCGGGAGGTTTTGATAGCACAGTTATTATGGCTGCACTTATAAAAAATTTAACTCAAGAAGAATTAAGTAATGTTAGTGTATGTGCAAATGGTCATTCTATGATAGAAAACCCAATTTTTTGGAAAAAATTTATCTGGCAGAAATTTAAAATATATGATTCATCTAGATACAAGTATGACGATCTAATAGAACTAGGACTAAGACCTATAACTGCCGACGAAGGTGATTGTATATTTGGCACTGGAGGTTTTTTAGAACTTCAACAAAATTACGAATTCTACCTGGAGAAAGTGTCACCTGAATCAAGAGCACATTTATCTAATTTAAAATTTAAAATGACATCTCCTGATGTACATTATTCTGAATATAAAGATTTGCTAATTTCACATTGGAGTACTTTAGAAGCTCCCAATCTAGGCGCTGCATGGTATGACAAATTTGAAAAAAATATCAAAACAGCCACAGTACCTATACAGAGTCTACATGACTACTATTGGTGGATACTGTTTAATATCAAGTGGTTTAGTTGTGCTGTAAGAATTTCATTATTCTTCAACGACAGATTAGATTACGGAACTGTAATTAATGATTGGGCTGTAAACTGGTTTAACAGTGTTGATTACCAACACTGGAGTATGGTTAATAATAACAACGGTGAAAAAATAGAATACGGTCCAACTACCTATAAAATGGCTGCTAGAAAATATATTTATGATCTAGATAAAAATGATTGGTATTATAATTTTAAATTAAAGTTGGGCAGTCTTGGTCCCAATGTTATGTATCATCAAGAAGTTGATAACTTGCCTGATAGATTGAAACCAAATGCTAGATTTGGCATTGACAAGGATTACAATCTATTAAGTATTGACGATATTGATGTACAGAATTACATTAGACATCATATGTCTCAGTTTGAAAGAGACTGGTAATTATTTTAACAGTGGTAAGAATATTTTAGAAGTATCTACTTCCCACCATTTTCCAGAAACACCTGTTCCAAAGTCGTAGCTAGCAGGACTGTGATGATGGTTGTTATGCCAGCCCTGTCCCCATGCTAGTAATCCAAGGATAGGATGGTTGTGTGAGTTATCTTTGGTATCAAAATTTCTATAACCGTTGCCTAATTTTAAATGACCTAGTAAATTAATAAAGTTCTCTTGAAATAAGCAAATAGCAGTTACTAGAAATATTCCAGCAAATGCTAATTTCCAATTAATAACCAATACCAGTAAAGACACACCCCACAGAATTTTCTGTTGATGATTGTGAAACCATACGTGGTTTGATTTACGCATTAGATCTACAGCATATTTAGGATTTACCACAGGATTATTTTCAGTCATTTCTTTAAACCATCCAGCAAATGCATGCCACACACCGTGAACTGTTGGGCTGTGCAGATCTCGAGGAGTATCAGCGTGAGGATGGTGATAGCCGCGATGTATTGCTACCCAAAATATACTACTACCTTGGCCAGCAAACACCGCAAGAAATAAAATAATATTTTCTTTCCACCTAGGTAACTCGTGAGTTTTATGACTAAACACTCTATGATATCCTGCCGCTATAGCGAAGCCACCGATCAGCACCCACATACAAAATGTAATAATCAAATAATATGTAGGAATAACGCTAGTGACTAACAGGACTATGGCAACGATACCTAGTACGTTCATAGGCACAAAACTGAACCAAAATGCTCTTGAGATATTTTTAAACATCAGTTATTTATTTTTAAGCTCGACTACGTATTGTAAAGTGTGGTTAATTTCTCGCTGTCCGATAGGTTTGAATCTTGCATATACCTCTGGCCAATTATTAAATAGAGCTCCTCGTTTCCCCTCTTCGACTCTTTCAAACCATTTATATAGAGTTAGATTATATTCGTTAAAAGTGATCCATTGATTCTTATAGTTTGCAGATTGATCAATCATAGTCTGCAATACTGTTTTGGCCAAGATATAAGAACCTCGATATTCAGGAATGACCAGCATGCGGGTTAATAGTAAGGCGGTATCATGGTCATAATGATTCCAGCCTGCACTTGCAATATACCTGTTGTTGTCTGTTACCACAAAATATGATCCTGTTTTATATCTTCCTTGATTTAAAATATAAAAAAGATTACCTGGAGTCTCTCGATATTCATAAAGATAGTTTATGGCCAGTTGATCAGTACCAAACATATCTCTTCTAATTCCACTTTTTAAAATTTCAACAACCGTATTATCAAGATCAGTGATTTGATGAATTTCCAAAGACATTACTTTTTCATCCTGGCAATAAATTTATGATATGGCTCGGACCACTGACCCCACCATTGCTTTTTAAATTCTTCAAATATTGTTAAATTAGGATGTTGAAAAATTTCACTGGCTTCAATATTTTCATAACCGGTAAACTTTACACGATCTATAAGATTGAAATTACTGATACTATTGTATACATATTTTTTAGTAGAATTATTTCCTAGTTTACCGGGATACTTGTGATTTACCAGATCCTGCATGACAGGATGTTCTAAGAATGATAGATACTGTTCAGCAGTGTAGACCAAGAAAAAAGGACAACCGTATATTTTATTTTTATCAAAATATTTAAGCACAGTATGATATGGTTCAATTTCGTCCACATGCCAGGTATTAGTGGCCTTGTCTAAAAATAAATGTGGAGGTCCGTGGTTGCCAGTTACTACAGTCCCGTCTAACTGCGACATAGCATAAAACGTACTGGGAAACTGATAGGCTGCAATCTGATATTCGTTGGCTATGTCGACAATCTGGCCCGATTTAACAAATTCATCAAAGTCGATGTCGATGACCAATGGATTTAAATTTTTTGATTTGCAGAAATCAAAAGCGTACTTGATATCGTGTTCGTTGTAATTGGGTTTAAGCCTAACTATTACCGGAGTAATATCAATTTTTAAAGACAGAAAAATACTTAGGATATATTCACTGTCAACTCCGCCGCTGTACATTAGATACAGTTTTCCTTGACGAGATTGATATACCTGTTCTGCTAATTCTAAACAAGTTGTATGATAATTTGAGTTTTTGTTTTTAGGAGAATCTATTTCGGCTTTGAAATTTTCACCACTACCGAAAGTTCTTAGATAATTGTTTTTATTGTAAAGCATCGTCCTTTATTTAATTTAAAGAACGAGCTAGGTAGAATTAAATGAAACTTCCGGATCTTTCGCTAATAACGGCATTAGTATTACCGTCATATTCTTTAATAAACCAATCCATGGTCATGCCATTCTTTTTTCTGTAGTCAATCATAAATTCAAAACATTTTTTTACTATAGGATCGTTTCGATAAGCAAGTCTTTCTGCGTCGTCTTTCCAAACAACGTTGATAGTAAGGGTGAGTAAATCCTCTGATATCGAGTCGCTAGCTGACAGCATTTTTCCAGTGTTTATGTATGTTTCTCGAATGTATTCAGCATATTTTGGGCCAGGCAGATCAGGAAAACTATCCTTAAAGGGAATCGATATTGTGGGTCTTGTAACAATCGTTTTAGACGTAACATAGTTACTCTTGCTCATAAAGGACTCCTATTCATAAATTCATTTGCTAAGTATTTATCAATCAAATAAGAGATAAGAAAAATTATGAAACAATTTTTTATTATACTAGTAATGTTGATATCTTTACCGACATTTGCCCTAGAAAATATTAAAATTTTTAGTCCCTACAGTCCAGGGCATAGTGCTACTCCTGCTATGTTAAAGATCATAGACGAAGCTAACATTGCCCAAAATATCTATAAATTTTCACTAGAATTCAAACCGGGCGGCAATCAAATTATAGCGGTTAAGTCGCTGGATACAGCCAATTCTTTGGCCATTATCGCTCCCGCTTTTGTAGAAAATACAGCATCTGGGCAGTTAAATGAAAAAGACTATGTTCCTGTGTATGCTCTAGGAGATGCCTGTTGGGCAGTGATCACTAATAAATCACTAAAAGGGCAACGAGAATTTACAGTAGGCGGAGTTGGCTACGGCAATGCTGCCCATCTAACAGCTCTTGCTCTAGGAGAAAAACATAAGTTTTCTGTGAGATATATTGTTTTTAAATCAAATAATGATGCACTGATCAATATGGCTGGAGACAATGGTATAGAATTTGTTATAGATAGATTTGAAGGCTATAATAATCTAAAATCCAAAAACTCAAAACTAAACATGATAGCAGCCAGTTGCCCTGCTAGATTACCTCAGGCACCCGGCGTTCCTACTCTAAAAGAAATGGGGGTAGAAGCCCCTTATATTTTTAACATTATTATAGCACACAAAGATATGCCTAGAGGTAGACAGATAGCTATCGCTAAAATTCTAGAAGCTGCTACCGAACGAATCGGAGATGCTGAAATCTATAAATTAAGTGCTGTCCGTCCACCACAGTTTGATCGAGTCTCCGCAGAGCAATTCTATAACAAATCTATTTCCACTGTTAAAACTCTGCAAAACAGGTATAAAACACAGATTGAGCAGTCCAAACGATAAACAGAGCATAAATAAATGAGTAGGGAGTCATGACCCTACAAAACTTTAACGTTAACAATGGAGTATTAACAATGAGTAAAAAACACGTAAAATGGGTTCTAGCGCACGAGCCTATCGAATTGTTTATTCGTGCTGCAAAAGTATTTGCTGCTGAAGTAAACGCAAGAGCGCCTGAGCAACTAGAAATCGAAGTTATGACTATGAGCGAATACTCACAGAAATATAACGGCGGTGTGCTAGTTACCAAGCATGAGCTAGTAGACTTGCTAGATTCAGGCAAGATTGAAATGAGCCAAACTTATACAATTACCCTAGGTAAAATCAACAAAGATTTCTTTGCATTAGACCTACCGTTCTTGTTTAAAGATCACGACCATGCAAGTCGTGTGTTTGAAGGTGATGTAGGTGCAGGACTTTTAGATAGCCTACAAGAAACTAAAAAGATCAAAGGACTGGCTTTCACATACAGTGGCGGCTTCCGTATTATTCCAGGCAATGAGCCTGTGGCACGTATCGAAGATCTTCGCGGTATCAAAGTACGTACCAGCCATAGCCCAGTAGCTATTGAAACATTCCGTACACTAGGTGCTGATGTGGTTCCTATGGAGCTAGAAGAGTTGTCAGAGAATCTAGGTTCAGCTAATGTTGCAGTTGGCGAAAGCACATATCCCCGTGTTTATGCACTTGGACATGATAAAGTATCCAAAGTTATCAACCACACAGAACACAGCTTGTTCTTGACCAGTATCCTGATTGGTACTGATTTCTGGAATACACTGTCTGCAGAATTGCAGGCAGTGGTTGCTGAGAGTGCTAAGGTTGCTGCTCGTTATGAGCGTGTTATTAGTATTGATGATGTTGCTAAGACACAGGCTCGCGCAGAAGCTGACGGTATCGAAGTTATCAAGATGAGCAAAGAAGAGCAAGCTCGTTTTGCAGCAGAAACTAAAGTAGTCTACGACAAGTTTGAAAACTTCTTTACACCTGGATTGGTAAAAGGCATTCAGTCAAAGTAAGATGACTTGAATAACAAAAAAAGGCTCTTCGGAGCCTTTTTTATTCTAAAAATTTTCTATGAGAAAAACTTATAGAAATACTTTTTCTTGTGCCAGTAATATTATCAACATCATGAAGTATTCTAGTGTTAATAATATACCAGTTATTTTTTTCTAGGTTAACACTTTCTAACAGTTGAAGATTTTTATAATCAACATCCCCCGAGTCACTCTGAGATCCTGCGATCTTTTTTGATCTGTGCAACTCTTTTCCATCTTCTTTATACCATGATGTCATTACATTATCACCTCCGGTATCTATAATATAGTTCAAAGCAGTTAGTCGCAATCTATCTGTATGAACTATATGAGTTGATGGAATATTATTATTAGATCGCTGTGTTTGATATAATATATTAAACCTAGAGGTAATATCGGGTATGTTTTGTTCTAACCAAGATGTTAGTTCTTCATTGACTATGTTACCCATCGAATACCCACACGCAGTTAATTGCTTGTTATTTTTAATATGTTTTTTTTCATATCCTATATCGTCAACTATTGTATTATCAATTAAAGATGATTCTAAAGAATTTATGATGTGTTCGGGTATTGGGGGAAAATTTAATTTTTTATAAAACATTATCGCCTATGTAAATTAAATATTTCTCTTGCTTCTTGATAGTTAGCTATTTGACCGCCTAGATCTTTGACTATCCTCGCAGCCTTAGCGACTAATTCTGCGTTGGTTCTTGCCAGCACACCTTTTTCTAAATAGATGTTGTCTTCTAATCCTACACGAACGTGTCCGCCATAGATCCACGATTGTGCCACCATCGGCATCTGCATTTTACTGATCCCAAATGCAGACCAAACTGATCCAATAGGTAATTGTCGTCTTGCATAATCTAATGCTTCGGGAGTTGCTGCCCAACCATATTTGATACCCATAGCGAACTGCCACAATGGTGGACTTTCAATTACGCCTTCTGCAACTAACTCTTGAGCGATTCTAAAATCCCCGCTGTCAAAAATTTCTAATTCTGGTTTACAGCCAACTGCTTGAACTCGACGAACCATTTCGCTGGTTATACGTCTATGATTAATTCTTATTCCGTCACCTGCTTGATGCATGGTATTAAAATCTATGGAGCAGATGTCCGGTTTTAGTTCTTCAATGTGTTTGACTCTAGTACCAGCACCTAGCATCACCGATCCATCGCCACCATTTCGAAGATTATCTTTACTAGGGATCCAGTAAGCTCCCGGTCCTGTAGTTAAATTAATAATAACATCTTTATTGTGTTTTTTGATTCTATCCACAGTATCTTGATACAGTTCCAATGCAATGGCAGGACGACCTGTTTCAGGATCACGAACGTGTATATGAACCACAGCAGCACCAATCTCAGCACACTCTAGTTCTGATTTGGCTATTTGTTCGGGAGTAATAGGTAAATGAGGAGTATCCTCGGGCCTAGTTCCAGCTCCAGTAATGGCTGCGGTTAAAACAGTTTTCATGCTAGTCTGCCACCGTCAAGAATAATAGAACTACCATTAACATAGGGCATCACGGTTGCTAGTGACTCAATAGTAGAAACAACATCATCAGCCGTTCCTACTCTGCCCACTGGTATTTCTTTAGCCATTTTGTCATTATACCAATCTGGTTTGGTTGCTCCTGAAGTTGTATGTTCTAAAATACCTGGACAGACTGCAACTACACGTATTTTTGGGGATAGTAGTCTACTGAGAGATCTAGTAAGTAAAATTAAAGAACTCTTTGATGCTCCGTACATCATGTTTGAGTTACTGCCTCTTAATGCTGCTGTTGACGCAATATTGATAATAAGAGGGTCGTTGCTTATTCTAAGCAATGGTACAAATTCTCTAATAGTTGCAAATGTACCTCGCACATTATTAATTAAAATCTCGTCGATCAACTCATCGGTATATGATTCTAACGTATTGCCATATATCGTTTTAGTGATACCGGCTGCATTGATCAGCAAATCACATTTACCAACTTTTTCAGTAATTTCGTTTACAACACTTTTAAGAGCTGCGGTATCAGTAATTGAAGCTAAAAAAGCCTGATGTCCTAATTCTTGATTTGGTAAACTTTTTACAAATTCTTCGGCCGATTCCATATTTTTTCTAACAATGATAAAAACTCGAGCACCTAAATTAGAGAATCGTTTTGCTGCCGCTTGCCCGACACCCCCAAAGCCTCCGGTTATAACAATCACTTTATCTTTCATTTTAATCCTTTCGTTGTTTGATCATTCACGAAATATTTATAGAGAAAACTACGCACATAAATATTTTCATGACAACAGTTCCACTTGGTATCAGCGGTCAATCTGCCCAATATGATTCAACATTAGTTAGTCAAGAAACATTGGCTAATGAAGTTTCACTTTTGAATATTGGAGATTTTGAACCTCTTAATATTAAAATAAACACAGCGTCTCTAATGCATGAAATAAGCCAATTTAGAGAAGATTGGCAAGACTACTTGCCTAGGACTGATCGGCCTAATAACCGAAAAGGACTAACCTTAACTACCTTGCCAGGTAAAACACATCTAGATGCACCCAGTCTAGCCGAAGCAAGTTTTGAAGCCAAGCGTAGACTAAGTGAACTAGAATTTAATCATAAAACAGAAGTTTATCATGCTTGCCGTAGTCTTAGTCCTTTGTTTGAAACATTCCCCAACGTAGGTAGAACGTTTTTTGTTAAATCTAACACAGGAGGATATTTTGTTCCTCATCGAGATCACCCTGCAATGCCAAGAGATGTATTTCGTTTGGTGATGTTTGCTAATAACTGTGCTCCGCTGGATTATGATTGGTGGATGGATGATCGTAAATTACAAATCGAACCCGGAAGAGTGTATTATGTTAACACTCGCAAAACACACAGAACTATCAGTTGGGTTAACGACAGTATTCATTTGATACTAAATGTCCCAATGACTTCTGAGAATGTTGCCAAGGTCATTGCTAACCTACAACATACCCATTAACTTTTTTAGATCTTCGTACTCGGGATCAATACTCCAACTCATAATTATTCTAGTCATTTTTGGCCCACCAAATACTCCATGAGGTAGCTTGGTATTCATTATAACTGGTTCTGTTAAAGTATATCTATATACTTCGGTCATTTCAGATTCAATTATATGATAAATTCTAGGAACACTATAAGTCATTTCTAATTTATCTTTTGGTTCATAAAATACTGTGTATGAATCTTCTGTGTATTGTATAGGTATGTTTAATGCGCAGCCTCTATTAGGACAGATATGTATAGGAACAGTGTATCCGGGCGATGTGGGATAGATGTTATAAAGTTTGCTTAGAAACGGAAATTGATTTCTAAGTTCAACGAGATATGATTCTTTGTCTACATATCGTTGATGTGTGGCCAAATTAGGTTCTAAAGAATTAAGATTTCTAAAAACTATTTCTTTTAGTTTATCAAGATCTAAATTCATGTCAGGAACAAAAATATATTTTTTATCAATCATGTTAGGTGCCATGGGTCTGGTTCAAATCTTAAACTTATTGCTCTGCGCCAGTTGTCTGAATAATTGTCTACAGCATGAGGAACACTAGTATCAAACAACACAGGTTTAGTCAAAGAAAACTCAGTGATTTTTTTACATAGGTTGGGATTGTAATAGTGATAAGGTGAGTTATTGGTAGTATATCGTATTTCTACTACTT
>Ga0209229_10000762_pt1 | contig 13258 bp, 9 predicted proteins | sample SanBayMetagenome_FD_187466 | JGI IMG/M metagenome (GOLD analysis project Ga0209229, IMG submission 187466) | Freshwater and sediment microbial communities from dead zone in Sandusky Bay, Ohio, USA (SPAdes) (version 2) | ecosystem: Environmental > Aquatic > Freshwater > Lentic > Sediment | place... | reverse complement strand
CGTTCGTGGGCGCCGCGCCGTGCGGCGTCTTCACGGGTTCGACCATTCCGGAGAGCTTGCAGTAGATGTTCGGTTCGGCGCCGAGGCGGTGCATGCCTTCGAGCCAGGCTTGGTCCGGCGCGGCGGGATCACGGACATTACCAACGTGATCGACGACGATGCGCAGGCCGGGGAAGGAGCGGGCGAGTCGGACGGCGCCCGCGAAATCACCGAGCCCGTTGATGTCCAAGGCGAGGCCATGGTCCGTGAGCAGGCTGAGATGGCGGGCGAAGGTCGGGTCGGTGAGCTCGGCGCTCAGTTTGCCCGCCGGGATGCGTACCCCTCGGAAGAGCGGGTGGGCGGCGAGGCGGCGCAGATTTCCGGCAAAGGTGCCATCGGCCGGTCGGAGATTGCCGACGAAGCCCACGATGCATGGATGATCGTCGGCCAGACGCAGGATCCAGTCGTTGTCCTGCGGCCAGGCGCTCGCTTCGACCACCACCGTCTCGCGGATGCCGTGCGGGGCGGCGACCCGTTGCCAATCGGGTGGGAGCACCTGACGATCGAGGAAACTGTCCTTGGGCGGCCATGGTACGCCCTGACCTCTGGTCGGGTCATAGAAGTGCGTATGGGTATCAACGATCCGGGTCGCGGTCGGCCGGCTTGCGCAGCCGACGGAGATCGCGGCGGCGCCGGTCGCGCCGGCGAGGGTGCGCAGGAAAGAACGACGGTCAGTCAGCTGGGGCATGTGGGTGATGGTGCGGTGGAACCGAGAGGGGGCAAGTGGACACGGCGACACGTGGGCACGCTGGCACGGTGACAAGTGGGCAAGGGGGAGACATAAGAGGCACAGAGGCTCGGAGGCCCAGTGGGCCAGAATAATGCTGAGTTAGTTGGCCGGTTGATCGGTTGGCCGGTTGGCAAGAGAGGAGCACTAAGCCGCATCGATTGTCACAGGCGGATGGCGGTCTGGTGACAATAGATTGTGGATACAGGAAACGCTCAAGAATTACTTGAAGGCATCTGGCCGCGGGCACCATCGGCACCGCCATGAAATCCCTACTCCCGCTCCTCCTCGTTGCCGCCGCCGCCCAAGCCGAGACCACCTCGGTCAAGGCTCCCGCCGACAGCTTCTCGCTCACCGCCGATAACTTCATGATCGCCCGCGACGTCGATGACTTCGACGGCATGTCCTATGGCATCAAGGCCAAGGTCTGGGACGGCGCGCGCATGACCCTGGGTTTTGCCGATGCCACCTCCGATCGATTCGACTTGGTTTCCGGCCTCAACGTGGAAGTCGGCGCCCGCCGTTTCGCCGTGGGAGCCGAATATGACATGCACATCGAACAGGGCATCGTCACACTCTCCCTCGCTTACGGCCAGACCACCGGTCGGACCAAGGGCGGCTTCGTCGGCGACGCCTTCCGCAACCAGCAGTTCGTCCTCGGAGCCAGTTATGCTCGCCCCCTGGGCGAAGGTTTCACCGCCATCCTCTCGGCGAACAAGTTCCTCAGCGATTTCGATACGGATAAGGGCTTCTCCACCGCCTCCGCTCGCACCGCCTTGGCGGAGCGTTTCGACGGCTCGCCTTTCTCCGTCGGCCTGACCCTGGCTTACACGCCGGTGGAATATGTGACCGTTCACCTGACCTACGCCACGGAGGATTCGGTGCTCGGCCTGGGCCGCGCCGACAACACGCTCAGCTTCGGCGTGCGCGCGAACTTCTAAAGCAGGTTCACGCTCAGCCCGAACCCAAAGCCCGTCCGGCGAAAGCCGGGCGGGCTTTTTCTTTGCGACGATCGGCGCGGCGAAGCCGCGAGGGGACACGTGGAGAACCTGTGGGCGCGAGGAAGGGTAGGGGCGCGACCGTGTCGCGACCGCGAGGGCTAAGGAGCGGACGGCTCGGAGAGCCGTCCCTACCTTGGGTTGCGAGGGCGAGGGGATTGGGCATGGTGCACTCATGGCCAAGAAAAAGAGCACCCCGCAACGCATCGTGTACGCCGGCTTGTTGATGCCGCTGAAGCACTTTACTCCGGCGGACAAGAATCGGGTCCTAAGGGCCAATGGCGAAGGCAAGAAGTCGCCGAAACAGGTCATCTATGTCGGCGAGACCGGCCTCCCGACCGAAGAGCGTTACCTGCAGCACCTCCTGAAGTACAAGTCGCAGCGTGGTTGGATCCATAAGTATGGGATCCGCCCGATCGAGCTCGCCACGCGCCTGGCAGACCTTGACGGGCTGAAGCCTTCGGTGAAGAAGGAGATCTACGGACTCGCGCGGCCTTTGCGGACGGATTCCAAGGCGCGCGAGGCCGCCGTGGCCGAGATCTTCCGCCGCGAGGGGTTCTACGTGGTCTCTTCGTGAGGTGCGGGGTAGGGGCGGACGCGTCGCCGACGCGTCCCTGCCTCAAGACAATTAGGTCGTGACGCGGTCCCGACCCTACCTTCGGGTTGCGGAGGGGGCGGGGACGGGGCATGGTGGGCGCATGAAGCGATTCACCCTGCTCGTCCTCATGCTCCTGGCTGGCCGGTCGGAGGCGCAGACCTTCGAGCAGGCCGACGTCTTTCCGTTCGGGATGGACGGCGTGAAGGTCTACCGCATCCCCGGCTTGCTGGTCACGCCGAAGGGCACGTTGCTCGCTTATTGCGAAGCCCGGCGCGACGGGAAGTCGGACTGGGGTGAGATCGAGGTACGGCTGCGCCGCTCGGTCGATGGCGGTGTGACGTGGTCGGCGGCGACGCAGCTCGGGCACCATGGTCCGCGCCTCGAAGGCAACCCGCGTAAGAAGACGGGCGGCGAGAAAGAGCAGACCGTCAACAATCCGGTCATGGTCGCCGATCGCGAGACCGGCATCATCACCTTGCTCTATTGCGTCAACTACGCGCGCGCGTTCCTGTGTCGTTCGACGGACGACGGCCTTACGTGGTCGGCGCCGACGGAAATCACCGCCGTCTTCGAGCCCTTCCGGAAATATCAGGATTGGAAAGTCATCGCGACCGGCCCTGGCCACGGCATCCAGCTCAAGTCCGGCCGTATGGTCGTCCCCGTGTGGCTCGCCTATGGCAAGGTCGGCGATCACGGCCCTTCGTTCGCCGGCACCATCGTCAGCGACGACCGCGGCCGGACGTGGCAGGCGGGCGAGGTGGCCATGCCCAATCAGCCGGAGCTCGGCGGCCCGAACGAATCCGTGGTCGCGGAACTCTCGGACGGACGAGTCATGCTCGTCTCGCGTACGGTCGCCAAGCCCAACCGCAAGCTCGTGGCCTATGCCGCGGATGGCGCGACCGGCTGGACCAAGCCCGCCTTCCACGCCGACCTCTGGGAACCCGTCTGCATGGCGAGCCTCACCACGCTGGCCGGACCTTCACCGGCGTTGCTCTTCTCCGCCCCGCGTCGTGTCGCCGTCGACAAGGCTGGGCAGGAAATCCCGGGAGGCCGCGGCAAGCGCGAGAACCTCACCGTCATGCTAAGCGTCGACGACGGCCGTACCTGGCCCGTGAGCCGGACCCTCGAAGCCGGCCCATCGGCCTATTCCGACCTCGGGTCGCACGGCGAAAAGATCTACTGCCTCTACGAAGGCTCGGCCGGGATCCGGCTGGCGCGCTTCGACCTCGGGTGGCTCCGTTCCGCGCGCTGAAGGGTTTCGCCACCTGGCCGTGGGTCCTGGGCGCCGCGGAGCCGATGATGACGCCGCCGGGTCAATCGATCTCGATGGGCCCGGGCCGGCCGAAGCCAGCGGGTTCGCCCTCCTTGGCCGCCGTCGCGGCGACTGGCGACTTGCAACCCTGCGGCCGGATGCGACAAATAGAGCCACCCCTGTGTGGCCCCGTCGTACCCTTCTCCTGTTTGCGTTGTTAGCCCAGCTTTCGGCGTCGGCCGCCGTGGATTTCGTCAAAGATATCAAGCCCATCTTCGAGGACCGCTGTCTCGATTGTCATAGCGCCGAAGAGAAGAAAGGCGGCGTCGACTTGTCGTCTTATTTCGGAGCGCATCGTCCGGCAGACAGCGGCGAAGCGATCCTGACCCCCGGGGCCACCGGCGACGCACTGCTCATCCACGTCATTACCGCCACCGATAAGAAACGGCGGATGCCGCCGAAGGGCGCCGCATTGACGGCGGACCAGATCGCGACGCTGAAGCGATGGGTGGCCGAAGGTGCCGTGTGGCCGGATGACGGCTGGCGGCCCACTCCGCACTGGGCCTACGTCGCGCCTCGCCTGCCCAAGGTGCCGGCCATGGCCGGCGCTGGCGCTCGTAACTCCATCGATGCGTTCATCGACGCCAAGCTCGCCGCCGAAAAACTGACGCGGGGTCCCGACGCCGATCCGGCCGTCCAGTTGCGCCGCGTGGCGCTGGACCTCACGGGTCTTCCGCCCACCGTCGCGCAGGTCGACGCCTTCCTGGCGGATCCGTCCGACGCCGGCTATGCCCGGCTGGTCGATCAATTCCTGGCTAGCCCGGCCTTCGGGGAACGTTGGGCCCGCCCCTGGTTGGATGCGGCCCGTTACGCGGACTCCGAAGGTTACCAGCGAGATGCGGAGCGCTCCCTCTGGCCTTGGCGCGATTGGGTGATCGACGCGCTCAATCAGGACATGCCGTTCGACCGTTTCACGGTCGAGCAGCTCGCGGGCGACCTGCTCCCCGCCCCGACCCTGGCGCAGAAGATCGCCACTGGGTTCCAACGGAACACCCCGCTCAACATCGAGGCCGGCACGGACCCGCTCGAGGATCATTACAAGCAGGTCGTCGACCGCGTGAACACTCTCGGAGCCGTCTGGCTTGGCACGACGCTGGGCTGCGCCCAATGCCATAACCATAAGTACGACCCGATTTCGATCGTGGAATATTACCGCGTCTTCGCGTTGTTCAACCAGACGCCGATCGAGAGCCGGCAGCAGGGGTCCAAGATGGGGATGGCCGGCATGGTGCCGATCGGGCCGACGGTCAGCCTGCCGATGGATGAAGCGACGAAGAAGCGTCACGCCGCGCTCGAGCAGGCTTACAAGAAGAAGGAAGCCGCCTTGCTCGCCGTCTTGGAGCCCAAGTGGGCCGCCCTCGCGGCGGATCCGAAGAAGTTCGCCCGCCTGCCGGAAGCGACGCAAGCCGAGCTGGAGCTGGATCCTTCCGAGCGGACGTTCGATACCTATCAGACGGTCGTCCGGGCCGCCTTCCGGACGGATCAGGAAGTCCAAGCCCTTTGGGCGCCCGTGGCCGCCAGTCAGGCCTTGTTGCTCAAGGTGCAGCCAGCCACTTCACGGGTCATGCAGGAGCTGTCCGAGCCTCGGCCGACGTATGTCGCCAAGCGTGGCGATTTCCTCTCACCCGGCGAAAAGGTCACTGGTGGAATGCCGTCGGTGCTGCCGGCATGGCCCGCCCAGGCGCCGGTGAATCGGCTCGGCCTGGCACGGTGGCTGGTAAGCCCCGATCAGCCGCTGACGGCCCGCGTCACCGTCAATCGCCTTTGGGCGGAGTTATTCGGACAGGGCATCGTCTCCACGTTGGAAGAATTCGGCACGCAGGGCGCGCCGCCGAGCCATCCCGAACTGCTCGACTGGCTGGCCGTCACTTTTGCCTCCGAAGACCAATGGTCGATGAAGCGGACGCTCCGGCGCATGGTGTTGTCGGCGACCTATCGGCAAAGCGCGGCCGTCCGGGCGGACGCCGCGGCGCGCGATCCGGCTGACGTCTGGCTGTGGCGGCATCCTGGGCAGAGGCTCGACGCGGAGACCATCCGCGACAACGCCTTGGCGATCAGCGGACTCCTGAACGCGAAGATGGGCGGACCGCCGGTCTTCCCGTGGCAGCCGGAAGGTTTCTGGCGGCCCACCGCCGGGGCATCGCTCAACAAATACCGGTTCTCCAAGGATGGAGACCAGTTCCGCCGCGGCATCTACACCATATGGCGACGGACGGCGCATTACCCCTCGTTCTCCATCTTCGACGCTCCTGATCGAAATACCTGCAGCTTGCGACGTGGCCGGAGCAGCACGCCCTTGCAGGCGCTCGCCTTGCTCAATGACAAGGCCTACGTCGAAATGGCCGCCGCTTTCGCGCGCCGGATGAGCGGAGAGTTTTCCGGGTCGGTGGACCAGCGCATCGAACAGGCCTTCCGCACCGCGTTGGCGCGCAAGCCGACGACCTCCGAGCGGCAGCAGTTACGGAAAGTATTCGAGGCGGCGGTCAAGGCCTCCGGCCAGGAGGCCGACGGGTTCGTCGATGTCGCCACGGTGATCCTGAATCTTTATGAAACCATCCACCGCGGCTGAGGCCCCCGACCGGCCATGAGTTCCCAGCTTCATCGACGGGCCTTCCTTGGCGGCCTGGGCTTCGGCCTGGGCGCCACGGCCTTCAGCCGACTGCTGGCCGCTTCGCCGGTGCGCCCGCACTTCACCCCCAAGGCGAAGAGCGTGATCTTCGTCCATCTCGTCGGGGCGCCCTCGCAGCTCGATTTGTATGATTACAAGCCGGCCTTGCAGAAGCTCGACCGGCAGCCCGCCCCGCTTTCCTTCTTCGAAGGCAAGCGCTTCAGCTTCCTGCGTGGGCATCCCAAGCTCCTCGGGACGCCTTACGCCTTCAAGCAGCATGGTCAGTCGGGCGCGTGGATGAGCGAGCTGTTGCCTCATCTCGCCGGCGTCGCCGACGACCTGACGTTCATCCGGTCGATGCACACCAAGGAGTTCAACCATGCGCCCGCCCAGCTGCTTTTCCATACGGGCCAGAATCGTCCGGGCTACCCGGGCTTGGGCTCGTGGGCTGACTACGGACTGGGAAGCGAGAACCAGGACCTGCCGAGCTATGTCGTGTTCATGACGGGTAATTCCCCCGGAGCTGGCTCGAACCTATGGGGCAGCGGCTTCTTGCCGAGCGTGCATCAAGGCGTCGAATTCCGCAGCAGCGGCGAACCGGTGCTCTTCCTCGACAATCCGGGCGGCGTCGACGCCGCCCGCCGTCGGCGCGTGCTGGACGGCGTCAGCGCGCTGAACCAGGAAAAGCACGGCGAACTCAAGGACCCCGAGATCCTCACCAAGATCAGCCAATATGAGATGGCCTTCCGGATGCAGTCCAGCGTCCCCGGCCTGATGGATCTGAAGAGCGAACCGGAGTCCGTCCGGAAACTGTACGGCGAAGGAGATTTCGCCCGACAGTGCCTCTATGCCCGCCGCTTGGTGGAGTCCGGAGTCCGGTTCGTCGAGCTTTTCAACGCGGACTGGGACAGTCATGCGAGCCAAGACCGCCGCCTGCGGGCGGGTTGCAAGACGGTGGACCAGGCGTTGGCGGGGCTGATCCGCGACCTCAAGCAGCGCGGATTGCTCGACCAGACGTTGGTCGTCTGCGCCGGCGAGTTCGGCCGCACGCCGATGTTGCAAGGCAACGAGAGCGCCGAAGGCTGCGGCCGTGACCACCATAAGGATGCGTTCACGATCTGGATGGCCGGCGGCGGCCTCAAGCCGGGCGTACAATATGGAGCCACGGATGAGACCGGATACCATATCGCCGAAAACCCCGTCGAGGTCCGCGACGTGCACGCCACGCTTTTCCAGCAGCTCGGGATCGACCACGAAAAGCTGACCTTCCGTTACCAAGGATTGGATCAGCGACTGACCGGCGTCGAACCGGCCCGCATCATCAAAGAAATCATCGCATGAAAGCCGGCAGGTTTGAGGAGGAGCGCCACCCATGAAACGGGGCCGCCTCGTCGTCGGCTTGCTGCTGTTCCTCGCGACGGTGGCGGGGCAAGGGCAGGAACCGCGGCGCGGCATGGTCGCCGCGGTGCACCATCTGGCCAGCGAGGCGGGGGTCGAGATCATGCGTCGCGGCGGCAACGCGGTCGACGCAGCCGTCGTCACCGGTCTCGTGCTCGGCGTGGTCGACAGCCATAACTCCGGGCTCGGCGGCGGGTGCTTCCTGCTGCTCCGCCTCCCGTCCGGCGAGATCGTCGCGCTGGACGGACGCGAGACCGCGCCGGCCGCGGCGACGGCGGACATGTTCTTACGTCAGGGCAAGGCGGTGCCGGAACTCAGCCGGACGGGCGCGCTCGCCGTGGCGGTACCCGGCCAGGCCGCGGTCTTCCATGAGGCGGTGACCCGTTACGGCAAGCTGCCGTGGAAGGTCCATTGCGAGATGGCCGCCCAGATCGCCGAAGCCGGTTTCCCCGTACCGCGCGCCTACGCCGCGCGGATCGCCGCGGTCGCCCAGGACCTCGCCAAGTTCCCGTCGTCCCGCGCCATCTTCCTGCGCGCCGACGGCACGCCGCTCCAGGAAGGCGAGATTCATCGGCAGCCGGAGCTGGCGAAGACCTTGCGGGCGCTCGGCGCCGGCGGACCGGATTGGTTCTACCGCGGGCCGTTCGCCCAGGCCACGGCGAAGTGGATGCGCGAGAACGGCGGCCTGATCACCGAGGCGGATTTCGCCGCTTATACGTTCAAGCGACGCACCCCGCTCGAGGCCACTTATCACGGCCGCCGGATCGTCGGCATGCCGCCGCCCAGTTCGGGAGGCGTACATGTCGCGCAGATCCTGAACATCCTCGAGGCCAAGGGGCCGGTGCGGCCTGAGGATTCCCCGCACGTCGTCGCCGAGGCCATGAAGCTCGCCTTCGCGGACCGGGCGTTCTGGTTGGGCGACCCCGCATTCACCAAGGTGCCACGCGGGTTGGCCGACAAGGATTACGGCCAGAGCCTCGCCGCGAAGATCGACGTCGCCAAGGTCACGCCGGTCAAGGACCACGGGACGCCGCCCCGGGCGGACGAGCACGTGTTCGAGAAGCACACCACGCATTTCTCGGCGGCGGACGCCGCGGGCAACTGGGTCGCCTGTACGTCGACCATCAATACCTCGTACGGCTCCAAGGTCGTCGTCCCCGGCATGGGCGTCGTGCTGAACAACGAGATGGACGATTTTGCCGCCGAGGCCGGGGCCCCGAACGCGTTCGGCTTGGTCGGCGCGGAGGCGAATCTCCCGGCGCCCGGCAAGCGCCCGCTCTCCAGCATGTCGCCCACGCTGGTCTTCGAAGGTGAGCGCCCCGTGCTCGCGATCGGGGCGGCCGGCGGACCGACGATCATTTCGCAGACCCTCCTCGCGCTGCTGCATATCTTAGACGAAGGCGACACGCCGGCGCAGGCGTTGGCACGCCCCCGTTTCCATCAGCAGTGGAGTCCGGATGAGCTGCGGGTCGAGAAGTCGATGTCCTCCGCCCTGAAGGAAGACCTGCGCCGCCGCGGGCATGTTTTAAAGGAAGTGGACATCATCGGCTCGACCCAGGCGGTCGGCCAACCGGTGAAGGACGGACCTTTTGTCGGCGCCCATGATCCGCGCTCCCGCGAGGGCCGGGCCGCGGGGTGGTAGCAGCGGCCGGTGCAAAAGTGCAAATCGGCCTACGGGCCTGTGCAAAGGTGCAAAAGTGAAAGCATCATTTCGGGTGGCGGGTGGCGGCCCCAGGTGGCAGGTGGCGGGTTTAATCCACTCAGTCCTCTGTTCAGTTGCGGCTATGTCGTGACGCGGTCCCGACCCTACCAGCGCGGCAGAGCCGCGAGGGGGAACGTTGACACGTGGACACGTGGGCAAGGGGCGAAATAAGAGGCACAGTTGACCAGAGGCCCGGAGGCTCGGAAGAGGCGGCACTGTCGTGAAGCGGTCCCACCCTCAGGATTGCGGGATGGAGTGGGAGGGGTATAAGGGAGGTATGAGATACCCCTTGTTCGCGTGGTTCGTCATGGTCGCGTGCGCCGTCACGGCGAAACCCCTGCAGGTCTACATCCTCGTCGGCCAGTCGAACATGGAAGGCCATGCGAAGGTCGAGACGATCGACTATATCGGCGAGGATCCCGCGACGGCGCCCTTGTTGAAGCGACTGCTTGGGCCGGACGGCAAACCGGCGGCCGCCAAGAACGTGTGGATCTCTTACTACACCGGCATCGGCGAGAAGAACGGCGAAGGCTTCGGTCCGCTGACGACCGGTTATGGCTCGCGGCAGGATCCGACCAAGGACGGCGGCAAGATCGGACCGGAGTATGCGTTCGGCCTGGCGATGGAGCGCGCGGGTAACGGGCCGGTCCTGATCATCAAGGCCGCGTGGGGTGGCAAATCGTTGAACTACGATTTCCGTTCGCCGGGCGCGGGGCCGTATCCGCGGACTCCGACCGACCTCGAGAAGGACCGGCATCCGCTCGCCGGCTCCGGGCATTATTACCGGCTCATGATGGCGCACGCCAAGCAGGTGCTCGCGAACCCGGGACGCGTCTGCCCGGCTTACGATCCCAAGGAAGGCTACGAGCTGGCCGGCTTCGTCTGGTTCCAGGGCTTCAATGACATGGTCGACGGGAATTTCTATGCCAAGCAGCCCAAAGGCGCGGCCGGCAACCGCTTCGCGCTCTACTCGGATTATCTCACCGCCTTCATCCGTGACGTCCGCCAGGACCTCGGCGCGCCCAAGCTGCCGTTCGTGATCGGCGTGCTCGGCGTCGGCGGCAAGGATCCCGGCAGTGAGGACAACCTTGCCTTCCGCGAGGCCATGGCCGCGCCGGCGGCGCGCGCGGAGTTTCAGGGCAACGTGACCGCCGTGCGGACCGCGCCGTTCTGGGACGAGAAATTGGGCGCGATCCAGGATAAGAAGGACAAGGTCCGCCAGATGGCCTTCGAGCTCAAGAACAAGGGCAAGCGCTCGGCCAATGCCGACGGCAAGATGACCGACGCGCAGCAGAAGGCCTATCTCAAGGATTACGAAGCCAAGCTGATCACCCCCGAGGAGGCTGCGATGCTCAAGCGTGGGGCGTCCAATGGCGGCTACCATTACCTCGGTTGCGCCAAGACCTTCGCGCTGATGGGCGAAGCGTTCGCCGAAGCCAGCCTCCGGATGCGCGCCGCCCAGAAGTAGGCCGCGAGGCGAGGTCGCGGCGGCTTACTTCGGCGCTTTGCCGTAGTAAGGAAACCGGTCCCACGCATCGTCGGCCTCATCGAGGCGTGGGTCATGCGTGTCGCGCATCCAGGCGTCGACCCGGGCGCGTTGAGCGGCGAGGTCCGCCGCGTAAGCCGGATCGGCGGCGATGTTCGTCAATTGATCCGGATCTTTGCGCAGGTCGTAGAGTTCCTCGCGGGGGCGCTTCGCGAAGATGCGGGCGAAGAACGGCCGGCCCCGGGCGTCGTGCTGATGGGCGAGCAGGAAGTCTTTGGTCGCGGTCGTATCGACGTCGCCGAAAGGGCGGCCGTGCAGGAAGAGATTATCCGGATCGCCGGCCGGCCAGCGGTCGGGGCGCAGATTGCGGACGTAGAGGAAATCGCGGGTCCGGACCGCGCGCATCGGGTAGCTCAGGTGACCGTGGCGCACGTCGGCATGACGTTCGCGTTCGATGAAGACCGCCTCGCGGCCGGCGGCGGTTTCGCCGCGGAGCAGGCCCGTGAGGCTGCGCATCGTCATCGTCGAGGGCGGCCGCAGCCCGGCGGCTTCAAGGAAGGTCGGGGCGAGGTCGCCGAGATTCACGAAGGCGTCGACCTTCGGCGCCGACTTTGCCGCCTTGCCCCAGCGGACCGCGAGCGGGACCCGGGAGCCTTGGTCATAGCAATTGCCGAGACCGCGGGGCATCTGCCAACCGTTGTCGGAGCAATAGACGATCAGCGTCCGGTCGAGTTCGCCCGCGGCTGCGAGCGTCGCCAGCACGGCGGCGGCTTCGCGGTCCAGGCGGACGATGCCGCCGTAATAATTCAACAGGTCTAGGCGCACCTCTTCGCAGTCGGGCAGCTCGGGCGGAATCGTCAGCCGGGCCGGATCGAGTCCGGCCTGCCGGGCGTCATCCAGATAGGGACGGCGGCCGGCTTTCGTCGCCGTGTCGGTGTTGCCCACCCAGAAGAAGAACGGCTGACCCGGCCGGCGGGCTTGCAGGAAAGCTTCGAGGCCCGCGAACTTCGGGCCGACCGGGTTTTCTTTCCAGCCGGAGACCTCGGCGTTGCCGGGCGCCCACGGTTTCCCTTGGTAGCCGATCGCATAGCCGGCCTCGCGGAGCAGCTGCGTGACCACCGGCGTATCCTGCGGGAAGCCGCTCCAGAGCGAGGCGCGTTCGCCGAGTTCATGGACGGCGCGCCCGGTGAGCAGGCTCGAGCGGCACGGCGAGCAGGACGGCGCCGGATTGAACGCATGCGTGAACAGCACGCCTTCCTGGGCGATCCGATCGAAGGCCGGCGTGCGCGCGTGCGGATCGCCGAGGATGCCCGCATGGGGAAAGCGCCAGTTGTCGCCGAGGATCAGCAGGATGTTCGGACGATCCGCCGCGCCGGCGTGGAGCGCGGACACGAGGAGCAGGCAGAGAGTGGCGGTGAGGCGCATGGCGGCAGGGCCCTGGGGGCGTGGGCTCGAGGATGAGAAGATAGGGGCGAGGGTACGGGGTGTCGAGTGTGGGGGATGGAGCGTAAGCGAGAGGCGGAGAGGGCACGCAAGTCGTCGGGACTTTGTCAGGTTCCAAGGGGGCGGTTGTCGGTTCGCGAACGGACGTGATAGTGATCACGTCCCTACCTCAGGATTGCAGGCGGGCGGAGGTGGGGTAAGGTGAGGGTATGCTGATTCCGATCGAAGAACTGAAGATCTTGTATCAAGGAGCCATCGCGAATGTCACGGACTCGCCGCCTCGCCCGGTCTTGTCGGCCGAGCGTTATCAGGGCGGGTTCGGCTTCCTCCGCAACGGCGTCGAGTACCGGTTGGCTTTCGACGCCGCCGAGTCGCCGGAGTGCATGACATTGCAGACGAACCTCGATTTCATCAGTGGTCGCGCCGGCCTGGAGGTCATGCGTCGGCATGTCGCCCAACTCAACGCGGAGAAGAAGGGCGTCAAGTTCGTCCTCGTCGAAGCCCCGGCCCCGTTCATCGTCTGCTCGGTCGAGGCGATCCTCGCGGCCTATCGTCGCATCCCCAATACCGAGGTGGCGGAGACTATCCTGCAGAGCGCGATCCGTCGGCTGGAGGACGTGACGGAAGAGATCCGTTTGGAATTAGGACGTAGAAGGTAGGGGCGCGACGGTGTCGCGACCGCGGGAAACGGGCCATGGGGCGGACGCGTCGCCGACGCGTCCCTACCCAGAGGCAGTCAGGGCAGCCCGCGGGGCTTTATTTACCGGCACCCGCGGCCGCCTTTTTCCCCTTCCGCGCGCCCTTCGCGATATCCTTCTTCTCTTCGGGGCTCAGACTATTGGTCGGCGCATCCGGTTCATTGTGCTTCGGCATCGCAAGGCGCAGTCGCTCGATGATTTCTTTGGATTCCGGCTGAGCGGCTAGGTTCCGGTGCTCGAGCGGGTCGG
>Ga0209229_10000760_pt1 | contig 13282 bp, 14 predicted proteins | sample SanBayMetagenome_FD_187466 | JGI IMG/M metagenome (GOLD analysis project Ga0209229, IMG submission 187466) | Freshwater and sediment microbial communities from dead zone in Sandusky Bay, Ohio, USA (SPAdes) (version 2) | ecosystem: Environmental > Aquatic > Freshwater > Lentic > Sediment... | reverse complement strand
TGACAAAAGACGATAAGCAGCCGCCTCTGCCGGATCTTTTAAAGATTCGATAGCTTGATCCATAATCAATTCTGAGTTCCATGACTCCTGCACCAACAGGCTTAAAGTCTCCCAGATTACCCAGCCCAATTCGGTCAAGTCGTTTCTTTCTTTGCCGATCTCGCAGAGCATCTAACCATTGTTCAAAGGGGCAGTTATCGTCTTTTGTCACATATAAGACCACTTGCCCTGGCTGTGCCTCCATAAGCCCCTAACCGTTCTATAATGGTTATTTCTGATTTTGTCACAGTTTATTTTTATTAAACTGTGACAGATACTATTATAAATGTTATAATCATCTTTAGGATGAGTCAGTAAAATCCAATTTAAGAGTTTGGTGTTAATATGGCGCGTGGTGGTAAGCGTAAGGGAACAGGTCGTCCGGCAGGCAGTGGCGAGAGACGAGAATCTACAAAAACAGTGCGTGTTCCACTGAGTTTTGCAGAAAAAATTCCTGAATTACTTCAACAACATCAGGAAGAAAATACTCTTGAGAATCTCCAGTTACCAGCTAAAGCTCACGAAGAGTGTTTACCCCTGGAAAGGCTTGTATGGGAGGCTTTTGAAGTCTTTTGTTTTGATTTGGTTGCCCAGATTCTCAAACCTTCAGAGATTTACCGCTACGGTACACAAGGAAACGAGCAGCAGGGTGTTGATATTGTTGCGTGCTTAAATAATGGAGAGAAGAGGGCATTTCAATGTAAACAGTGGCAGCATTTTAACCGAAGTGATGCAATAAAAGTTATCCAGCAGGCTAAGGATTTTGAGGCAGATTGCTATATTTTACTTTTAAGTCGTGTGGCTAGTGTTGAAGTCCGAAAGGTTATTGCTAATGATCCCAGGTGGGAAGTTTGGGATGTACACAATATTTCACAAAAAGTCCGAGAACTCCCGCCCGAAATTGCTCGTCGGCTAATCAGATATCACTTCCATCCGGCATGGCAAAACGCATTTTTGGGGATTTCAAAGCTAACTCCATTTGTCTCTTCGGAGGATTTCTTCCAGAATTGGCTGGATTCTAATAAACCATTTAACCACACTTGGAAACTAGAGGGACGGGATGGTGAACTTAAGAGCTTGCATGAGTTTGTGACATCAAGTGAGAAGCAAGTTGCAATTTTGCCCGGGCGTGGTGGGATTGGTAAAACAAAATTACTGTATGAATTTGCCAAGACATTTGATCATCCTCAGTTCCATCTTTGGTTTGTTGAAAAAGGCAAATTAGTAACTCCTGAAAATGCCAATGAGTTGCCCTTATATCCATGCGTTATTGTTCTTGATGACGCTCATAAGCCTGAACATGAACAGGATCTGAAAACTGTACTTGCTCTGATGCGGGAACGCTACAGGAATAAATTAGCTGAAATTAAATTAGTTCTTTCATCCCGTCCTCACGCAGTTAAACATCTTAATTTAGTTCTTAGAGAAGGAGGAATTAGCTCATCTCAAATTTTAATATTGGGTGAGCTTAAAAACTTGAAACTATCTGATGCTAAATTTTTAGCTCGTCAAGCATTAGGATCTGACTATGCTCACTTTGCTGAATTATTAGCAACTGTGAGTCAAGATTGCCCTTTAGTAACAGTAGTAGGTGGGCAACTATTATCAACTAAGAAAATTCCTTTGTCTTTATTAGAACGTGATGAGAATTTTCAGTATGAGGTACTCAATAAATTTGAAAATGATTTAGTTAAAGAAGTTAGTAATGATATTGATCCTAAAACCTGCAAAGAGCTATTAAATTTAATTGCTGCTGTTTCGCCGATTCAGTTAAACGAGTCGTTTCAACAAACTGCACCAATATTTCTAGGCATAAAAAAGTCAGAATTCATTGCCCAGATAGGAATTCTTGAGCAATCAGGAATACTTCTGCGTCAAGGTAATGGCTTGAGTATCACACCAGATGTATTATCTGACTATATTTTGCACAAAGCTTGTGTCACTCCACAAGGATATTTAACAGGATATGCTCAAGAAGTATACGCACATTTTAAACAAGTTTGTTTAAAAGAAATATTGAGTAACTTAGCTGAACTTGATTGGAGAATTCAATCAAGTTCAGCTAAAAAAATAAACTTACTAGATGATATATGGACAGAAATTTGGCAACAATTTCAATCTTTATCCCATTACGGTAGATGCCAAATTCTAGGAGTTCTTGAAGAAGTCGCCTACAATCAGCCTGAAGAAACACTAAAATTAGTTAAATTTGCTATAAATAATCCTACTACATTAAGCGAATCGAAGTACACTTCTTTTGATACTCATGAAGCTGTACTTAGAAAGGTTCCTGCCTTGCTGCACAAGATTAGTTATACGATGGATTACCTTTCTGAGTGTTGTAATCTTCTCTGGAAGTTAGGTACGGATAGAAAAGATGATTATCATTCCGAACCTAATCATCCCATCCGAATTTTAATTGATTTAGCACAATACGGACTATATAAGCCATTTGACTTCCAGAAGATATTACTAGATTCAATTGAACGGTGGCTGAAGCCAAATATAATGCCTGAACATATTAATTTACTGTTAAATATTATCGATCCAGTTTTACAGAAAGATTTTGATGCAAACTACCTAGAAAACTGGACAGTTTACTTCCGTAAAATTAGGGTTTCAAGGAAGGAGACACAACATCTGAGGGATCAAGCACTTAATCTAATTAATTCATGTCTGAAATCAGATCAAATAAGGGTTGTTCTGCGTGCTTTGAAAAGTTTAGCTAAAGCATTAGAGCAACAGATAGGGCAATTAGCACCCTTAACTCCTGAGCAGTTTTCTCAGGAATGGGAATCTGAGCAATTAAAAATAATAGAAATTATGGCTCAGTTTGTCATTCAAAATACCAATGCACTCTTGCACTTAGAAGTTATCGATATTCTATGCTGGTATGCACACCATAGTTGCACTGTAGCTATTAAAGACAAAGCGAGAGAGGTTATCAATTCTATTCCAGATACCTATGAATTAAGACTCAATAAAGTTTTATGTCATAAATACGATTGGGACTGGGATGAGGATACTGAGAACCCGCATCAAAGATACAAACAACTTATTGAAGAAATGCCTCAACAGACCGCCAACGAATTTTTACAAAGATATCCAGAGGCTATTGATGGTGTTCAAATTCTTAATCAAAAGCTACAAGAAATTCAAGATAGTGGTTTCCAGTCAACACCTTATTATTTTATGGAAGCGATCGCCAAGGCTAATTTAAGCTATGCCACTTCAATGTGTCAGCTTTTAATACAAAAATCAGACTTACTACTGACATCACATCTGACTCCACTATTATCTAAAATCAGGCTTGGTAATCCTGACTCTGCGATTGAGCTTATTCAAGATGCTTTAAATATCAATAGTCCTAATCTTTTAGCAGCCGTTGCACGAATCTATCTCGCTCAAGACTGGGCAAAAGAATTTCGTACTGAGGATGTTATGTTTATCGAAAAACTGCTCAGTCATCCTAACCTTAATATTAGATGTGTTGCGATTACATCATTGGGAAGATTGGGTTATTTTAATCCTCACCTTGCTGTATCTTTAGCTCTTTCTGTGAATCTAGAATATAGCAAAGAACTTGCCAGTGAGCTATGTCAACTCTTTACTTTTGAACCAGGCATTAATCCGAATCTGCTCACAGATAAACATTTAGAAGAGTTACTTTCCAAGTTTTTAGTAATTAAAAGTATTGATGATCACTGGATTGAACGATTTCTGATGTATGCCTCGAAAAAAGTACCCGATGTAGTCCTTGAGTTTATTTTGACAAGGATTGAGCAAAATATACAAACCTCTGAAATCGATTATCAACCGCTACCCTATGGAGAGTTGAAATATACTTTTCAACTAGACGATAACAACAAAAGTAAGGAAATTCTTCGTACTATGCGAGAAATGTCTTTACAGAAAACGCATACAGTAAGATTTTGGTTACCCAAACTTTTTCGATCTGTCTTATTAAGTGCTACAGTTCTTAGCCTTAGTATATTAGATGAATGGATTGATTCAGAAGAGATAGAGAAGGTAGAAGCTGTTAGTCTTCTTCTGAGTGTAATACCTCAATTTTTTATTTTAACTCGGATAGAGTTTTTGACTAAGCTTCTTGAACAAGCTTATAACCTGGGAGATGAATGCTATGAAACGACTACTAAGAATCTCTTCAACGCTTTAATTATAGCTTGCCGTGGGGGAACAGTAGGGCAACCTTATCGAGAAGATGTGACTTTGCGTGATCAATCATTGGCGATCGCATCACAATTGCTAATTGGATCACCTACTCATAAATTTTATAGTTCTTTAGTGAAATATGCTGAAGCCAACATTACCAGAGAAATTGCTTTAGATGCTACACAGATGGATTAGTTCAGAAAATGACTTGCCCACTCGGTAAATTATAGGCGATGGGCTACGCCCAGCAGGAGGCTATCGCATTCCGCATCCCCTCACAAAACGCTCCGGTACAGAAGCCAAAACCGTCGCCACCCTTTCTAAATTGCTCTAATTTGAGGATGACTCATACAGATGACTCATACAGCCGTTTTTTTAACTCTTGTGCAGCCAATTCTTGCTCTCGCACCTTACCCACCCGCAAACTATCCACCAAACACAATAACTCATAAAATAAAGGATCAGCCTCCACAGCCGATTTTAAGACTTTCCTTCTGTTGCTGTTATACAAATGGCACTGTTCACAACGCTGTAAAGCCTCATACACGACAGAAGCACTGGTCTTTAAACTTTTTGCCAAGTCATCATAAGTCCACATCGAATCTAAACAGTGAACTTTGAGCAAGATGACGATATCTTGAGGTTTTTGAGCCGATTTCATTCAGGAGCTAGTTAGCAATATTCTTTATTCATGAATTACGAATAAAACTATTATAGCTTAAATAATTTCACTTGAAATTGGCGTTTGAAGGGGGAATGAAAACCAATCATAATATCTGAAGTGGGTACACCCATCTCGACATGATCTCATTCAAGATTAGTCGTTTTGAGTCTGTAAATAGGCACTTAGATCATCCAACGAGTCAAAATCGAGGACAGCTATACTTAAGTCTTCAAGTTGTTCAATCGATAGAGCCTCCACCTGGGCTTGTATCTCTGGCGGTAGCCCATTTGCGAGTAAAGAAAAATCTTGTAATTTGTGGTAGAGTTGATTAAGAATAATAGCCAGAGTCGCTTCTTTACGAACAGTAAGCCTCGTTTGAGTAATCAACGCTTTGATATCGGCATTGAAGGAAATCTCTTGGGCAGCAATACTCGCCTCTTCAACAATCCTATTGCCCAGACGAATATTATGGCAAGCATCCCACTCCGTTTCTGCCGTCAACTCGGTTTCATAATGGACAACAATCCAATAGCGTTTCAAATCACTCATACAACTTCACAATTTCAAGGGTTTATATTCAAGGAGATGTGGCAATGACATCAAACCTGTTCAACGAATTTATCGATGCCGGCCCAGAAGCCAAACTAGAATTGATCGAATCCAAGCTAATTGTCGGTAATACCCTAGTTGGCAGCCGTCTGCTACTCAAACAAATTCTCGCCGGATGGGGAGCGCGGGCCGCCATCGCCCTAGCCCCCATACAACAATGGTTAGAAGCTCTCCGTCTTACCTATAACGCGCCCATTCCAGACAGTACAGAAGCCATCACCACCACCTTACAAACCTGGGCAGCCAGTTTCCACTACCAACCAGAAGACCTGCTACCCGGTTTTAGAGGAGAAGAAAACCATCACAATCCCATCCGCAGTTATATCAGCCACACCTTCTGGGAAATCGCAGAAGCACTAGGAGGACAATCATTCAGTCGCGATTTTGTCATGCGCCTAGGCAACAATGGCTTCACCCCAGACATCTTATTATTTTTAGGGCCACCGCGCAACACACTCAGAGAATACTACCTGAAAGGGCCAGCCGAAATTGTCATCGAAATACTGCGACCCGGACATGAATACACAGACCGCATCATCAAACGAGACTATTACGCCGCAGGTGGAGTGCCAGAGTACATCATTCTCAATCCGGCCCAAAAAGAAATCGAATTTTGGCGCTTAATCAACGGAAAATACGAGCGAATGGCTCCTGACCCATCAGGATGCTACCGACCGCAGAGCGTACCGGGGTTAGTTTTTGCCCCCGATAATCTGTGGAGAGAAGATGAAGACTGGTATCGCTGGCCCCAAGACCCTCCAATTGTTTACATTGAAGGCACACAGCCAGAAGGTCGAAGACTGCGAACAGTAGAGAATGGTTTAGGTTGGGGATGTTTACCATTTAATCCCCAATTGCAGTTAGAGCCAGTACCGATTTCTTTTGAACAGTACATTGCTTGGTGTCCAGAAGCCAAGTTTGAGTTCTGGGACGGGAAACCTCAAATTGGTGGTAAAGAAGGCATTCGCAATTTGATTGGGATGTTACTGATGACCTTTGGTTTAGCAGATGCTTTAAAGGTCTTGTCGCCCGTTGAGTGGGTAACAGCGTTATTAGAAACAGAAACTCTAAGCTTGCAAGATGCCCAACGGAAAGCAGTTTGGTGGGATTTAGCTCGTCAAGCAGCTAATCTATTGCGTTCTAAATATGGGGTAACTCGCTTGGGAGTCATTGGAGATTTAGTCAAACCTGAGCCCTTAAATTTTTGGTCTGAAATTACGTTGGTTGTTTGGGATTTACCGGGGAGGAAAGATTACGAGATTTACCAGGATTTGTCTAATTTGAGCAAGGAACCTGAGATTAACTTTATTGAGGCAGATAGCAAGTATGCTACGCTGGCTCAACAGCAAGCAATTTCTCAATCGTTGGTTGAAATTTAGGGCGGGCTGAATTAAATTCTTAAATTAATTCCTCAAAAACCAGCTTGAAAAATCTCGGAAGCGGTTAAACTTAACTCTGGAAACGTGAGTGATTCAATGCGTTGATTTTCTCGAAATTGACTGACTTGATACTCGCCTTCAACAAGCTGGTAAATAGAAAGAGTCGGTTGTTTAGGATTACCGATAAATCTTCTCCCTCCTAATCCTAAATAATCGACAATCCAGTATTCTGAAATCCCTAAAATTTCATATTCTTCTAATTTTAAAGCATAATCATCACTCCAATTGGTTGAAACTACTTCAACAACCAAAGGAACAGAACTGCCTTGAGTAATAATTGATTCTTTTTCCCATCGGGGATTCTCTGCAACTCGTCGTTTATCAATAATAATCACATCAGGTTCATATCCAGATTCATCACGCGCCGATTTAATCACGCTTTCTTTAGGGATAAAATAGGGAAGTTTTAATCGTCTAATTTCAAAGTTCAGTTCAGCAATCAGAAAACCAGCTACCCGCGAATGTGTGCCTGTGGGTTTAGGCATTTGTACAATTTCTCCGTTGTGTAGTTCATAGTGACATCCCGACCCTTCTGGATACCAAGCAATAAATTCATCAAACGTTACAGTTTTAGGTATAGCTTGAATCATAATCTTTGTTTAGGGTTATTTGAGATAAAATCAAACCTAGATTCTATTCTAATCTTCCTCAACTCTATCTCAATCGCACTCCGCACTCTTGATAGCCCCTATGAACACCCTCCCGTCTAATTCTGCTGTTGAAATTATTCCAGCTTCTGTTGTGGGGACATTAGCTGAACGTAATGTGATGGAGGATTTATTAGCTACCAAGCGTTCTGAGAATACCCGGAAGGCTTATAATCGGGATTTAAAGGATTTCTTTTGGGCAGTAGCTCATCAAGAACCCACTGCTCAGTTAGTTATAGAGTTTTTACAATTATCCAAGGAACAAGCTTTAAGTTTGGTATTAGGTTATAAGCAACAATTGTTATCTAAAAAGTTATCAGAAGCAACGGTGAATCGACGTTTAGCCGCGATTAAAGCGTTAGTTACATTCGCTTATCGGATTGGGCAATGTGCTTGGACATTGGCAGAATTAAAGGGGGAGAAAGTCAAGACTTATCGGGATACCACAGGAATTCCCCCGGTGGCGTTTAAGAGGATGTTGCAAGTTCCCAATCGTCGTACAGTTAAGGGCAAACGAGATTATGCGTTATTAAGGTTGTTATGGGATAATGTCCTACGGCGGGAGGAGGTGTGCCAAGCCAATCTTGAGGATTTGGATTTGGAGGGGAAAACGTTGAAGATTTTGGGGAAGGGGAAGGGAACTCAAAAAGAAACAGTGACGTTATCAAAGCCAACGGTGGAAGCTTTACAAGATTGGTTAGTAGCTAGACGAGAATTAAAACGGTCTAAACCGTTGTTTATTGCCTTGGATAGAGCGAGTTATGGACATCGGCTGACGGGGACGGGGGTTTATAAAATTGTTAGTCAAATTGCCAGAGAAGCGGGGATTAATAAGCCGTTATCGCCTCACCGGATTCGTCATTCGGGGATAACGGCGGCATTGGAAGCAACGAATGGAGATGTGCGAAAGGTGCAGAAATTGAGTCGCCATTCAGATTTGAATACGTTGATGATTTATGACGATAATCGTAAAAATCAACAGGGGGAAGTTACTGATTTGTTAGCGGATTTGGTTTGATAGTTATACTCATTTGAGGAGTTGGGAATTTAACGTTAATATAGTAGTTACATTTGTAATTACATTTGGGTAAGTTTCATGATCCAAACCTTAAAGTTACGCAAAATTGGTAATTCCGTAGGGGTGACATTTTCTAAGGAGTTATTAGAAAAGCTCAACCTTTCCGAAGGGGATACTGTATTTGTGACGGAAACTGAACATGGACTCCAGCTTAGTCCTTATGACCCTGAATTTGAGAAAGCGATGGCTATTTATCGCCAAGGTAGCCAGAAGTTTCGTCAGGCGTTGAAGGAACTCGCTAAGTGAATGAACCAACTTGGCTAACGGAACAAATGGTGCTTGCTATCCATGAAGATTTGATTTCTCAGTATGGTGGGTTATCTGGGGTGAGAGATAGCCCGTTATTAGCCGCGAGTTTAGCCCGTCCCCAGCATAGATTTTCTGATCAGTCGGAAGTTTCGCTCTGGGAATTGGTGGCGGCTTATGGTTTTGCTTTGTGTAAAAATCATCCCTTTGTGGATGGGAATAAGCGGACAGCTTTTATGGCAATGTATGTTTTTTTGGGGTTGAATGGTTATGGTTTTAACGCACCAGAGCCGGAGATAGTATTAGTGATGGAGGGTTTAGCATCGGGGGAAATTGACGAAAATGCTTTGCCGGTGTGGTTAGAAAAATATGCTGATCAATTTCTCTCAATAACATGATCTAATATCAGGATTATTGTGGTTTATTCTCTAAAAAATGGCTGAGGATTTAAAAAATGAACCGAGAAAATTTAATTGCTTTTTTAAAAGCTCATGGGGCAGAAATTCGTGGTTATGGTGTAAAGTCTCTGGCTTTATTTGGTTCGGTAGCCAAGGATGAAGCCACGGCTAAAAGTGATATTGATTTATTAGTGGAGTTTGACGGCAAGGTGACGTTTGACTGTTACATGGACTTAAAGTTTTTTCTGGAGGATAGTTTGGGATGTCCCGTAGATGTCGTTAGCAAGAAGATGTTAAAGCCTCAAATTAGAGATGTTATTGAAACAGAGGCTATCTATGTCTCGTAGTCTCCGACAGTATTTTGAGGATATTTAAAATTAGGAATTATTGAAACTACTTCATGAAATTTTGGTAGATAGACCTTTGAGAATGCCTAATACTTCATAAAGTGAGTTGGTACGGGGATCTAGTAGCGAAAACTCGGCTGACCATGCGTATTCTGGTTGTCTCGATTTTTCCATTTTCAGGAATAAAAAGTTATTCCCATTTGTCACCATGCCAAAGGTAGGATGAGTTGGTTGGTTGGGGCTGGCATACATATAGGCAAGGGTCTGAGGAATGGCAGAATATGTACTGAATTTCAAGCCTTTGGCTTCGATAACGGCTATCCATAGTTTGCCATTAAATACCAAGACATCTAAGCGACCACGCACAGGCTCATTATTGTCTTCTTCGTCAATGATAATTGGGTCTTCAGCCGAAATATCAAAGGGGTCTTGATAAAAACCTGCTATGTCTAACAATGGCGATAAAACTAGCATTTTGACTAATACTTCGATGGTTTTACGGCGATATAGCACTTGTCGCATAAATTGGTTGCGGATGCGATCGCACTTGGCTTTTTCTTCTTCAGAGAGTGCTATCGGTTCTAGCCATTCGGTAAAGAAGTTGCTATCGGTAGCGACTTGTAGGTTTAATCGTTCTTCTAGTTCATAAAGTGTGATTTCATTGGCTTGCATGATTTTTATTTCTCCTATAGGGTAAGTTGTTTATCACCTTTGGCTTTTTTCTTGGGAATATCGGGAATAATCTCACGGGGTGACAACCCCGTCAAAAACCTGAGCTAGAGGGAATGGAGCCAAATTGCGGTAAAAAAAGATGGGGTAGTATTCGTGAAAAGCCCCATCAAGTTAAAATGATTCCTCAATTTTACCAAATCTATCTGCAACAACAACTCAAAGAGACTGAATATCTAAAAAAACAATTTTCAGAGTTTTTTTGAAATTATCAGTTACCTTTCGACCCGTTTGATAGACTTGATCAATAACATTAACAACGACAGATAGCCCCGTATTAGTGTGAGTTTTTTCCATGAGAGTTTTGACCAAACCGAGACTGGTAAAAATCACTCCTTGACAAGCTCGAGTTAGATGAGGAAAAAGTCGATGTTCAATGGGATTATATTTAGATGTATAGGGAGGGTAATGAGCAATTCGGATCTCAATTCCAATTTCATCAACTAACTTTTGTAAATCTTGTTTAAAAATATAATGATTAGCATTATTACTACCACCCCCATCACATTTGGCTAAAATCGAATTGGCATGAGGATAGAGAGCTTTTCCATAATAATTCCACCAATGTTTAAGAGCTTCACAAGCAAATTCACTGGTATCTTTACTGTTGCCTAATTTTACATATCCTCAAATCGGGTGGTGATGCCATTTTTCTGCCGTTCAAGCGGAGACTTTTGAGTGAGAAATTTTTTGAATATTTTGTCAGCTTTTAGCCGATAATAAAATTTAGAGATCAGTTTAGATTGCCTGATAATCAGAAATGTCATTTTTTTTATCAAGATTTAACTTACTTGAAGGATATAAAGCTATGGAAAAACTAAAAATACATCCTCAAAAACCTGAGATTTTAAGCTCAGAGAGCAGCTATGAAAAATTGATTGCTATGGGCCGGAATGCTAAAGCCGGAGTTTTTATTATGTGTCAATCTATCGACTTAATGAGAAAACAATGGCAGCCCCGAATAACTGTCGCACCCAAATTTTTTTACAAAATGTCAGTTATAAATGAGGAGAAATCAAAAAAATATTGTGAAGTATTGTAACGAAATCTCAAGATTGGCGTAAAATTCTAAGGCTTCAATCAATAGATAACAAGAAGCCCTAATTAGCCAGAATGTAGTCCAGACTTAAAAACCAGAGGTGATGTTAGTGGGAGTTATTTACATCGGCGATCGCGAAACGGGCAAAACGTCCTTAGCAATGGAGTTAGCCCATCCTAACGGCAATTATGTCAAAGTGATCAGTCCAGACTATGAGTACCTGAAAGGATTCCTATTTGATCAGGAACTCCAACGCACAAGGGCGACTGAGGCTGCACAAGCTAGTTATGAAAGGACTTTAGAAATACAAGTTACTCTCCCGACGGGTTCTAAACAAATTTCTTTAGATTGGATCGATACCCCTGGTGAAATCTGGCGCAAAACTTGGCAATCTAAAAATTCTGATCAGTGGAAAATATTTTTAGAAAGTTTGCGTCAAAGTGAGGGGATTTTATTAATTCTTCCTCCCTATCGAGAATTGATTAAACCTAGTTATGATCTTGATCTTTTTATTACCCAAGAACAATGGTGTAATCGGTTTAATCGATGGGTTGATTTCTTCCACCAAGATTGTCCCAAAATTCGCCATTTAGCTCTTTGCTTGAATAAAGCAGATTTGTTTTGTGATTTGCAAAAAGAAGCAAATCAACTGGCTTATATCCCCAACCGTTCTCGAATGAATTGGCAGCAACGACATGATTATATTTTTCAACGATATTTTAAACCGATTCACAGCCAAATCAAAGAAATTAATAAAAAAGTTTCAGGGTTAGCGGTAAGATGCTTTATTACCAGCATTCAGAATCGAGATTTGTTGGAACTTCCTTGGATTTACTTTGGAAGTTTTTTAGCTAAATAAAAAGAGAGTGAGAATGGGCAACATTTGCATTATTGGGCCACGAGCTTCGGGAAAGACAACCTATTTAGCCGCTTTAGCTTATAAAAAGCGACTGAGTAGTAAATCAAAAAATTTTAACTTGCAACCTCTGAATGATGATTCTAGGGCAATTGCAGATAAAGCAGAAAATATCATTTGTCAAGGAGAATCTGTGGAACCAACCGTGATTGGGGATGTGATTCAATCCGTTGATGATTTGCCATTTTATTTTTTTAATATTGAAATCAAAAAGAATGTTTTCAGTAAAACGGAATCCTTTCAATTGAATGTACGAGATTACCCAGGAGAAGTGTTTGAAAAAATTGCTGAACCTAACCTATCGGATTCTATTCATGAAGAATTTATTAAGGAATGCTTGATGAAAGATGTTATCGGTTGTTTAATTTTATTACCGGAATGGAAAAAGGGAACTGATAAATTTTATAATCGGGTAATGAATCGATTTATTGACCTCATGGATGTTAATGATCGACTCAAGGATTTAAAATTAGCAATTGCCATGAGTAAGTGTGAACGAGGAGAACTTTGGCCAGGAAGAATTGAACCCGAAATTGATTTGTTTGGAGTCCATTTACCGAATACTCAACTCACCTTAAAAGAAAGAATTCCTCCGAAAAATTTAAGGTTTTATGCCTTATCAACTTTTGGAGTTCTCGGAAGAACTGATCCGCGTCCCAACCGAGTTGATGAACAGGGGAAAGAGGGAAAAGCTTCTGTTTTAAGGGAAGCCTCCCATTGGCATCCTTATAACATGATTGACCCTCTGTATTGGCTGAGTAAAAAAGGATAGAAAATTATGTTAGATTGGCTCAAAACAAATCCGAAAAAAGGTTCAACCGAACCCCAATCTATTGATAAAGATGCGGTGTTACGGGTAATAGGCGATCGTGGTTCAGGCAAAACAGCTTATATGGCATCCTTAGCCTATTGGCCAAATGCTGATCCGAATAGTCCAGTACAAAGTGTGATTCCCGTT
>Ga0209229_10000759_pt1 | contig 13295 bp, 18 predicted proteins | sample SanBayMetagenome_FD_187466 | JGI IMG/M metagenome (GOLD analysis project Ga0209229, IMG submission 187466) | Freshwater and sediment microbial communities from dead zone in Sandusky Bay, Ohio, USA (SPAdes) (version 2) | ecosystem: Environmental > Aquatic > Freshwater > Lentic > Sediment... | reverse complement strand
TCGCCTCGCCACGGATACGGCACTTCTTCGCCGTGTTGCGACCGGGTACGAGTGTTCCGACTTCGGTCACTTCCGCTTCGGGGAACGAAGCGCCCGACACATCCGCGTTGTCGCGCGCGTCAGGGCTGACAGGGATCTGCTGGATCGTGATCATCGCTCCATCGGGAGACCCGATGTCGGCCGTGATCTGCTCGTACTCGACGAGTTGCGGAGGAGACCCAGCCGTGATTCCGTAATCATCTCCATCGACCGCTGGCGTGCTGTCTCGCTCGATGACCCACCGCGCTCCGCTGGGAGCAAGCGTGTCCCATCGAATCACCCAGTTGCCCGGGCCGTTGTAGAAGCGGTTGATGCCAGCAGCGAACGGATCATTCTGCGTGTACTGACCGAACGGACGGATGGCGAAGCGCCCGTCGATCTCGCTCGGAGACGGCGTGGCAGCGGTTCCTCCGTCATACAGCACGGATCCTGATCCAGCCGCATTGCCACCATCGATCACAAGCGGGTTCAGGTTGATGACGAACAGGCTGTCCGTCTGCAATCCAAGCGCAGTCTGCGCCGTGTCACCCTTGGTGACGCTGATGATCGGAGACTGGCTCAAGTCGTTGAAGCCGCTTGGAACCTCGTACTCGTCATCTCCGAGATCAACGCGAATCTCGTTCAGCATCACGCGGTACGGCAACTGGCCGATCACGGGGCCGACCGTCAGGCTGCTGCGCACGAACTGCGCTCGCTGCGCATCGTCGCCCATCTCCGAATCCCATCCATCGACTCCGATGGGGAACGCCCTATCGATGATGCTGATCGACTGGGATCCACCGAGGAACAGCCGACCCGACTTCGTTCGGGAACTCCCCACATAGCAGCCCGATGTCGGAGCGTAGGTGTTCGGATCGGAGAAACGCTGCGGCCAAAACGAGTCGGTCTTCAGGTCGTAGTAGAGGTGCAGGCTGGCTCCCTCTACACCGCTGACCGCCAGCAGCATCCAAACACCCTCTCGGTCGGGGTCGTAGCACAGGCATGGAAACACATCGCCAGTAGCGATGGAACCAGCGAGCGATGCCGTGGCCGTTCCGATCCCGAGCGGCTCCGTGGTCGATTCGCTGCTCAAACCGCCTTCGGATGTCTGCACCTTGGTGTCAGCGCCCGTGGCGCTTCCATCCTCGGTGTTCAGAGACCGAAGGGTTCCTCCCGAGAACGAACTGGTTCCGCCGATGGCGGGAGTTCCGAAGTCGATGCGGAGGAAAAACGAGTCGAGCCTACCTGCGCTGACTCGGTTCGCGCGGTTGAAGTTGAAGTCATTGGCGTTGATGAAGTACAGGCCATCGTTCGCAAGGATGAACGCGCCCTTCTCCTGCGACTGGCAGTACGCGCGCTGACCTGCGATGCCGATCGACTTGGTCAGGCTGACCATCGCGACCTGTTCTTCGAAGATCGGATCCGTGGTGAGGAACGAGAACGAGTTCGTGCATCCGAACATCAATCCCGTCTGCGCGAACGGGAAGATCGCGACGATCGGATCACCGAGTGTTCCATATGCCGTGCTGACCGTTCCACCTATACCGCTCATCGCTCCAATGAAATCGCCTCCACTCCACCCATCAGTACCAGCAGTTACGGCAGAAACCTTGTCAGGTGCGCAGGCAAACCACACATTCGGGGTCTTCTTGTACCCAGCGAGAACCACGCGAGCGCCCCATCGGCAGATCAGCGTGGCTCTGTTTCCTGCTGGACTTGTGGATGGATCCGTGTGGTATGGGCCAAGCACAGAACCACTCGTCGAACCCCAAATGGACACTCCAGTAGTGGTGTCCGTCAAAAGCACCTTCGTGTAGTTCGTGCCATCGACGAAGTAGAAGTACTCGTTGAACTGAACGCCCTCGACGAACCCAGTTGTGTTCAACAGAGCAGTTCCCTGACCGGGGAAAGCGGTTGCCGTTGCAGTCAGGTCGGCGTTCGGATCGGCGTAGTAGATGACCCCGTTCCTGACGAAGATCAACTTCTCGACGAGCGTGCTGCCGATGTACGCCCTGAAGGTGGACATGAACTGCACGCTGCCGAGGTTGTACAACTGCGTGCCGTTTCGCGTGCTGATCCGCATCCTGCCGCTCCACACATCCGAAGGCATCATGTTCAGGCATGACGGTGTCATGCCTTGCGGGATCGCAGAGAACTGCGACTGCTCCGTGAAGCCCTTGAACGGAAGTTGGACGGGGATGTGCGTCAAGTGATTCGAATGAGGTGAAATGCGAACGGGTTGCCCGGACTTCCAAGGCTTGATGACCCATCGCCTTGGGTACACGCGGTGCTAGTCAGCAATACCGATAACGGAGATCCACCAGCGGAATGAAATAGACCTCTCCATGTCTGACTAGCAGGGCATCTGATGTTCGAAATGCCCGTCGATGCGTTGGTGAAGACGGTTGGAGTTCCCGTGTAGGAAATGCCAATCTGCTCGGTTAGTGGAGTTGCGTTGGTTGCGAATGTTACGAATGCGACCTGCCCGATCCGGTTGGATTCAAGGTAGTTCTTGGTGACGGCATCCTGCGCCGCAGTTGGATTTGCGAGACTGGTGATTTTCTGTGACCCCATGTTGAGGGCCGCAGCCATCTGCCCAGTCACCGTGAAGTTGCCCGTGACGGTAGCATTGGCCGCCATCGTCACGCCCTGCGCGGGGCCGACCGTCAATGCGGTCGATCCAGCAGTCGCGATCACAACGGTGTCCGCTGCTGTGAACGCGATTCCCGTGTTCGTGTCTCCAGTCGTGGTGATCGCGGGTGCGGCTGCGGTTCCAGCGGTGAAAGAGGCAACGCCTCCGAAAGTAGACGCTCCAGTCAGCGTCGAAGCGCCATCGACCACAAGCCCAGTTGTCGTGTCCTTCAGCGTGATCTTCTTCGCCACGACATCAACGCCTTCGGTCGCGCTGATTCCCCAAATGTTCTGCGGAACCCACGCGCGCCACGCAGAGACATCACCGTCATACACGCGCGTGTACGACTTGGGGGTGACGGTTCCATCACCATCAGTCCAAAGGTGCTGCATAACGGTCGTGCCGAACTTCAGCACGAGCATGTTGATGCCGCCGTCAGCGGCCTTGATGTCGATGGGGGCCGCAGGAACCGTACCGCTGGTGATCGATGCGATGCCAGCCCAACGGTACACGCCAGCGACACGGTTGGTTGCTGCATCGATGTCCGATGCTGGAGACGAGAAGTACGGAAGCGTTCCGCCGAGCCACGGGAGCGCCGTCCAGTTGTTGACATTGTCACCGATCTTGATCTGCTTCAGATCGGTGTCGAGGCCGATCTCGCCGACATCGAGGGTCGGCGGCGTTCCAGCGGCCCATTGGGCGGTCGTGTCGCGGCGTACTTGGATCTTTGCGGTCATTGGTCACCTTCCTCGACAAACCTCGGAGGCACGATGTACATGCCCTCGGGCAACTCGATGCTGTTGGCCGACAGCGTCCATTGGCCGTCAACCAGCATCCACACCCTTCCCTTCACTCCCGGCCCCAGCCTCACCGGGCTTTGGTCGGGAATGAACACCGCCCTGCTTCCGCAGCCACTCGCGAATGCGAGCGCCGCCACGACGAAGGCGATCACGATCCACATCAGCATCGACCGCCACGGAGCCACGCTCCATGCGCTTTTCAAGGTACGACAGGAGGCCGAGGGCGATCTGCGCGATGACTCTGTCGAGCATGGTGCGTTCTCCTCAAACCAATCGTCGTACCCTTGGGTCACTTCGCGCCAGCCTTCTCCGAAGACACCTTGTTGTCTCGCGCGAACAGCAGGCCGAATCCCGCGATGCAGGCGGCGATGACTGCGGCCCAGTCTGCGGTGGTCGCGGGGTCGTTGTCGAAGGTCGCCGACAGCGCGCCACCGATGGCGACAAGCATCGCGCCAACGCCTGCAACGGTCGTGCGCCACGAAGGGATGAACTCGGTCAAGACTTGCTCCTTTCAAGACGATCCAGCCGTGCGGCCAGTTCGCGCAGACGCTCTGCGGTCTGCTGATCCGTGAGGTTGAAGCCGACCTGCGCCTTGGCAAGATCGGAGACGATGCTGCTCAACTCCTTGACCTGCTCGCTGGTGGTTGCCAACTGCTGATCCTTGCGACCCATGTACATCAGCACCGTTCCGATGCCGATGCAGATCGCGACGAACTGCGCCCATGATGCCACAAGTTGAGAGTTCTTCTTGCTGTCCTCGGTCACGATGGATTCCCCAAAAATCCGCTGCGATACCTGAATGGATCAGAGACAAACGCTCCCGCGCGGGAGGTATTCAGGCGACCGTAGTCCCTCTGCGCAATGCCATCCTTGATGGCGGCTGCGTTCCAAATGGGGCCGTTGTCGATCTCGATCAGCCGCGCCGCAAGACCTTCGTCTTCGTAGGCAACCGCGAAAGCGCGGCAGTAGGCGATCAGAAGAGCCTCGACATACGGAGGAACTGGGATGATGTAGGTGTCGGCGGTGACCGCATTCGTCTCGCCCGAGACGGCCGTCCATCCAGCGCGATAGCGCATGATGATGGCATCGGTCGTGGTCGATTGCGGAGTCGGGTAGAGTTCAAGCCGTGGAGCAGGAAACGCAGTTCCAGCCACGAGAGGGGTCACATCGTCTGCCTGCGCCCACGGACGGGAGAGCGCCGCGTAGTAGACGCTGTCCACCAACGCTGGGGTCATGCTGTTGCGGAACAGTTCGATCTGCTCGGGGCTTGTGAGTTCGACGCGCCAGCCAAGGCCAGCCTTCGTGACGAGGCTGATGATCTCCTCGGCATCACCGGGCATCGCCGCCCAGTTCTGATTGGCTACCAGCGAGACAGGGCGACCCGTGCGCTCACGGAACCGCCATTGCTTGGAGAACAGGTAGTTCCCAGCCTGATTGACGATCTCGGCGATGCGCTGGTTCTGCGTGACACCGCTGACGATCGACGGTTGGCCGCCGAGCGCGAGGAGGATGTGCTGGCGAAGGCCACCGTAGGTAAGCATGGAAGCGGGTGGCCGTGGTTTCCCACGGCCACCCGGTAGTAGGTTTCAGATCAAGCGCCCTGCGAGCCGAACGCCCAGCCGTTGAACAGCACACGGATGGATGCCGCGCCTGATGCGTTGGTTGCGAGAGCAAGACCAACGGCGGCCCCGACAAGCGTGACGGCTGGCACGAGAATGCCAGCGTCAGGGGTCAGAACGGTCGTTCCGATGGTGGTCGTTCCGCTGATCTTCGCGGTGACCATGCCTGCGATGCAGACCTTGCAACGGGATCCTGCGGCGGCTGCTTCCGTCACAACGCCGTAGATGCCACCTTCTCCGAGCGCCGCCGTCGAGAGAACAACGACATTGAAGGGGTTCTTCTTGTCATCGAGATCGTCGTAGACAGCGGTGCTGGTGTAGGTGGTGTTGTTGCCAACGAGATCGAACATGACGATGTCGCCAACGGTGACGGCAACGCCTGCGATGGGCTGGACGATGACCTGATGCGGCTGGGCCGCAGCGAGGTTTCCAGCGGGAGCGATGATTCCTGCGATCATGTGTGTGTCCCTCCTTTGGGATCAGGTAGCGGCGAACGAAAGCGGAGCGACAACGCCATGACGCTGGCGGCTGTTGCAGAACAGGTTCGACCAGCAGTCCACGGGCTGGACATAGGTGAACGGCTGGTTGGGGTGACGGAGAACCTCGTGCTGCTTGAAGTAGCGCCGAGCGTGGAAGATCGGCGTGAGGTAGTTGCCGTTCACGAAGTAGTAGCGAGGAGCGCGCACGATCGTGTTCGCACCAGTCTCGGTTCCGAACGACGAGATGCCCGAGGTCGCCGTTGCGCTGTATCCGTTCGCGCCAGTCACGCCGTTGTATCCAGCGAGGGTCTGTGCGGCGGCCGTTCCCGTGTTCGCTGGGCAGATCGCGGCGGTGTCGAGATCGGAGCAGTAGGTGACATCGATGCCTGCGTAGGCAGGGCTGCTGTAGGAAGCATCCTGATACGAGACGAGGGTGTCGTTGGAGAGACGAAGCGCGTTGCGGTACTGCTGAACGCCAGCACGACTCGTCAGGATCATCTGACGGTTGAGGTTGTCGTTCTCGAAGTACTGCTGACGGGTGCTGGGAGCCTCGTACTTGATGCGCATGAACATGACATCCATCGCGCTGAAGAGGTTGTTGAGGGCGACCGTGTGACCAGTTCCCTGTGCGTACACCGTGTTGGCGGTGAGCGCAGAAGTCTGCGTCACGCCCCAGTTCGTGCCGAGCGGGGTGAGCGCGGACGGCTGGCAGTTGTACAGTTCAACGCAGTTCGTCCAGCGGTTCTCCGTGAACGGAGAGATGCGCATGACGGTGTGCGCCGTGTTGGTACTGGCGGTGTACGGAGCAGTACCGCGAAGGCCGAGAGAGCCAGCGAAGTTCTGCGCCAGTTCGGTGAGGAAGTACGGGAGCGAGTACGGCAACTTGCCGTTGTCGGACTCCATGTTCGCGATGGACGGCTGCGCCCACAGATCCTCTTCGAAGCCGTTGAGCATCGAAGTCCACATGCGCTGTTCCTTGATGCGCTTCAGCCGCTTGTAGGCGACCTTGGTGCTGGAACTGGTCTCGCCCGTGTTGAGTTCGACCTCCGCGTCAGTCCACGACATGTGGTCGATGTGGAAGCGCCACGGGGCGCGCACATAGTCGGTGACCTGCGGGTTGCGCCACACGAAGGTGTCGTTCGGCTGGTAGTGGTCGTAGGTGCGCGAGTCATCGAACATGATGACATCGCGGATCTCGGTTCCACCCTGAATGGTCTGCTCGCGGGACTTGCCCTTGAGGAGACGGCTGAAGGCGTAGGTGTTCTTGACGGCCTCGTTGATGACCTGATCGGCGCTCGTCAGGTATGACGGCCCCGTCGAGGTCATAAAGTCGTTGAAAGTCGTGATTGCAGGCATGATGCCCTCGTTGGTTTAGCGTGAAAGGATTCGGAGAGCGTCCGCGCGCGTGCCGCCTGAAAGCAGGATGTCGAGAACCGCGTCCTCCCGATCGATCTCGCGGGTCTGACGCGCAGGCGGTTGGCCCACGGTCGGACGCGCGGAGTTCCTCGGATCAGGACGCTTCGGCTCGCCTGCCCTCATTCGGAACGCCTCTTGGACGATGTCCGAGATGGATTCGAACTGACCGGGATTCTCGCGCCCGATCTGCGCTGCCACCTTGGTGATCTCGTCGATGGTCGGGGCGTTCTTCCCGTACATCGATGCGAGACGCTCGTAGGCGCTACGAGTTTCGTACTTCACCTCCATCGCCTTCGTCTTCTCTTCGAACTCGGAGCGAAGGCGGTCGGTGATGGTGCGAAGAGGCTTCGCAGCCTCGTCGCCGAAGATTTCCCCGAAGGCAGACAGCGGATCGGCATCGGCCTCACCGTCATCGGACTGCGCGGAGTTCTTCGGGGAAGTCTTCGGAGCCTCCTCGGCATTCGCCTTCTTGGCTCCGAACGAATCCACATCGGCCTGCCTCTTCGCCGCCTTCAGCCCCCAGTCCTTCACCTTGGAAGGATCGGCGCGGATGGAGTCGATGATCTCGGCCGGAACGCCGTCCCGCTGCAAAGCCTTCAGCGCCCGATCGAAGTCGGGATCATTCGCTGGAGCAGTCGGTTCAGGCGTGCGATCAACCCGCCGTGGCGCGGGTTCGTCGATGCCGAGGAGACGATCAAGGACAGCGTCCTCGCCTTCGGAGTTGTCCGCTTCAACAGCGGCTTCCGCAGCGAGTTGCTGCACAGGATTCAGCGTCTCATCGACGGGCTTGGCTGGTACTTCGGGTTCTGACATTTCAGTCCTTTTCGAAACCGTGCCGCGCCATGATTTCGCGTTCATGGCGCTTCGACATCACGATGGGCTTCCCCTGCTTCGTAGTTTTGCACCCCTCCAGTTTTCGCGGAAGCGAAGTACTGACATAGGGATACTGACTTCGGTTGGTTCCCGGATCCACCTGCGGAGTGCTGGCGATTCGGGTCAGGGTTCGCCCTTCGTGTGTGATAATACTGCCGATGGAAGGCGCGTCACGCATCATCATTGCGATTTCAACCACATTTCCATCGGAGTCGAGGAACTCGTACTTCATGTCACATCGCCCTGTTGGCGGCTCCTTGGAGACCTGCCCTGCTGCTTGCGGGGATCGGATTCGGTTCGCCCATCTCGTTCAGCGGCGGCCCACCTGACGGCCCGGGCATCGGCCCAGCCTGCGCGGCCTGCTGCTGCTGGGCCATCTGCATCATGGCGTTCTGATCGATCATGTCGGCGAGGTGCGGCATGTTCAGCGCATCGCCGACCGTCGAGAGGATCTCGCGCCACTTGATGAACGGCATCGCCATCATGCCCTGCGCGACCGAGGTGGTGATCTGAAGGAGTTCCATCGCGCGCTTCTGCACGAGCGCCTCAGAGACGCGCTCCATGCTGTACGCATCGACGGCCACCTCAAGATCCTCCCACCCCGGCATCCGCACGCCGCCCGTGAACTTCGGGTCAGCCTCCAGCAACGCCTCCGCGCCCTCTCGGCCGAGCGGGAATGCGACACGATCGTCGTGCCACATGTACCACAAAACTGACCGAGCGAGATCATCGACCGACTCTTGGAACTGGCGCTTGAGGTGCGCCATGCGCATGGTGGCGCTGGACTCGGCCACGGCGACCTCGGTCGCTGTCGCCGAGCCTTGGATGTTTCCTCGCATCGCATCATGGATGCCCGACACGCGGTCGAGTCGATCCTGCGCCATCTGCGAGTACTGCACCTGCTGCTGGGTGATGCCGCCGACCTCAAGGTTGACCACCTTGTCCTTGTCGAGGCTCTCCGACAGGATGATGTAGTCGTGCGGCCTGTCCTTGATGTCCTGCGCCAGTTTGCTGTTGCGCGCATCGACCATGACGAGCCGCTTGTAGGCGGCCGCGCTCGACCGAACGCTCACGAGGTGCGCATTGAGATCCTCGACCTGCGACTGGATCGCCATCAGAGGGGACAGCGGGTACGGGTCATCGGGGACGGTGTACACGCCGAAGACGGTGTACGGGCCGTTGCGGGGGCCGAAGTACGGGATGGGCTTGCGGATGTACCCGTCCCACTTGCTCGACTTCGACCGACCCTTCACGAAGGTGTAGATCGTCCCGTTCACCATGCCGGGGCCGAGCAGTTCGTCGATCTCCTCGGCCACCGACTGGTCTGACTCGGGAACCCAAACCTCGTACACCGCCAGTTCCTTGCGATCCTCGATGTCCCGTCCGTTGTCATCTCGGATTTCGTCGAGATCCGTGCCTGATGGGATGCCGAGGATCGCCTCGATGTCGTATGTCTTGTCGTTCTCCGCGCGCGCGATGAGGTCGTTCTTGTCCATCGCGTAGCAATGGCCCATGAACCGAGCGTCCTCGATATGGGTCGCGGCGGGATCCATGAAGAACCGCTCGGGGCTGATGCGGTAGACGCGCGGAAGGTACGGCTCCTTGCCATCGGTCTTCCTCACCTCGGGGCGAGGCTCGCTGACCGTGAGCGCGACTCCGTAGGTGAACAGCATGTCGGTCGCGACACGCTCAAGGGTGCGGCGCAGTTTCGTGATGCGCGACCATCGGTTGATCGCGATCTGAAGCCTGCGCCCGATCATCAGGTCGAGCATCGGCTCGCCCAACTTCACGCGGAACTTCGGCGTGTCGTGGATGATGCGGGGAAGCACCAGCGACACATACTCGTGTCCGAAGTTCTCGGGATCGTCGATGTACGGATCGGCACGGTCATCTCGGAACGCTGGGCCGTGGTACTTCTCGACCATCGTCCGAAGGGACGAGAGGTGCGTGTCGCGAAATCGCTCCGCGCTCTCCACCTCCCGGCGGATGGAGTCGAACGAAAGGTCGAGCATCGATTACCTCACTTGGGAGTGACTTCGCCGCCGCCAGTCAACATCGACTGGCCCTTCTTGATGAAGGCAGGCTTCGGCGCACGGCTCTTCTTTCGGGCGTGAAATCCGCCCTTTGCGCCATTCTTGCCGCCATCTTCGCCGCCGTTCTTCGCGCCGCCGCTGCCGTATCGGTTCTTCGCCTTCATGGTGATCTCCTCACTTCTTCGGCGCGGTGGGCATCAGAGCCTTCGCCTTGGTGACGGTCGGTGCTTTCGATGTCACGATGACCTTGCGAGCGGCATTGGCCGCAACGGTACGGGGCTTTGCCTTGGACTTCGCCATGTTCAACTCCTGCGCTTCGCGCACTTCTTGCAGTTTCCGTTCATCTTGCGCCCCGCCTTCGCGAGCGGGGTCTTCGCCTTGCCGGAGCGGTGCATCTTCTCGTGCATGAGACGCTCGCGCTGCGATGAGACTGGTGTCGGCATTACTTGCTCCTGTTCCGCGATCTGCTCGTCACGCGCAGGTTCGACCTGCGGTTGTCGCGTGGGTTTCCGTTCCTGTGATCGATGTCCTTGCCATCGCCCTTGGAGACGCGGCCCTCTCGCTCCGCAGCGCGGCGCACCTTGTTCCGTGAAGCGCGATCCTTCTTCGACGCGGTCGAGGAGTGGAACTTCGCGTATTCGGCCTTGTAGTCGCGCGGCATCAGCACTTCCACCTTCGGCGCGCAGCCTTGCCGCGCTCGCCTGTCCAGCCAGCGGAACGGGCGCAGAACGACTTCTTGCGAGCGCCGCCCTCGGGCTGGGGAGCCTTGAGGTTCGACCCAGTCTCGCGGTTGTACTTCGCGCGGCCCTTCGCGGTGAGGCCAGCGCCCTTCGACACGGGGAGTTTCTCACCGCGTCCTACAGAGAGGTTGGGTGCGCGCTTCTTCATCGTCGCGGCTCGTGCTTCCTCTTCGCGTCCTCGTCATCGTCCTTCTTCTTCTCGTCCTTCTCGCGGAGGTCTTCGAAGGGACGGGTGATCCGCATCCTGCCGCCACCAACGGAGATCGTTCCTCCAGCAGTCGGCTTCGGTGCTGTCGGAGTGATCGCCATCAGCGGCTCTTCTTCGGCTTGGGCCGCTTGGGGCCGCCCTTGCCGCCGCCCTTGCCACCGTTCCCCGTGGAACCCATCTTCGAACCGTTGGACTTGATCGACGATCCACGCCGCATCTTGTCCTTCATCGAGTTGCCGTAGCCGCCGCCGTAGTTCATCGGAACACCTCGTCGTGCTTGAGAATCACACCCATCGAATCGCTCGGAAGAGCCGTGTCCCTGTTCTCGGAACTGACTCCCTCCTCACAAAGCATCAGCGCGCCAGCACAAGCGATCACACGATCGCCGTGAGACTCACGCGCGCCCGATGCTAGGTCGCGTACAGAGGCGGCCTCGATCGATCCGTCCTCAAGTATCACATAATCCATCATCTCCCGCAATGTTTCCTCGCTCGGAATCCGAACAGTCCCCTGACTGATCGCCCGAGACAGCGCCCCCAGCAGCGTCCGCTTCGCCCTCCGACTGCTGTTCCAGCCGATCCGAACCGTCAGCCGCTCGGTCGTGGTTCCCACCATCCGCTGGCGGTACACCGCCGAGTACCCGATCCGCTGGAAGTCGTGGTGCATCGCCGCACCCGGGCCGTTCACCTCCCAACCGATCATCGGCAGCCGCCTACCCCTGTAGACCGTCATCGCCACCTCCACCATCTCCTGCGCCAAGTCGTGCGGCGGAACATTCGGGTCGGCAAACTCGGCCACCACCTCCCTGTTGTCCGCGTCCATCACGCAGATCGCAGCGTTCGCCGACCCCGTCCCGTAGGACGGATCCGCGAACATCACATATTCCCGCTCCACATCCCCGTGCCTGAACACCCGCCACCGCCCGTGGGGATCCGCCACGAACCGCCCACGGAGCAACTCGCACTTCTCCCCACCCACCGCGAACTCATTCGCGTGCGCCGTCACCACACCCGGGGTGAAGAAGTTCGAACCACTACCCACCTCGGTCGCAAAGACATTCTGCGCCATGTCCACCGTGTCGCGGCGCTTCATCTGCTCCCCAAGCCACGGTGTCCACACGAACTCCGACCCCGCAATCCCCGTCACCCGACCGTCCACATCCACCCGAGTCTCGGCCCCAGCACCCTTGAACGGGTGATCCGTGTACAGCAACTCCACCAGCCTCGGGTCACCCTGCGTCCGAGCCATCCGTACCAGCGTCGAGTACTGGGTTCCGCTCCCAAGGGGGGTACTCACAGCGATACGACACGCCGAAGCATCCGCCGCAGACCGCCAAGCAGCCTCGGCCTCACCCATCGACGCGAACTCGTCGAACAGAATCAGGGTTCTACGGCCGCCACGGCCGACATGGGCAGTACTCGCCTGACCCGCAATCGTCGCCCCCGACAGCGGATTCCGCAGCATCATGTGCTGCCGAGTGTCCGAACCACGCCGAAGCAACTCGTCCGCAAGCCCGGGAAGCAACCAAGGCGGCTGACTCTGAAGAAGGAAGTCCACCTTCCACATCAGGCTGTCAGGATCGCCGGGGCGATCAACACCATCCTCCACACGGCTGACCAACAACGCCTGCCAGCCCTTGAAAAGCCATCCCCACCCCGCGACCGCAGCCAACAGCCAACTCGCACCCATGTCGCGGCTCTTCCGAACCACCACATCACGACCATCGCCGACAGCATCGATCACCTCCTTCACCGCCCTCTCCTGACACGGCCACAGAACAAACGGACGATTCGGCTTCAGACTAGGTACTTCCCGTCCCGTGGTGGGGTCAACCTCCTTCGGAGCGTAAGTCCAACCCGTCAGCCGCAACCACAAGCAGATGTCTTCCGCAAACGCAGCACGGAAATCCGCCTGCGCTATGGGGTCAGTACCCGTTGCGTCCAAGAACTTCTTCCGCAGTCGTGTGATTTCGGACATGTAGGTATGGATTTAGGGGTCAGTACTGTGATGAGGGAGGGGGGTATTAGATACTAGGTACTCCGCGCGCGCGCGCTCGGGGGGGCGCGGGTGGGCGCGGGGGCGCGAGCGCACGGGGGGTCCGCGCGCGTGGCCGCGCGAAGCATCCGCGCGTGTGCGCGTTGCCTTCCCCTGCCGCCGTCACGCCTGCCACTCGGCGAGCAGCAGCCGCGCCCTGCCGCCCTCCCCGACCTCGGCCGAGAGGGTCGTGCGCTGATCGACCTGCACCGAGGCACGGTCGCGGTAGACCTCGGGGCGCAGACCCTTCAGGCGGAACTGGAGCAGCGTCACCTGCGCAGGGGTCGCGTCGATCTCGCCCGTGGCGATGGCATCGACGATGCCTTCCAGTCGCGTGGCGGTCTCGGCGCTCGTGGCCTTGTGCCTCTCGGCGAACTCGGGGTACAGCCGCATCCACCGATGCACCTGCGCGTCCCCCACACCCGCCGCCTCGCAGGTGCATC
>Ga0209229_10000757_pt1 | contig 13297 bp, 10 predicted proteins | sample SanBayMetagenome_FD_187466 | JGI IMG/M metagenome (GOLD analysis project Ga0209229, IMG submission 187466) | Freshwater and sediment microbial communities from dead zone in Sandusky Bay, Ohio, USA (SPAdes) (version 2) | ecosystem: Environmental > Aquatic > Freshwater > Lentic > Sediment... | reverse complement strand
GCGCTGATCGGGCCGTTGCCTTCGCCGGTGAGCGTGAGGACCTTGCCGTCGCGACGGACCTGAGCTTCGCAGCGCACAGCTTCCTTGCTGATGGGCTTCGAGCTGAACTCGACGAGTTCGAGGGGGCGGGCGACGTTGACGAAGTGCTTGCGGAAGCAGTCGTGGATCTCGGCGGGAGTGAGTTCCTTGCTGAGCTGGTCGGCGTGCTTGCCGATGAGGTTGCCGACTTCCGGGTGCATCAGCTTCGGGAGATCGAAGCCGAACTCGCGGTCGAGCACGTAGGCGACGCCGCCCTTGCCGCTCTGCGAGTTGATGCGGATGATGGCCTCGTAAGAACGGCCGATATCCATCGGGTCGATGGTGAGGTAGGGGACGTCCCAGAGCGCGTCATGACCGATCTTCCCGCGACGATCCATGCCCTTCTTGATGGCGTCCTGGTGGGAGCCCGAGAAGGCCGTGAAGACGAGGTCGCCGCCGTAAGGATGACGGTCGTGCACGCTCATGCGGGTCACGCGCTCGTAGACCTCGCGGATGGCGCCGAGGTTGCGGAAGTCGAGGTGCGGATCGATGCCGTGCGAGAACATGTTCAGCGCGACGGTGACGATATCGAGGTTGCCCGTGCGCTCGCCGTTGCCGAAGAGCGTGCCTTCGACGCGATCCGCGCCGGCCATCAGGCCGAGCTCGGTGGCGGCGACGCCGGTACCACGGTCGTTGTGCGTGTGCAGGGAGACGATGGCCATCTCGCGGTTGCTGAGATGACGGCAGAACCACTCGATCTGGTCGGCGTGCGTGTTCGGCGTGCCGGCTTCGACGGTCAGCGGCAGGTTCAGGATGATCTTACGCTTGCGCGAAGCACCCCAGGCCTGGGCGACCGCTTCGCAGACCTCGAGGGCGTATTCCGGCTCGGTGAGCACGAAGGTCTCCGGGCTGAACTCCAGCTGCCAATGCGTGTCCGGCAGGGCGTCGGTGAGCTCACGGATGAGCTTCGTGCCGTTGACGGCCATCTCGAGGACCTGAGCCTTGGAGAGATTGAAGACGATCTCGCGCTGGGCCGGGTTGGTCGGCGTGTAGAGGTGGACGATCGCTCGATGGGCGCCCTTGAGGGAATCGATCGTGCGGCGGATGAGGTGCTCGCGGGCCTGGACGAGGACCTGCACCGAGACGTCTTCGGGGATGAGCTGCTTTTCGATGAGCTCGCGGGTGAAGGCGAACTCCGTGTCCGAGGCGGAGGGGAAACCGATCTCGATCTCCTTGAAGCCGATGCGGCAGAGGGTCTGGAAGAGCTCGTGCTTCTCCGGCACGTTCATCGGGATCGCCAGGGCCTGGTTGCCGTCGCGGAGGTCGACCGAGCACCAACGGGGCGCCCGCTCGATGCGCGCGTCCGGCCAGCGGCGGTCCGGGAGGCGGACGGTCTCGAAGGGGCGGTATTTCTGCCGGGGGGAATCCATGGCGGGCGAAGTTCGGATGGTGGGAAGGGAGGGAAGGGCTGGCGAGCGTGGGTTTGGGCTCCTAAAAGCAAAAAACCCACCCGGAAGTCCGGGTGGGTTTTTTCGCAAAGGTGCGAGACCCGGACTTAGGCGTCAGGCTTGGTCTTCGGAAGCTTGGTCACGCGCTTCAGGTCCTTGACCGTGCCGCGCTTCTTGAGCAGTTCCACGCGCTCGAAGCGCTTGAGGACGTTACGCTTCGCTCCGGAGGAGGAGGCGCTGGACTTGAAACTGTTGTGCTGGGTCATGGCCGTAAGGTGGGTGGAAGTTTGGAGAAAAGGGGTGGATGGGGCGGGAGCAAGGGGAAAAGCGGTCAAAATACCGACTTTGCCCCTTTCTCCGCCGGTTTCGCCCCTCAGCCGTGCTTCAGCATGCCCTTCACCACATGGCCTTCGACGTCGGTCAGCCGGAACTGGCGGCCCTGATAGCGGAAGAGGAGCCCCTCGTGGTTGATCCCGAAGAGGTGCATCAGGGTGGCCTGCATGTCGTGGATATGGACCCGGTCCTTGGTGATGTTCCAGCCGAAGTCGTCGGTCTCCCCGTGGACGTAGCCCGGCTTCACGCCGCCGCCGGCGAGCCACCAGGAGTAGGCCCGGCCGAAATGGTCGCGGCCCTTGAAGCCCTGGCCTTGCTGGTTCTGGGCGAACGGCGTGCGGCCGAACTCGCCGCCCCAGACGACGAGCGTGTCGTCGAGGAGCCCGCGCTGCTTGAGGTCCTTGACCAGCGCCGCGCTGGCCTGGTCGGTGTCGAGGCACTGCTGGGCGAGCTGACCGGTGGTAAGATTGTTATGCTGGTCCCAGCCGGCGTGCATGAGCTGGGTGAAGCGCACGCCCCGTTCGGCGAGGCGGCGGGCGATGAGGCAGTTGTTGGCGAAGGTGCCGGGCTTGAGGACGTCAGGACCGTACATCTCGAGCACCGACTTCGGCTCGTTCTTGAAGTCGAGCAGGTCGGGTACCGAGGCCTGCATGCGGAAGGCCATCTCGTATTGCGAGATGCGCGTGTCGATCGCCGGGTCGCCGGCTTCGCCGAGGTGGGCGCGGTTGAGGGCCTGCATGTCGTCGAGCATCGTGCGACGCGCGTCGCGGCTGACGCCGGCAGGGTTGTTGACGAAAGGCACCGGGTCGCCGACGCCGCGGAAGCGCACGCCCTGGTGCTTGCCGGGCAGGAAGCCGTTGGACCAGTAGTGTTCGAAGAAGAGCTGGCCGCAGGTCTTGGCGGCGTCGGAGGACGTCATCACGACGTACGCCGGCAGGTCTTCGTTCATCGAGCCGAGGCCGTAGGAGAGCCAGGCGCCCATCGAAGGACGACCGGGGATCTGCGAGCCGGTCATGAAGAACGTCACGCCGGGCGCGTGGTTGACCGCCTCGGTGTTCATCGAGCGGACGACGCAGAGCTCGTCGGCGATCGCGCCGGTGTACGGCAGCATCTCGCTCATCTCGATGCCGCTGGAGCCCCATTTCTTGAAAGGCTTGATGGCGCCGACGCACGGGAACTTCGCGTAGCCGCTCGACATCGTGGAGAGGCGGGTGTCGCCGCGCACGCTGGCGGGGATGTCCTCGCCGGCCATCTTGGCGAGCAGGGGCTTATGGTCGAAGAGGTCGACGTGCGAAGGGCCGCCGCCCTGCCAGAGGCAGATCATGCGCTTGGCCTTGGGCGCGAAGTGCGGGAGTCCGGGCAGCGCGCCGACGGGATTGGGCGCGGCCTTGAGGTCGCGGGCGAGGAGCGAGGCGAGGGCGACCGAGCCGATGCCCTGGACGCCGGCGCTGAGGAAGCTGCGGCGCGTCAGGCGCTCGCGCCATTCGGAAGGAGAGAGTTCGAAGTCCATGGGGTTCAGTCGCGGGTGACGGCGGCGTCGAGGTTGTAGAGGGCGAGGCAGGTCGCGGTGAGCGCGGCGTGCTCGGTGGCGGGGATCGCGGCGTCGCGTTGGCTTTCGCCGATGGCGAGGAGCGCGTCGGCGGCCTTGGCGTCGGCGGCGTAGACCGCGCGCTGGTTGGCGAGCATCTTGGTGAGCAAGGCGGGTTCGGCGCCGGCCGGGGGGCGGCCGAGCACGAGGGCGAAGGCGCGGGCGAGGCGGGCCTCATCGGTCGGCTGTTCCTTCGTCACGCGCTGGGCGAGCACGCGCGCGGCTTCGACCCAGGTCGGGTCGTTGAGCATCGTGAGCGCGTGCAGGGGCGAGGACGTGACCGCCGTGCGCACGCGGCAGGTCTGGCGCGCGGAGCTGTCGAACATGTTCACCGGCGCGATGGTACGACGCCAGAAGGTGTAGAGCGAACGACGGTAGAGATCCGCGCCCTTGGACTGTGGGTAGGTGAAGTCGCGCTCCTTGGTGATCGCGAGGCTCTCCCACGGGCTGTCGGGCAGGTAAGGATAGACCGGGGCGCCGCCGACCTTGGGGGCGAGCAGTCCGCTGGCGCTCAGGGCGACGTCGCGGAGGATCAGTGAAGGCAGGCGGAGGCGCGGGGCGCGGGCGAGCAGGCGGTTCTCGGGATCCTTCAGAAGGTGTTCCTTGGTGACGCGGCTGGACTGGCGGTAGGTCTTGCTCGTCACGATCAGGCGTTGGAGCGCCTTGGTCTTCCAACCGGATTCGCGGAACTCGACCGAGAGCCAGTCGAGCAGTTCCTGGTGCGTCGGGCGGTCGCTCTGCACGCCGAGGTCTTCGGAGGTGCGTACGATGCCGAAGCCGAAGAAGTGCTGCCACTGGCGGTTGACCTGCACGCGGGCGGTCAGCGGGTGTTCGGGACGGAAGAGCCACTGCGCGAGGCCGAGGCGGTTCTTCGGCGCGTCCTTCGGCAGGGGCGGCAGGAAGCCTGGCGCATCGAAGGTGACCTTCTCCTTCTTCGCGAGGTAGGCGCCGCGATCGAGGATGTGGGTGTCGCGGCGTTGTTCATCGCTCATCACCATCACGCGGGGCAGGATATCGCCCCGGTAGCCGTCGAGAAGCTGCTTCGCGCGGTCGAGCTGCTTGAGCGCGGGGATCTTCTTCCGGTCTTCGGCGAAGACGTTCTTGTTATAATGCTCGCGGAGTTTCTTCGTCTCGGCGGCGGTGCGCTTCTTGTCCGGGGCGAGCAGGGCCTCGAGTTCCTTGGGCAGCATGCCCTGGTCCTTCGTCGGTTTCGCCAGCCAGGCTTCGAAGGCTTTCGTCTGATGCGCGGAGAAGTCCTTGTTCAGCCGGTCGAAATCGGCCTGCAGTTTCGCGAGTTCGGCGGCCTGTTCGGGCGAAGGGACTTCGACCACCGTGCCGTCGAGACGGAAGCGGCTGCGGCCGCCTTTCTGCGTGGGGCCGCCGCTCGGGGTGCCGCGTTCCTGCACCTGGTTGAAAGCGTCCAGCCACTGATAGTAGTCCTTCTGCGCGATCGGGTCGTATTTATGGTCGTGGCACTGGGCGCACGCGACCGTGAGGCCGAGCCAGGTGGTCGTCGTGCTCTCGACGCGGTCGAAGAGGCTCACGAAGCGCTGTTCTTCGGCGATGTTGCCGCCTTCGCCGTTGAGGATGTGGTTCCGGTTGAAGGCCGTGGCGATCTTCTCCTCGAGTCCGGCGCCGGGAAGCAGGTCGCCCGCGAGCATCTCGGTGCTGAGGCGGTCGAACGGCTTGTCGGCGTTGAGGTTCTTCACCAGCCAGTCGCGCCAGACCCACTGGAACGTGTCGCCGTCCTGCTGGAAGCCGTTGCTGTCCGCGTAACGCGAAGCATCGAGCCAGGGGAGGGCCATGCGTTCGCCGTAGTGCGGCGAGGCCAGCAGGCGATCGACCTGCTTCTCGTAGGCGTCGGGGCTCTGATCCGCGAGGAAGGCCGCGGTCTCTTCGGGCGTCGGCGGCAGACCGGTCAGGTCGAGCGAGACACGGCGGAGCAACGTGGCTTTCGGGGCCTCGGGCGAAAGGGTGAGGCCGGCTTTGGCGAGTTTCTCGGCCACGAAGGCGTCGACGGGATGCTTCTCTCCGTTGGCAGGCAGGGCGGACCGGACCGGGGTCACGAACGCCCAGTGCTGTTTATACTCCGCGCCTTCGGCGATCCAGCGCTTGAGGATTTCCTTCTGCGCGGCGGTCAGGGTGCGGTGCGAATCCGGCGGCGGCATCACCTCGTCGGAGTCGGTCGAGACGAGCCGCTTGATGAGCTCGCTCGCCTCGGCGTCGCCGGGGACGAAGGCTTTCTTCTCCAGCGCGGCTTCGCGGACGTCGAGGCGCAGCTTGGCCTTGCGCTTGTTGCCGTCGGGGCCGTGGCAGTAGAAGCAGTTCTCGGACAGGATCGGACGGACGTCCTCGTTGTAGTCCACCTTCGCGCCGAAGGCGGGCAGGGCGGCGAGGAGCGCGGCGAGGATGGGGCTGATCCGGGGCATGGGGAGATTTTAACAGGTGAAGCCCGACCGAGCAATGGTCGGGGCCGATGGGCAGGTTGTAGAATACTACCAACCGTCGGCGGGGGTTAGCATACAGACAGCCCGCCCCGCGGCAAGTTGCAACCCGTAGCTCCGAATCAGGGTCGACGACGGGGTTTGGGGTTGCTGGCAAGGCCGAGGCGGGTGTCATTCTGACCCGTGCGTCTGCTCGACCGCTACATCCTCGCCGAATGGGCCAAGGTCTTCGCCTTGGCCTTGCTGAGTTTCGTGGGCCTGATGCTGCTTTCGGACGGGTATAACCGGATTCCCGAGTTCCTGGCCCTCGATGCGGGTTGGGGCACCATCATCGCTTACTTGCTGCTCGGTCTGGTCCGGAATCTCTCCCTGCTCATCCCGATTTCCCTCCTGATCTCGGTCATCTTCGTCCTGGCGACCATGAACCGGAACCAGGAGATCGCCGCCGCCCGCGCCGCCGGCATCGGGATGGGCCGCCTGACCGCCCCGCTCTGGGCCGTGGGTGGCCTCCTCGCCGGCTTGCTGGCGCTCCTTAACGCCGTGCTCGTGCCCGACGCCTTGGAGACCATGAACGCCCTCCAAGAGGAAGCCCAGTTCGCCGCGCTCAAGGCCAAGGGCGGCAACGCCATCCCTCGCGGCCAGGCCTCTTCGGTCTCCTTCGAGAACTCCAAGGCCCGCCGGCTCTGGCTCATCTCCAACCTCGGCCTCAGCACCGGTCAGGCCTTCGAGGTCGTCGTGCACGCCTTCGATGCGAACCAGCGTGAGGTCCGCCGCATCTCCGCCCGCTTCGCCGAGTTCCGCAAGACCCCGCAGGGTTGGAGCTGGACCTTCCGTGAAGGCCGCGACCTCCGCTTTGATCCGGCCACCGGCTCCCTGATGGCCCAGCCGCGCTTCCAGGAGCTCACGCCGGACTTCAACGACGATCCCGAGGTGATGTTCTATTCCACGAAGGAGCCGGCCAAGCTGTCGCTCCGCGAGGTCTCCCGCTTCGTCGACCAAGCCGGCTTCAATCCTGGCGGTCCCAACGCCGCCTACGCGATGCGCTACCACGCGATCATGTCGACGCCCGTCATCTGCCTCATCGTCATCGCCGTCGCCATCCCGTTCTCGGTGGTGCCTGGCCGCATCAGCCCGATGGTGGGCGTCGCCAAGACCTTCGGCCTTTTCCTCGGCTTCTACTTCCTCACTTCGTTCTGCGCCGCCTTCGGCGAGAGCGGCGCCTTGCCTCCGATGGTGGCGGCGTGGATCCCGGCCACGCTCGTCGCGTGCTGGGCTTTCCCGAAGCTGAAGTCCGTCAATTGATCCATGCTTAGAGCTATTCGTATCCGCCCCGGACGTCCCGTGCGCGCCCTCCGGGGACATCCCTGGGCCTTCCTCGGCGAAGTCGAGTTCGTCGGCGAGCCGCCGGTCGACGGCGACTGCGTCGAACTGACCGACCTGAAAGGACGCTGCCTCGGCGCCGGCCTCTGGAACGGCAAGTCCCAGATCGCCTGGCGTCGCTACTCGCGCCGCCCGATCACCCTCGACGGCCCGCTGCTCGAAGAACTCGTCACCGCTTCGGTCAACCGCCGCGCCGGCAAGCCGGTGTGCCGCCTGATCTGGTCCGAGGCCGACAGCCTCCCGGGCCTCGTCGTCGACCGTTACAACGACCTCATCACGATCCAGGCCCTGACCTGCGGCATCGACCGCCGTCTGGCCACGATCATCGACGTCCTGCAGCGCCTGCTGAAGCCGCGCGAGATCGTCCTGCGCAACGACGCCGCGACGCGTAAGCTCGAAGGCCTGCGTCAGGAGATCCGCACGGTCTCGGGCAAGCCGCTCGAACCCGCTTGGATGGAAGTCGGCGGCGTACAGGTGCTCATCGACCTCATGGGCGGCCAGAAGACCGGCACCTACCTCGACCAGCTCGACCAGCATCAGCACGTCGCGAAGCTCGCCCAGGGCCGCCGCGTGCTCGACGCTTTCTGTAATCAGGGCGGCTTCGGCCTCGCCTGCGCCAAGGCTGGCGCGGCCAGCGTGCTCGGCCTCGATCAGTCCGAGGACGCGATCACCGCCGCCCGTTCGGCCGCCGAGCGCAACGGTCTCAGCGCCTCCTTCGAAGTCGCCAACGTCTTCGACTGGTTCACCGAGCACCGCGAAGCCTCCTTCGACCTCATCATCCTCGATCCGCCGCCTTTCGCCCGCAGCAAGGACGCCGTCGACGGCGCCCTGCGTGGTTATAAGGAACTCAACCTACGCGCGCTCCGCCTGCTCGCCCCGGGCGGTATCCTGGCGACCTATTCCTGTTCGCACCGCGTCTCGGAAGAGATGTACCTCGAGGTCATCGAAGCCGCCGCATCGGATGCCCGTCGCGAAGCCGTTATCCTAGAACGTACGTCCCAGCCGGCCGACCACCCGGTACTCCTGAACTTCCCCGAGAGCCGTTACCTCAAGGGTTTCATCATCGAGATTCGGGCTTAACTCCCGGACCGCTTCCGCTTTCATCGCGTCATGATCGTCTCCCTCCGCGGCAAACTCATCGAAGCCGGTGTCCTGCGCGTCGTCATCGAGTCGTCGGGCGTGGGCTACGAGGTCAACGTCCCCGTCACGACCGCCGAGCGCCTGCCGAAGCTCGGCGCGGAAGTCTTCCTGCTCATCCATCACGTCTTCCGCGAAGACGGACAGGCCCTCTACGGCTTCGCCGTCGCCGAGGAACGCGAGTTCTTCAAGCTGCTCGTCGAGAAGGTGTCAGGCGTCGGCCCCAAGATGGCGCTGAACATCCTCAGCCGCCTCGCGCTGCCGATCCTGCGGGACGCGATCATCCGTGGTGACGTCGCGCTGCTTTCCCAGTGTCCTGGCGTCGGCAAGAAGACCGCCGAACGCCTCGTCATGGAACTCAAGGATAAGGTCGGCCTCGAAGGCCCCGGCGTCGCGCCGGCGGCCGCCGCGACCATCGTGTCCGCCCAGCCCACGCCTGCTTCTGACGCCATGGCCGCGCTCATCGCGCTCGGCTTCAAGGGGCCCGACGCCGACAAGGGCGTGCGCGCCGCGCTGGCCAAGCTCGGCGCCGGCGCCACCGCCGATCAGTTGGTGAAGGCGGCGCTGGGGCGCTAAGGCAGAGTAGGTATTGGCGGATAGCGGTTGGCGGTTAGCGGATAGGATAATCCCATTCAGGTGGCGGGTGGCAGCCCCGGGTGGCAGGTGGCGGGAAAAGTATTTCCAGGTCCCGGGTCTCGGCCGTCGGGACTCTGGTTCGGGTATTCAGGTACAGGTACAGGTGCAGGTCCCGGGGCCGATACCCGAACCCGTGCCCGAGCCCGTACCCGCAGCCGAGACCTGACACCCGAAAATGTCTCTCCCATCCGCTAACCGCCAACCGCCAACCGCTAACCGCTAACCGCTACGACCTATCTCTTATTTGAGCCCGAGGACATCTTCCATCCCGTACAGGCCGGCGGGCTGGCTCTTCAGCCAGCGGGCGGCGCGGACGGCGCCACGCGCGAAGATCTCGCGGTTGGAAGCCTTGTGCGTGAGTTCGAGGCGTTCGCCTTCGGCGGCGAAGAGGACGGTGTGGTCGCCCACGACGTCGCCGCCGCGGATGGCATGTACGCCGATCTCGTCGAGCGGGCGTTCGCCGACGAGTCCGTCGCGTCCATGCTTGAGGGCTTCCTTGGCGAGCTGGCGCTCTTCGAGGAGGATCTTGAGGAGGGTCTCGGCGGTGCCGGAGGGCGCGTCCTTCTTGAGGCGGTGGTGCATCTCGAGCACTTCGACGTCCCAGCGGCCGGCGTCGGCGAGCGAGCGGGCGGCCTGGCGGACCAGTGCGTTGAGGAGCGTGACGCCCACGGAATAGTTGCCGGCCCAGACGACCGGGAGGCCCTTGATGGCGGCGGTGATTGCGGCCTTCTCTTCGGCCGTGTGGCCGGTGGTGCCGATCACCAGCGGCTTCTTGTGCTGGGCGCAGAGCTGCGCGACGGCGAGGGTCGCGGAGTGGAAGGAGAAGTCGATGACCACGTCGGCGGCGCCGATGTGCGCGGCGATATCATCGCCTTGGTCGACGCCGGCGGCGATGACGGCCTTCTCGGAGGCGGCGACGTGGGCGATGGCGAGGCCCATGCGGCCTTTGGCGCCGTTGAGGAGGATGCGGATGGGCTGGCTCATCGGAGGGAGGCGAGGGTGGCGTCGGCGACCTTCTCGACGAGGAGGCGGTTGGCCTCGGACATCTCGCAGAGGGGCAGGCGGACTTCGTCCGAACGGATGATGCCGGCGCGCATCATGCAATGCTTCACGGGCACCGGGTTGGGTTCGACGAAGAGGGTCTTGAAGATCTCGGCGAGCTGGTCGTGCAGGACCTTGGCTTCGGCGAACTGCTTCGTGCGCGCGAGCTTGGCGAGCTTGGCCACCGGACCCGGGATCAGGTTCGAAGCGACCGAGATGATGCCCTGGGCGCCGACTTCGGCGAAGGGCAGGGTCAGGGAGTCGTCGCCGCTGAGGACGATGAATTCCGGATCGGCTTCGCGCACGAGGCGCGCCGCCTTCTCGACCTGGCCGCCGGCTTCCTTGATGCCGATGATGTTCGGATACTTCTTCCGGAGGCGCAGGGTGGTCTCGACGGTGATCTCGATGCCGCAGCGTCCCGGGATGGAGTAGAGGATGATCGGCTTGGCGGTGGCCTCGGCGAGGACCGCGAAGTGACGGAACAGGCCTTCTTGGCTCGGCTTGTTGTAATACGGGGCGACGAGCAGGAAGGCGTCGGCGCCGGCTTCGTCGGCGCGCTGGGTCAGGTCGAGGGCTTCGGTCGTGGCATTGGAGCCCGTGCCGGCCATGACCGGGACGCGGCCGGCGGCGAACTCGACCGTCTTACGGATGACTTCGATGTGCTCGTCGTAATCGAGGGTGGGGGACTCTCCGGTGGTGCCGACGGCGACCAGGCCGTCGATGCCTTGCTGGATCTGGAATTCGACCAGCTTCTTCAGGTCATCCCAGGCCACCGCTCCGTTGAGGAAGGGGGTGACCAAGGCCGTGTGGGCTCCCACGAAAGCGCGGGGGCCGAAAGGACGGCGGGAAGGGCTGGAACCGGTCGAGGACATTGCGGCGTGAAGTGACCCCCGAACCAACCGCCCCGTGACGAAAGAGACAAACCCAAAAACCCCGCCCAGCGGGCCTGACCCCGCTTAAGGGGCCGGACCGACGAGGATTCGGTTGTTTTCCGTGTCCGTCACGTAGAGGCGTCCGTCGGGTCCGATGCGGGCGCCGTGCGGGCGGTTGAGCTGCGTGCCGGCCCAATCCGTGCCGACCACGGAGCCCTTCTTGCCGTTGCCGATGATCGTGCGGATCGTCTGCTTGATCGGGTCGAAGAGGCGCAGGCAATGGTTCTCCGTGTCGAGGATGAGCACGTTGCCCTTGGCGTCCATCGTCACGTATTTCGGACCGTTCATCGTTGCGCCAGCCGCCGGACCGTCGGTCGCCGGACCTTTCTTGCCGGCCTTGTTCACGACCACGTTGAGTTTGCCGTTCTTGACCGCCACGAGCGCATTGCCACCGCGGAGCAGCGCGTAGACCGTGCCGTCCTTCGCGACGCAGGTCGCGCGCACGTCGCCCATCGGGGCGTTGAGCGCGTCGTCGCCGTCCTTCGGGAGACCCTTCTGGCCGTTGCCGGCGAGGGTCGTGACCACGTGGGTCTTGAGGTCGATACGGCGCACGCGATGGTTACCGATGTCGGCGATGGTCATGAACGCGCCGTCCGGGCTGAGCGTGCCGCACATGGTGATGTTGAACTGCGCCTGCTCGGCCGGGCCGCCGTCGCCGCCGAAGCCGGCTTTGCCCGTGCCGGCGAAGAGCGTCGCGACATGCGTCTGCGGGTCGAGGCGGACGATGCGATGCTGGAAGCTGTCGGCGAGGTAGATGGCGCCATCCGGGGCGATGGAGATGTCGTGCATGCCGTTGTAGACGGCCGGCGCAAGGTCGAGGAGCTTGGCCGGGTCCGGGAGTTTCGGCGTCTTCCCCATGCTGTTCCACTTCACCCCGGAGATGTACTCGATCTTGCCGCCGTGCCATTTGAAGACGCGGTTGGCCGGCTGGAATTCGACGCCGTAGGCGTCACCCTGGGCGTCGAAGGCGATGCTGAAGGGCTCGTGCAGGTCTTCGGCGCCGGGGACTTTGACGACTTCGATGGCGGCGAACGCGGAGGCGGCGCAGGCGAGCAGGGGCAGGAGACGGGAGAGCATGCGTTGTTCTTAGTTTCCGTCCGCTGATGTTCAAGCCTCGGCGGGAAAATGGTTCGACCTCGGGCGGGGCGCCTCCACCTTGGGCTTCTTCCCGTGCCTGTCCCGCTCCCATTGATCGTCCGCGAACTCGGCGGCGCCGGCGCGCCCCTCGTGGTGTTGCACGGCTTGCTCGGATCGTCGCGCAACTGGCAGTCCGCTGGAGTGGCGCTCGCCGAACGCGGCCATCGCGTGCTCGCGCCGGACCTGCGTAATCACGGCTCTTCGCCGTGGGGCGACGATTGTTCGTACGCCGCGCTGGCTGCCGACGTCGTCGCGCTGCTCGACCGCCTCGCGCTCGGCCCCGTGCATCTCGTCGGCCACAGCATGGGCGGCAAGGCCGCGATGCGTCTCGTCATGGACCGGCCCGACCTCGTCGCCCGCCTCACCGTCGTGGACATCGCCCCGCGTGCCTATTCCGATCGCGTGCGCGTCGAGTTCGCCGCGATGAATGCCCTCGACCTCGCGTCGGTCAAGTCGCGCAAGGACGCCGAGGAGAAGCTCACCGCCCAAGTGCCCGAGTGGGGCATGCGTCAGTTCATCCTCACCAACCTTGGCCAGAATGCCGAAGGTCGCTGGGGCTGGACCGTGAACCGCGAGGCCCTCTCGAACTCGCTGCCCGAGATCCTCGGTAATCCGCTGGCCGCGGGCGAGGCCTGGAACGGCCCGACGCGTTTCCTGCGTGGCGGAAAGTCGAACTACGTCCGCGACGAAGACGTCGCGAAGATCCGTGAACACTTCCCGCAGGCGGACGTCCTCGCGCTCCCGGACAGCGGACATAACCCGCACTTCGAGGCGCGGGCCGGGTTCGTCGAAGCGACGCTCGCTTAGCCCCGCAGGCTGCGCCGCCTGAAGTAAAGCGCGCCGCCGACGAGCAGGATGAGCATGCCGAGCATCAGGCCTCCGCAGACGAGCGCCATCCTCAGCCGGGAAGCATCCGGCTTCGGCTCGTGCGCCTGGATCAGCGGCGATTCGTCGCCTGCGACCATCATCACCCAGCGGGCTTTCGCGCCTGGCTTGGTCTCGTCGACCAGCCAGAGCAGCACCGTGTGGGGGCTCTCGTCGGGGAGACGGAGGAGGAAGTTGCGCGGGTCGGGCGTCCAGCGCCACTCCGCGCTTTCCAGCTGGTAAGACTTCGCGAGCTCCTCGGCCGTGTGCTGGAACGGAGAGTCCGTCTCGAGTTTCGTGGCGGATGAGAATTGCGGTTCGCCCGTCGCTTCCTTGAGC
>Ga0209229_10000756_pt1 | contig 13303 bp, 6 predicted proteins | sample SanBayMetagenome_FD_187466 | JGI IMG/M metagenome (GOLD analysis project Ga0209229, IMG submission 187466) | Freshwater and sediment microbial communities from dead zone in Sandusky Bay, Ohio, USA (SPAdes) (version 2) | ecosystem: Environmental > Aquatic > Freshwater > Lentic > Sediment | place... | reverse complement strand
GGGGTTATTTTCTATATTTTAATACCGACTGTGAACTAGTCAATTTTTGATATAAAGATTTCTTTAGACAATTTTATGTTAATTAAATTGTGAAAAAGTATCCAAAATTCTTTAGTGTTGTTCAAATTCAAAAATGTTTCAATGTTGTTGTTTAATAGACCAAAAAAAATCTCATAAGCGCTTGCAGTGCATGAACATTTTTTGTGTGTAATTAGTTTCAATATTTTAACAAACAATACCAATTGGAGTAAATTTTCTTGATTATGCATGGAATGAATAATTTTCCAACATTGACTAAAAAGATATTTAGAATCCTTGTAGTTTTCTTCATTTAGAAATGTGGCAAAAAATGTTGTGTAATGATTGTCATAATTTTTTTTTATTAGTAATTTTATAAAATCTTGATCTGGTATTGAGAATTTTAATAAAGTAGTCATTTTTATTTGATATAAAACAATAATTAAAATAAAATGTATTGAATCAAATTATTTATTTTAAATTGAATTTACAATGTTGAAATAACTAAGACTTCCTGATTTCTCCTTTATTTTCTCACTGTTAAAGACGGCCAATTTAATAATTGTTGTTCGATTTGTAACCAAAAACGGTTTACTATGATTCTCCCAATCACTTGTTGTTACTATCCATTCTGTGTCGGTCATGTACCTTTGCGTCATTGAATAAAAAATTGTCGGATTATTTGAATTTTTAATCATATCATCCAAAGCTTGCGAACTGGACAATTGTATACTTGGAAGTATTGTGAACGGCACGTCGACTCTAAAATGCAATGGTGATTTTTCTCCAAGGGTCATATCAATAACGGGGTTGGCTATAAAACGCTTATTTCTGTTATATCTCGTGTAAGGTATATTGGGCAATATCAAATCAGACATCAAATACATTGCATTATACATCAAGGTGTTTAATTTGATAGTTTCTTTTGAAAGAACAGAATTTGGCGTGTTTTTGCCCATAAAATCTTGCTGATTTGCATTTATTTCATTGATAGACACCGCTTCATAGAAATTTAAGGCGTCTCGAAATTTCAAGTGGCTAAATTTGAAAAAATGTTCTATTTTTTTATCATAATAGTCGACATAGTTTGGGTTTTTGAAAATGGCGAAATAGAGCGCGTCGAAACTAAAAAACTAGAGATTGAACTCCACGAGTTAATAAACGATTGATTTCCGTATTTGCATAGTCCCATGAAATGTTCAAACCCGAGTTGAGTTTGAGTGTCCGCGTCCAAATACCTTGACGAAGAATTATTAACTGAAAAATCACAAAACTTGAGTTCATCGTAATCACCAGTTTTAATATTCACACCAGATTGTGTTATAAGATAAAAATCGTTGACTACCATCCCTGACTTGTAACCATTATACTCTTCCGATAGTTGCAATTTTAACATGTTGGAAAATTCTCTAAGCAGCCAACCTAAGAGTGGACAACAAAGTTGGTTCGAAAAGTTATCCTTGAAAAAAAAATCAAAAAATATTGAATTAGATTGTTTATGCTTTTCAAATAATAATTTGTATGCGTGCATTGGAAACAAATCTTTGATTGCTATTTGATTCGAAGCCATTCCATTTATGTACATGTTGGTAAAAAAACCATATTCCTGAAAATTATCAACATTAATTTTAAAGTTTAACCACTCTTCATTTTTGTGAATGTTTTTGATGTATTCATAAACACTTTTTGGTAGTTCATTAAACCTCGAGTCTAAATCTTTAACAAAGCTTTCAAGTTTCTTTTCATTAGCTTTTGTAAAATCGTCCAGATCACACAATAGTCTTTTGCGAACATATTCTGTTTTGACTTGGTCTTCAACTAAATATGGTGACTTAAAATTGGTATGAGGAAACAGCTCTGTTGTCGTCGGTTCTTGTTTCACACCATCTAAAATTTTGGTCAAATGCTCAAGTAATGTGTTCGATTTGAAATTGGTGAAACAGATAGCGTTGAATAATTTAATTGAACTTTCGTTGACGGCTATTGGATATTCACGGAACATTGCGTTTGAAAGATAGCTGGCGACAGCAAAAATTGGATTTGAATAGCAGGCCATGTCGTATTCGGAATCTATTTTAAATGTTGAATATGGGTCCTCTTCCCCTGGCCTGTCTAGAACTAAGTGATAAGAATCTTTAATTTTTATTGCCTGAATGTAAGTTGATCTGGAAGATTCAGGATTATTAGGTGTAGAGCGAATTGTACTGTATGGTCGATCTTCACTCATATTTTCTGTTTTTCTTATTTTTTCAATCATGTCTCGTATGCCGTTTTTTTTAGAATAATTATTATTGTACGTTTGAATATTGACTTTTGAACCAAACTCGAACTTGTTCAACGGAACCGAAGTAATGTTTGAAATATTAGATGGATCAATATTATAACGCCATATTCTTGGTATTACTAAATTTTCATTGGTTGAATCTTCAAATGATTCCGAATAAGGCATGGCAACATGAAGAAACTCAAAATTGGCTGGCTCGAGCAAACCAGATTCATCTGATGTAAACAATTCGTAAAAACCTTTGTTTTCTTTATTATCACCGTTCAGTGTAAATGTTTTCCCAGAACCGGACGAGCCCATTATTGTAATTAGGGTGTTTGAATTTTTCGACATATTTCTATCAACATTGGTGTAACACAATATTTTATCCATTGACATATTATGTGGAACATACAAATCGCAAGGAATAGAATAAACACGTTCCTTTTGGGTATTTATTTCTTCTTGTCTAATTTTAATCGATTCCATTTCGTCTTCAAACGGTTTCAAGTCAAAGCGATCGTTTTTAAAATGAAGTTTTTCCCTAAAATATTGTAATAACAATATCGTTGCCATGTCCAAACTATCAAAATCACCAATATTTAAAACAAAATTTGCCAGTGCCGGTATGGTTGGTTTTAATTTTGCTTTTGATACTTGATTTATTACACGATGCTGATGATACAAATCTTTACTTGAAACATAATTACATTCAAGCGTATAACATGTTGGATAAATCATTGACGGAAACACTTTTTTGGTCACACGATCGTCTCTCAAAGAAGGGTTCATATTAAGCACATTATTGTATTCCTCATTTATGCTGTAATCTAAAAAAAAGAGCTGACCATAATAACCCCTTAACATTTCATTAAAATTGTCATAGTTGTCATCGTCTGGCCATGTGATCGATATTTTATTGGAATTCAAAAAATCTTTTGTGTTAAACACTTTATTTAAGTAATTATTATTTGTGATTCCTGAATCAAGATCTGGATGAAGATATTTATCATTGATTTTATTAATCTTAAGGTTGCGAAATTCCAAAAATTTTCTCTTTATGTTCAACACAATGTCGCCTTTGAACCATGTTGCAAATTTTGAATATCTATCAAAGTTTTTGTTCAACTCATCCAGATATTTTATTATTTTTGACGCAAATTCAAATTGTTTTTCCAAAACGAATAGTTGTGCGCTGTACTTGTCATCTACAAATTTACTCTGATCAGCCAGTTTAAATTTTACAATAAGCTTCTTATTTTCTGAATCATACTTAAAAATTTCTCCATTATTTTCTTCAATTTTTTTTGTTGTATTATTGTAATTATTTTCTTTAATAATTACAAGTTTTGTGAATTCTGTTGATTTATTGTCAACGATGTCTAATATTTCACAATAAAATTTGCACAATTCTGGATATTGTTGAGTGTTAATGTATGCTTCACGATATTTCGATTTATTTTGGATCTCAACTATGCGTTTAAGTATATTTGTAAAGTAGGAACGAATTTTTTCTACATGAACGCTTGCTTGATTATCTTTTAATAGTGTATTACATCTTCCAATAATTATTTCAACATCATTTTTAAAAAGGATTTTAGGAGCGTTGTTAGTTTTTGAATAGAGTTGACTCGCTTGTCTATCTAACGAGTGATAGAATGAAGAGATATTTTCTACAATGTTTTGAAAATTTTTGGCAGTATTTGATAGGGCAGTTTGAACGTTTGATATTAACTTGTTTATATCGGCATTGGTGTGGCGATAAACTGTTTTTTCAATTGACGGTTTTACTTTCTTAACGGGTCTTTTGATCACTTTCTTATTTCGTTGCATGCTAGACGCCTCACTAAAAATATTCTCGTCATCTAATTCATCATTTTCCGATTCAGATGTATCACAGTCACAATCATAGCAGGATATCTTTATTTGGTTACCTTTCGCCATAAAAACGGCTCGATCGGTAAAAATAAGTTGATCTGACTTGTAGCCTCCTCTCGCTTCAACCAATTGGTCGGAATATTTTTCTTGAAAAAGTTTAATCATTTTTTTATTGCCGATGGGCTCGTCTGTCACAAACGGATAATATTCGGCCAATAATGTTGATCTAAATTCACTATCATACAAACAAAAAAGCTTATTGAAAAGTTTTCCCAAATCACTTGAGATTAAATCCATGGCGTTTTTTTCGACAATCTTATCTGGCTTAAGCCAATCATCATTGAATGGAATTGTGCGAGGAGTGAGACCAGTTGGGCCCAACTCCATAGGGTTACCAATAGAACCCCACGATCCCGGTTTTACTTTACTAAATATGGTAAAAAATTCTGGATATTTGTTTTCCCATATTGTTTTTATTCTTTGATATGTCGAATTGATCGGGGACTTGTTTAACTCGACACTAATTTTACAATAAAGTTCAAAATGACAATCTGTTAATATTTTTACGTTGGCATGATCGACAGGTCTTGTCACAATTGATTTGGTGGCACTAAATTGTTTATTTGAAATGCTTTCTAATCTCTTTATTTTTTTGTACTCTTCTTGTAAAGCATTATAAATGATATCATTGTTTTTAGAACCATTATCTAACGCGGGAAAGGGCTTTATTAAACTTTTATTCAAAAAAATGTAGTCATCAACAGTTTTTTTAATATTATTTAATATTGAATTTACGTTTGATTCAATATTGTTTACCGAAAATGTGGCCGTCAGGTTATCTATGCTATTCAAGATAACATTTTGATTTTTTTTTTCAGATTGTTCTAATGATTTAAGTAAATAAATTAGTGTATTTACAACAGAAGTAGAATTTTGAACAAGCTCATTATATTGATTCATTTTTTATTGATAAATAAAAAAGCCAAAACTAAACATGTTTTATAGAAATTAACAAATTATAGAAAAAAAGTCAACGTTACAAATAATTTTTAAATAATCATCGGAAAATCGTCAGTTCCATAATAAATACTTGTTGCAGAATTATAATACAATATGTAGAGGGCTGTAATATGTGCATAAAACTTGCCGTATTTAGATTGCTGTGCTTCCAACACGTTGGCAAATTTCATACCTTTTGAAACACTCAATCTAACCATGTAGTTGTAATAAGTCCGAAACAAATCAAACCCAGAATTTATTGTTAACAACGATAAATAGTGGTTCAGGTGTTCAATGTTTATGATAAAACAACTTTCGGGCAGAAACATTGGAAAGGTTTTACGCACGAATTTGCAAATCTTATAATGGTTGCTTGGGATATAGTAGTATGGATGTGCTAAAAAATGTTGGAGGGCTACATTTTCTGTCAACTTTATCATAACAGAACTATAAAAATCATTGTAAACCATTTCTTGTTTATCTTGCAGACAATTGATTTCGTTGTTTATATCACCTATCAACATCGATAGATCCAACACGTTAACTAAATCATCAGATTCATTTTCAAGCACACTTTGTTCAATTGTTTTTCTTTGAAGTTGTAGTTGGTTTGAATTTTTGACATTATTATTTAGATAGTCGAAAACGTTTTGACTATCAAGAGTATCTATGTTTTTTTCAAAAGCAAATGATGGTAGCTGTTGCTGATCAATTGCGCCCGATGTTTTAATTGTTTCGTTTGTTAAATTCACCATATCATTATCGACCGTAATTAACATGTCCATTTCACCATTAAAATCGGCCTCTTCTATTTGGTTTTTAACCAAATTATAAACGTGATCATATTCTTTATTTGTAAGAAACTGTTTTAATATTTTACTTTTCGGGCTACATTGAAACAAATACTCTAATTGATCTTGGTCGCTTGTCATTCCCTGGGTCTGATTAACTATAAAATGTTTATTATTATTATGTAGCCCTGGTGTACAATATTCATCTATTTCAATCAGTTTTTTAAAATTATTAAAGTCTTTTAAAAATGTAAATTGATACGGGACCACATTAATCTTTTCATTCTTATTCAAATGATTCATTTGCCATTTATTTTTTCCATATTCATGATCAAAAATACTTTTTATATTTAAACACCAATTAAAATCACTGTCAATATGCATTATTCCTAAACCTTGTCTAAATTGAACAAGTTTTGCAACATATGGCGAATACATATCCAATAACAGATTGTCATCATAAACAAATATTTGTGAAGCACAATGTTTATCAATGCTCAACTCGGACGTCAACGGTAATAATAATTGTGTTTTTGATATTATATAAAAAAAATCATCAGACTCAACCGGATTGGAGAGAAAAAAACCAGGCTCGAAACTAAAATGCTTGTGAGCAAACGATTTTGTTATCCACGTTAAATTTACAATTCGATTGGCCATGTTGTCCAGTTCGTCTCTATCGACTTTATAAACAAAATAATTTTTTTCATACGGTGGAAGACCATTTAAAGATAGAAGCATGTGTGTTAAATTTTTGTATTTCTTGCTCAAACCATTATTTTTTACAACAACTCCACTACTTGGCCTAAAACTCTTGCTATTGTTTAAATATAATATTTCAATGATTGGGTCCAATTTTACAAACTCATTTTTTTTGAAAGAATACAAGAGTTTTCGATTGGTTGTAAAATTGTTAAGAAAATTAATGAGCGCACTTGACTTTATGTTCATATCTTGTAGAGAATTTATAGTGGCCGATCTATGAGTAATATCAATACACGAATTTTGAAGTAAAAATATGCTTGGTATGAAATATGACATGAGCGTGTCGAATTCATCTTTTTTATTAATTTCAAAATTAATATAACCGCCCAATTTTTCTTGTTCTAATGATGTGGTTAAAAGAAATAATACATAGTCAACTATTTTAGCAGTAGTAACAATGGCTATATTAGAATTTTGTTGTAATAAGACTTCTTGAAAGAATTTTTCTTGTTCATTACTGGTTGTTTTATTTTGAAAATAGCCAATGGTGTAAAGCGAAATCATTATAAATAGAGGTGAAAAACATTTTTTATCAAGCATAAAAATGGCGGGTAAAATAGAAATTTTGTTTGTTTGAATTTGATGTAGCAATGTGGATTCTCGAAAAGACATCAGATATGGAAATTTTATCTTGTCTGGAATTATCTCTTTTTTTTGCATAGAATAGCCGCAAAACCAAATTGAATTTGCAAATAGCGGATAATGTGAGTCTAGCATTGCATTGAATTTGGTTAACCAATCGTTTTGTTCTAAATACTTTTCAATTGAATGATAAAATGAAGACCAATTATCAATTGACTCTTCAAATGTTTGAAACTCTTCAGTATTTAATTTTTCAGTCGGTTTATTTGATATTCTCACGATTGAGTTTTCATTTAAAAGTTGACCAAAGGGTGAAAAAAAGTTTTTCAAAAAATCCATATCAATATTTTTACGCAATTTGCACGAAGAAAATATTGTATCTTTCTTTTTAGATGGCTCCTTAGGTTCTTTTAAAAATTCGCGTATATTTTCGAATTCGTTCGACTCAAATTGATTTTTTAAATTTTCAATAATGTCTTCGAATTCCCCACTGGCCGGTTCAAGCGTGTTTTGTTTATATGAAAAGTAAGAATTAATATTATCACCAAAAGCGTCACCAAGAAACGTTGGCTCCCAATTGTTTTCAATCATACTAATATTCTCACTAATCTGATTATCGGATGTCATGAAGACAATTGTTTCTTCGATATACTTGATCAGATTAAGTAAGAGGCCGGCTTGAGTATGTACATTTTCTAATTTTGGAAATTTACAATACTTGCTTGCGAATTGTGTTAATTGGGCCAAATTTGTTTCAGTGTACAGCCTTTTGACCGAATCACGATAAGCAATGGTTGATTTTAAATTTGTATTCTCAACTAGTGGATTCAATATCTTTTTTTGGTTGTCAACCCAAAGTTTGCTTGTTAACACGTTTGGTTTTGAAGCAAGAATTGCTAAATAAAATATAAGTAATCCATCGTCGCTACGAATACCAAAATCATTCGTTGAATTTGTGGCAAAATCTTTCAAGTCAATAAATGAAAACAAATCGGCAAGCTTTTTAAAAGTCACACTAGTTTCTTTGTTGTACTTTTGCATTATATTTAGTATATTTTTAAATTTCTTTTTGACTTCAACAACATCTTTCTTTAGTTTTTCAGACAATTCAAAATCGACAAAATTTGACTGAATATCGGGCACAACGTTCATATTAGGAAAAAAATCTATTGGTTCATAATTATACACCCTTTTAAATTCATTATTTTCTCTTAATTCTACTTGATTGGTATTACGAGCGCTGTATTGGCTTAACAGGCTTTCCAACGTTGCATTTTTGACTTGGATATCATTGAAAATATTTAGCAAATCCTCTGATTCAGACTGTAACTTATCCATTACATTTTGATAGTTGATTCCGTTTGGATCTACAATATTGTTGCTTATTGTAATGTCGGCCTGGTTTGAAGTTTCTTTTCTTTTTGACGATCGATATTTTTTACGAAAGTCAACAAACGAATCATTTGGGCCAGACGATTTTAAAGGTCTTTTTCTCGAACACATTTTTTTAAATAAATTTAAACGATGTCAAATCAATGTAATTTATTTATTTTTAATCGCTTATTAAATCTGTTGACTGATTGGTTCGAGCCGATATTAATATCTAATTCTTCTTTATCTTCTTCATTCACCCTTTTTACAACTTGGTGTCTTTTGGCTTCAAAATTATCAAATTCTTCGTCTTCTCTCTCATCTTTGAAATCGTCAAAATTAAAGCAGCCAGCAAATACACCATCATCGCCCGTCTCTTTTAACAATATTGATTCTGCTAGTTTTTTCGAATCACTTGTACTCATTACAGTTATATGCTTGTCTGATGAAGAGGTGTTCGGTTTCAATTTCAAATATCTAAATATATATTCAATAATGTACATGTTGAATTTCAATTTGTATTTATTAAAATAGGTTGAAATTTCTTCCGGCCGATCGTTATAAGTAAGATATGTTGCAGCTATTTCAGCTGTAATGTTTAGTGGTAATATGGTATAGAAAAAACCATTTGTTCCCACATTATTTTTTGTTAATTCATATGTTTTGTGTATCTGAAATTTATCGGATTGTGTGCTCCAATTCTTATTCAAATAAAAACCAGACTCTAAATTGATGATGCTCGAATTTTGTTTCTCGGGCCCCGATTCAAAATGTTCAGAATATACTTCGCAAGAAATTTTATGTTTATCGTCCAAGTCATAGCTTGTATGAAATGGTTTGTTATGAACGATAAGTTTGTATGGTGTAAATATGTTGGCTTTGTATTTTATTTTATCAACTGGTAGGCTTGGTATTATGTCATATTTTTTATCGTTTATAAACGGGCTTTTTTTCAGATTAGTAATTCCCAAAAAAGCGTATTTTACATTATCAACTCCAATAAATGTAAACAAACCGTTATGAAGCAATGTCATTACGGCATCTTTAATCGTCGAATCTTCCCTATAGTTCGTTTCATACTGATCAAACGGAACAACTTTAAAATGAACCGAAGAAAAAAATTCAGGTTTAACAAATGATTCTTCTGGCCATGTGGCCAAATAAAGGAGAAGATTTTCGGGAAAGTTTGAAAAAGCGATATCACAAGAAATTACTGTACTATTTTTTTGATTTGTTCCTAAACCATACTCTAATATAAAGCGTTTGGGATCATTTATATTTCTAACATTATAACTATTAAGGCCACTTTCTTCAAGAAATTTCATTTTGTTCAATGAAATAGCTGAGCCTTTTTGTATACCCTCTTGATTAATTAGTAATAGGGAGGCCCACCAATTGGCACGAGCATCTTCATTGTCTTTCCCCAAAAAAGTGTTATTACTATCGAACGTGTCGTTGTGAATACACACCATGTACTCAGTTATAAGATCTGACGATAGTGTGAAGCAAAAATTGTTGTTTATTACTTTAGGATTTTTACTTTTCATCGTCTTGTCAGGCAAAAGGTAGTAGTTGTTAACCTTATCAGGATCAACATATGGTAGTTGATTAAATATTGCTTTGTCAAACGAGGCAAATGAAGAACAAAAAAAAACATTAGTTATTTTTTCTAAATTTAATAGAGGTAAAATTGGCTTTGGATAGGACAAAATACTACTAGTCGGTTTCAAATTAATTGTAATTGTCATTTCCGATTTGGCAATCGATAGTGGAAACAGCTTTTCGTTTCTAAACAACGAAAATGGAAGTGGAACAATACATGCCATGTCCGGCATGAGCTCATTTTCTTTTTGATCTAAATGTTCTGTAGAATTAAATTGTTGATATTGTCCGTTTATACCACCAAGCCATTTATTAGCATACGATTCAAAGGTCGCCTGTAATGTTCTTCTTATTGCAACCTCTAATGCTAGGGTGTTGAGCACTTCAATGGTTAACGAATCACATCTAAGAGTCGCCGAGTCGATAATGTGCACGGCTGGTAATGAACAATATCTGATAGAATTTCCTGCAGAATTTGCCATTATTTTTGGAATCGTAAATGAAACAAACGGACATATCATTTCTTCACCAACACATTTTGACATGTCAAGTGAAACCGAAAATTGAAGATTATCAATATTATCCTGTTTTTGAGAGGCAAGATTTAAGGGAGTAACATTAAAATTTTGCGTCATTTTAGGCTCATGACTATACAACTCTCTTGGCACATGTTTCTGATCACCAATAAAGACCGAAGAAACAATTTTCATGTCTTCACCATACCGCATACGATCACGACCCCACTCCTTATCCTGATCCATTTTTTTAATGTGTTACTGTGTTTATTTATATTTTATTGAATTAAACATACCTAATATAATTTATGTTTTTTTTACTAATTTTATTCTAATGTAACTTTTTTCTTTTCAAATGGCATTCACCAGATAATAAATCATTGTCAACCAAAATATCAACAATATCTTTAGAGAGCGACTGTTTCTTTAGAAATTTGTCTTGATATAGGTTGATCGTTCCGTTTGCGTAGACTATCGCGTCAAAATTGAATGCAAGTAATCTTAGTGATACGTGATCACGGACTCGCTCAAAATGTTCGTCATTAATGCTTACAGATAGATTGTATTGTTCTAATGAAAAGTACCCATCGACATCGTTTTGTTCGTCTGCCATACAAAACATTTGAAAATCGTTTGGTTCCATGTTCATTATGGAAGAGGTAGTCAATATTTCTTTTGATATACATTTGTGTTCGTTTAGAATTTGTTTTGATGACAAAATAAAATTGCTTATATTCCATAAATATTTTCTATCCAAATCTTTCCATCTGTAGTTAAGCCTATATAGTTTGGGAAAATGATAACGGCTGAACATTGAAGCATGTGCCTCTTGAACCGGTTGTGAAAATGCAACATGAAAATATTCGTCATCCAAATAATCTTTCTTGTCTTGTCTAAGAATTTTATTCATTTTGTAATGTGAAACACCATTAAAGCAAATATTTTTAGAAACGTCTACAAAAAATCCTTCTTTTAGTTTGAAACATGTGCCTTCGTTTATATTCTCATCAATTTGATTCAAAGCAGCATCGTATACACTAAAGTCAAGACAAATGTGTGAAAACCAGTAAACAGGCAAGGCCTCATTTGATAACAAGTCAAATAGAAAATCAGGCATTTGATCGATTTCGGCGTTTTTTGTATACAATACGGTTTTGTAATTTTCGTAAGAAATTGTTATACTGCGGCTACTATTTTTAGACACTGTCCAATCGTTCCATTTGTGTTCTGCATTTACATCATTCTGAAATTTGCCTGTGTTGATTGAGAATAAACCGGGACGTGTTGAGTCCACTTTGGGTTTTATACACGATGCTAAATAATTTTTAATTGCTCCATCAACTGTTCTACCATAAAAAACATTGCCAACATTTAACAGCTCATTATTAAAATCAAAAATTAACTTTTTAAGACATCTCTTTTCTACAACATCATTATTTGTGATATGTGCCGTCTCGTCCTGTTGCAACTTCATATAATTGGTTGAAGATATTGAAACTGGTTTTACTAAAAAAATTTTTTCTTCATACTTTTTGTCAAAAAAATTCAAATCATTTGATGTTAAATACCATCCGATACATGTTAGTTTTTCTAGATTAATTACATTTTTTTCATCTATCTGTTCAAACACGTGTTCACAACCATTGAACACTATTTCTAATTTTATTGGGTTTTTTACATACCAAGGATGAATGGTTGGTGAGAAAAAAATAGGAATTAATATTTCCTTTGAGTTTAACTTCCTAAAATATTTATCGTAAACCATGTCGAAATGTGAGCCAAATATTTCATTTAAATACAACAAATATGTTGTTTGATCCCAATCGTATATAACTTTATCATCAACACACAACTTTATACTGCGTATTAAATTTTCTAATGTATTAATCTGTTTTGGGTTTCCTTTATATGGAATCGATAAATATATCGATTGCAATTCTTTCTCTGCTAAATGTAAAATTTTTGCTTTGTCCCTATCGATAACTGGTATATTAATAGATATTTTTTTGTTGAGCGTATCTAATGTATAGTCTAAAATAAGAGGAAGTTTGTTTCTTGGAACATGAATTTTTTGTTCATAGTCGCCATTTTTGTCGATAATGGTTATCATCGGGCCGAGACCCTTATCGTGGCCTTCTTCGCCAAAAAAAGAGTTCATCAATCTTACCTCATTCATCATAATCAATTTTTTAGAATAAGTAAAAAAAAAATTTATTTATAAAAAATGATTTTTTTAATTGGAAAGTTATTTATTTTCTAAAATGAATTTTATAAAGTTTACAAAAATAAGCCCAATCAAGAGTATATACAAAACGATCGCGCTATTTGTTTTTTGTTCAATTGTGTTAAAAACACCAATTATAGTAACAGTCACAAGGATATCTTGATAATAATTTTTATTGTGTTGAAGTTTTGTCAAAATTAAATTTATAGTGTAGATTATCAGGTATTGAAAGTACAATATGATGCACCTATCAACCACTGTATTGAAAATAAATACTTTTTTTTGCTTCATGAAG
>Ga0209229_10000754_pt1 | contig 13324 bp, 16 predicted proteins | sample SanBayMetagenome_FD_187466 | JGI IMG/M metagenome (GOLD analysis project Ga0209229, IMG submission 187466) | Freshwater and sediment microbial communities from dead zone in Sandusky Bay, Ohio, USA (SPAdes) (version 2) | ecosystem: Environmental > Aquatic > Freshwater > Lentic > Sediment... | reverse complement strand
TACCATTTATGTAAATCATTTAAAACAGTAAAGTGGCTATTTAAGTTTTTTGCTGATGGTCAAATATTTAATTTTCCAAAACTTTCTCAGTATGGAATTTTGCCACAACCTATTTAGGATTGCTATATTACGCCTGCTACTATTCCTAAATGGTCTAAATTCACGATTTCTATCGCTTCTAGGGGGTTTTTCATATTTTTATTTGTTCAGCTACTCTAATTATTATTCTACATTGAAAATAGCCCAAATGATTGCCATATAATGATTTGGGCTTTTATTTATTCCAATTTAATTGGCAATTCAATTGGCTTAAATATCTGCGGAATGTGGGATTTAATTTTCCAAAACTTTCTCAGTATGGAATTTTGCCACAACCTATTTAGGATTGCTATAGGTACGCTTCATGAATCAAATCAGAGCAGAAAATTAGTTATTCTAAATCTTCCTCCTCCTCATCTTCATCATCTTCATCATCTTCATCTTCTTCGTCTTCTTCCTCAAAGTCATCGTCTTCTTCGTCTTCCAAATCTTCTGGTTCCTCATCATCATCATCTTCCAAATCATCAATATCATCATCATTGTTAGATTGCTCTTGCTGAAGATAACTATTGCGTTTGGCAAGGGATTCTTGATTGAATTTAACGAGGCTTTTAATGGCTTCTTGAGGATCTAACTCGAAAACATCGTACAGTTTTGCCATAACCAAAGCTAAAGTTTCGATATCATGACGCAGGGCATCCGGTTGTCCGAACAAAGTAGGGAACACTTCATTATTCCAACGTTGCCAGTTCATGGTTTTGCCGCGTTTTTTCAATTGAGCAGCAATATCCAAACCGATCTTTTCTTTAATGGCATGACCGATTTTTGTTTGAAGACGTTTTTCGCGAAGTTGCAGCTTCACGCCAAACTTTTTAACAATGGTCGTTCTGACTCGCTCAAGCAGTGCGTTAGCTTGTTCTTCAACTGAAACAGCCGAACGACGGATTCCATTCCCATTGCTAGGAACAGGTAATCCGGTGCTTTTTGATTTAGGAGTCACACCGTTGGTTTTTCCATTGAAAGTTCCCGCGCCATTAGATGTGCGAGAGTTATTTTTATTCGTTGTAGTTACCATGAAGTTCAATTTAATTTAATTACTTCGTGGCAATCTGCGCCGCTAGGCGCTTTCAAATTTCCCAATTTATTATTAATGGTTAATTTAAAATTAATTAAAATTCTTTTCGATTTAATCATTAAATGATGGAGTTAAAATATTCATCTAACTTAAGGAATAAAAGCTAAATCAGTTATATAGAGCAAGAGAGGGATGGGAAATAGTGCTTAAGAAAGCTTAATAGGAAATAGTCTGCTTAATACTTCCTAATATTTTATGATCTATCCTTTTAAAAATTGGCTTTTCTTGGCAAACCGAGGAATCAAGATAGTGGGATTAGAATACTGTACAACGGATCGAGTCAGGATTTTAACTCACTTCTATGAATGGGGTCAAAATCTACAACTGCCTGTTTTATTTTGGAATTGTGGCTACCGATGTTTTCAGCAAGTTAGTTGTCAAGATAAAGGCGGGTGCCGCTTAGAGAACACTAATTTACAAGCCAACTCCGAACCGCTTTTAGATTTATTAGAAAATCAAACCGAAGGAATTTTTATTCTTGAGGGAATTTTAGAGTTATCAGGAGCAGATCTGACGGATAAACAGCGTGAATTTCAACTGGTTAATGCTTACTATCACTTATCAGAAAATAAGCATCGTCAGTTCTGGGTTTTATTGGAAAATAATATCAATTTACCTGCCAATTTACAACCTTTAATTCCAGTGCTGAAAGCTCCTATTGCGGATCGGGTTTGGGTGCAACAGAAAGTTGCTTCATTTTGTCGGGATACTTCCCCGATGCAGGAAAAAAAAGATACTGCTATTCAAGAAAGTTTAGTGCGAGCTTGTCTAGGATTGGCACAAGGAGAAATTGAATTAATTTTACAACAGAGTCTAGCATTTACTAACAGTTTTGAAGACTTAGCTGATTGGGTACTCAACTACAAAGTTAACAAATTGCAAGGGAGAGGGTTAGAGTTGATTTCTGAACCGGATGTTGTGCAAGCCGGAGGGTTAGAATTGCTAGACGAGTTCCTCTCAAAAGTTGCCTCTTTACTCAATCCAGAAGCCGAGAAATATGGGCTTAGATTTCCCAAGGGGATGATTCTTTGGGGGCCACCTGGCACTGGGAAAAGTTTGAGTGCCAAGTTAGCCGCCAAGAAGATGGGAGTGCCTTTATTAGCTGCTGATTGGGGTGCAATTATTGGTTCCCCAAAGCCAGATTTGGCACTGCGCGAGTTGTTAGAATTGGCTCAAGCTTTAAGCCCAACAATTTTGTACTGGGATGATTTTGATAAAGGGTTTGCAGGTTGGAATTCTAATACGGATGGTGGAGTTTCAAGGCGCTTATCGGGGAAACTATTGACTTGGATGCAGGAAGTACAACAGCCGATTTACATGGTAGCAACGGTTAATCGATTGGGGATGTTACCCCCGGAATTAATTCGTCGCTTTGATGATATTTTCTTCGTTGATTTACCCCATGAAGGGGCAATGTATGACATTTTTAACCTACATTTGCAAAAGTATTTCCCAGAGTTTCGCAATCTTTCTCAATCTCCTTGGACAGATGAGGAATGGCGAATTTTATTAAGGGATTATCGGCTTTGCACCCCGGCTGAAATTGGTAATGCTGTTAAAAAATGTGCTGAGGAAATTTACTATCGCAACTACCAGCAAGGGAAACAACCGGAACAATTAAAGATCACTTTAGAAGATTTACGACAGCAACGTGATCAATTTACGCCAGCTTTAATTCGAGATGAAGAACAGATTTTAGCAATTCGTAATCAAGCAACTTATGCCCGTCCGGTGGCGGGTGTAGATGTTTCAAAATTTGCGATTCCTCCTCAAGAATTGTTTGGCTAGGATTGCTCAAACAAATTCTTTTGTTGATAGGTTGAAGTGGGTTTGCTTTGTTGTATAGTGTTAGGGATAATTTGATGGCTGAAAGTCTTGATCAATTCTTGAAGATTATACATTGAGTGGCTCAACTCCCCTAATGTAATAGATTGATAGCGTTGCACTTGTTCAGTATTATTCGGCTCGATATAATCTGGCAGTTCCATGATGTCTACAGGTTGGTAATCTAAGGTTTCAATATACTGGTTCCAGTGAATTCCAAATTGTTCAATATTCTTCTTAATTTGTTCGCTTATGCAATCTAATTGCAGAGAAATCTGAAGGCGAGTTTCGTAGCTGGCTTTTTGCCAAAAAATCGAATTCACTAAATGTTTTCGAGCCGTCGCTAAGGTTGAAGCAAGTTCTAAATAAGCTAAGGCATCATATTTTTCAGAATGTTCTGGCCCAGCTTGGAGGAAGTTTTTAACTTGATGGTAAGCGCAGTGGATTAAAGCTTCATCAACGGTTCCATAAAACGGAATTGTGCGAGGGACAGGCATAAATTTTCTCTCAACTTGTCCCTCTCAGTCCCCGTTATGGGGATGAAATGGAAAATTTTCCATTTCAACAACTTTCCGCTTTCTAAGCACAGTTTGTTGCAGAAATTAATATTCGCTACTCTCCATTAAAGTCCCAACTCTCCAAGTGGTATTAACATCTTCAGGACTGTTGGCGCCAATTTCTTCCCCTTTAAGCCAAGCGGATTTCTCAAAATAATCAATTTTGAAAAAGTAGCGATCGCCGTCTAATTCTAAAGTCACAAAATCTCGTTCCCCGTAAGGGTTATTATCCGGTAAAAACGAGTTAAATTCCTTCAGCAATTGGAGAAGTTGTTGTTGCTGTTCAGGAGGCAGAAGCCCAACACTCCGAGATAAATGAATAGCCCCAACTTGTGAATTTTGAGAGCGTAATTGATCATTAAGACGAGCAATTTGTTCAGCTTTTGTTAAGGTGTCAGTCATATTTTTTTAAACAATCTTCACCCTCAATCGGCGCGTTAGCGCGACAGTTAGGTTAAATGAAGAGCTTCCCAACCTACAAGAATCCGAGAAAATGAACTGCGATGGCGTAGCCGCCGCCTGTCGGCATCGCTGAAACCCACCTATTTCTAAAAGAAAAAAGGCAAACGGAAGGGACATGGTGGAAAATTTTCCACCATGTTGACCTCTGCTCGAATGATGTGGATAATTTTGGACATCTGCAATGAAGTTGACTCAAGGCATTGAATAATAGAAAAATCTAATTAATCGATATAACCCCTCTAAAGTGTACATTGGCTCAGAAATGACATATACGCTCTTGAACCAAACTCAACGGCAACGGGTCAGTGATGGAGTCGTAACCTCTCTATTAAGCGGTTGTGAATCCTCACCCAGACAACTCGTGCTAATCTGGCCCCAATTGGGAGATTTCGATAGCTTGGAGTATGCTTGGTGGCTAAAACGAGAAGCCGAACAACTGCAAGCACAAGGAATAGCAATCCGGGCCGTAGGAATTGGCAACCGCACTTCAGGACAACAATTCTGTGACTATACAGGATTTCCCCCAGATTGTTTATTTGTTGACCCCACCGCCGACCTGCATCAAACCCTAAATCTTTATCCGGGTCTATCCCTCAAACTCCCCGGTTTATCGCCGGGTGTCAACGCTTATCTCAACTTAATGCTGATGTGTGCTGGAATTGGTAGCCCAGGGACTCTAGCGGAAGTATTCCGTGGCTATCGGGGTGATAAAAAAGCCCCTCAATTAATTGGGGATGAAGAAATTGTTCAAGCTCCTCCTTTACCCCCACTCAAGGGTTCATTCTTCAAACTAGCAGGAGGTCAGGGCTTTCAGCGTCCCTTTGAGTTAGCCACGTTGCGACTGCGAAATATGGGAGAAGTGTTGAGACACTGGAAAATTTATGTTCCCCAGGAAGCTTATCTAACCCAACGAGGAGCCACTTTCTTATTTAATAATCAAGGGGAATTGCTGTATGAACATCGAGATCCCTGCATCCTGGGTTTCACTGCTGATCCGAGTAATCCGTTATCTTTTCTCACAGATAGGGAATAGGCACTCTTGCAATAGGGTCAATACTTTTGGCTGTTTCATAGACGTTTAAAATTATTACAACCTCCGTCTCGAAGGCGCGGATTGCTATAGCTGTATCCTCAATCTCTCGGTCTTGAAGGCAAATTGGGAACAAAACTCTTGCCATCAATTAATCCTAATCCATTGGCTTCCAATCGCTGCCAACTGTCATACAAATCCGTTAAATTACTCGCCACCCGTCCCGATAAAAAATCCCGATCTGCCATTGAAGTTGCTTGATTCTTTAAACAAATCCTGACTGCATAATTATAAATTGCCCAATCCTTACGAGTCAACTCACTCAACCCTTGGGACAACTCCCCATCTCTGACCGAAGGCAAACTTTCAGTTGAGTTTCCCCAAACTTGTTGCTCAAACTGTTGAAGAAACGCCTGAATTTCATCCTCAGCACACCGAAATAGAGAAACACAAACTCCTTTCGGAATCACAGTTGGTAAAGTCTGCCGAGTATGAAATTCAAAAATCTCCAACAAATCCGCATCATGTAAAATAAAAATTCCTGAATCATTGGGTATTAAACCCGAATCCAGATGTTCTAATTGGGGAAGAATCTCTTGAATTTCAATAGAATCTGAAAATTGATAAACCGTATAATTGGACGAATCTGGATACAGCGTGTGCTTCAACCAATTGATAAAATAAGCAGGAGATTTAAAATGAGCTTGAGGAAAACTAACTCTATTTTCAGCTTGAGAATTTGAAGATAAGGGTTTACAATTGTCAGGCTTTAGAGAAGGAGAAGCTGCGCCTCTCAATTGAGACGGTAACAACTCCTGAATCGAGCGCACATACAAACTTTGCAAACGCAACATTGTCCCCCCATCCGAAAAAATCAAATCCCCCTTACCTAATAACCCCGTACAAAGCTTACCCCATTCCTCCACATCCAAAATCACCGCGCCCGCCTTTGCACTTTGCAACCTCAACCCCAACCGTACCCCCATATTCACCTTAATCTTCGTACTTACCACATCCGCCTTCGGGTACTGAGTGAACAACACCAAATGAATCCCCGCCGCCCTCGCTAAAGCACCCAACCCCTCCACTAAAGCTTCAAACTGCCCCTTTACCTCCTTATCCTTCGTCAAATATTGAATTTCATCAATAAAACAAACAATCCGAGGCAACCGCAACTGTGGCTCCACCTTCGGGTTATAATCCTCCAAATCATTCGCCCCCACCTGCTCAAACCGTTCATATCGTTTCTGTTGCTCGGCATCTAAATTCTCCAACAAATTCAAAGCACTATCCGTATCCCGACAAACCGGATGCCATAACCAAGGCAAAGCATCAAATTCCTGTTTAGCAAACGTGACTCGTTTAACATCAATTAAACACACCTGAACCCGTTCAGGAGGATAGCGTAAAATCAAACTGGCTAACATCGCCTTCTGTGCTTCCGACTTCCCCGAACCCGTTGCCCCTCCCCCCAAAACATGACAAGTATTCGGGTTCGCTAATTCAATTTCCACCAATTGCCCATATAAATTTACCCCCATTGCCATCCGCACAGGTTCTTCATCGGGTAAAAATTGATAAGAAATGTAGTTTTCCAGAGGGCAAAACTGTCGTTCTTGTTCACTCAAATTCAGGTCAAACGCCACCCCTTGCGTCAAAGCCCGAATTAAAGGCGGTTGCGATAAACCCAAAGCAATTTGAATATCTCGTTCTCGATTTTTCAGGTCAGCCACCCTCACCTTCACTTGAGCATTCACCACCGGTTTGAGTACCAACCGTTGAGTAGTCGGCCCTCGATGTCCCTCCACCCAATTACAAGGCAAATTGTAATGCAGTAACGCTTCAATTAAAGCTTGTCCTATGGCTGCTAAAGGATGATTAATTGGGGGTAAGGTAACAGTGTTAGAAGCCGCAGGTTGTAAAGATTCAGTTGGATAAGAAGACTGTTCAAGCATCGCTTCCATCACCCGTTCCCGTTGAGTTTCTTGGTAATAGCGAGTCACCGCCAATTGATGTTGATAATCCTCCTCTTCCTGTTGCTCCTCAGCCCTTACCAAGGGTTCTAGTTTACTAATCCGAATGGCATGGGATAAACTTACCCCATACAAAACAATACCACTGCCCGTTAACGCTAATTGCAGCACTTTTAAAGGGGTGGTATTTCTCGGTAAAACAAACGGAGGAATAAATAATAGTAAACTCCCCAAAAATAAATATAAACCACTAATTTTATAAGCGGATTCCAGTGTTTGATTAATTAAGCGACTGCGGTAATTCAGTTGTCGAGGTTGGAACATAATAACATAAATCCTAACCCAAGATTAAACTTAAAAACGACTTTCCTTTTTTAATTAGTTTTGAACCCACCGACTCAACAGCCAGAGTAAAATCCCTATCACAGTAGATAAACCCGTAAAGATGAGAATTCCATAAAGTTCCATTGGCTCAATTTTTAGTAACTTAACCCAAGCATCATCTCCAACCCAACCGACTATTTGAGCTAGAATAAATGCAATTAAAAAAAAACAGCGATCGCTAACCCTGCTGTATTTAATTCACTAGCGATCGCTAATATTAATGTTAAGCTAATACCCATCAAGAATAAATTAGCTCCGATTAAAAGTTGGCAAGGAAGTGAAGCTCGTTTCCAATTCATCGCTCTTATTCATTCTCCCAGGATTTTTGGATTTGCTGACGATACTGAGCAATTTTGTTAACGGCTTGTTTGTTAGCTTGATCAATATTGAGAGACATTTGAGCATATTGAGGTCGAAGTCCATGTAATTTCTGAGCATAATTGGAATTAGCCCCTAATTTTTTAACTTCATTACCTGCAAGTTGACCTTTATAAGCATAATGAGCTAAATGAACTGTTGTATCCGCATCATCAATTTGCTTAAGGGCTTGATAAGATTCTTGAGTATGTTTGGCCGATTCTTTTCTCTGTTTCGCTACTTGTTTGAGAACCACTTTCTCCTCTTTAGAAAAATAGCGAGGTGAATCTAAAACAGGAACCGAACGAATCGAAGCAAAATTACCTGGATTAGTGGGCGAGAAAACAGTGGTATCTGTCGGTTGAAGTACCTGGGATTTATCAATTTGATGAGAGCCATAACCGGAGTTGTTTCCACTTGTTCTTTGGCTCCAAGCCTCTAAAATTCGATTAAAAATTCCCATTGGGATTTCTCCTCAAAAATTGAATCCAAATCCGAGTACAAATTAGCTCAATATGAACTTGAATTGTTTGCCTTTGAATCTGTCGTCGCCCCAGGATGTAACCGATACTGGCTGACATGACACTAACAGCAATAATCAACAGCCATTGGGTTGAAATTATAAAGCGAATGGGGTTAATCAACAATTTTAAGGAAGTTGAAATCGCCACTTTGTATTCATGAAAAACCAGAATCATCAAAGTTGTCATGAAAGTCACTGCTATCGAAAGTTGTCGAACTTGCTGTTGTCCTCGTTGTTGCCGTTTTCGAGTGTATTCATTCATCAGGACAAGCCAAACATCAATGTAGACGTCATACTGACAGGATATACAGAAGTCGGCTGAGACCAATAATGTTGTAGTTGATTGAGGCGGTTTTTGAGGTGTTGCATATCTTGCTTAGGGGTTGAAGTGGATAATGAGGAAAACTGTTCTTTCATTTCAGCGACCATAACCAGCAAATCCTGTTGCTGAGAAAGCTGGGTGTGTTGGAGGCTTAACAGTTCCTCCAACAACGTGTTAATGGTATCGGTCTGATGTTCACTAACTTCAAGATGCGCTTTTAAGCGCTGGAAAGCAGTTAAGCACTTGCCCTCCCAATTGAGCTTGCTGTGTGGGAGATTCTAAGTTACGGCGTTCTTGTTTGCCTTGTTCGGCGGCGGTATCGAAAGCCGCTACAAACTGTGACACCGTATCCTCAAGTTTGGCATTGCCATCATCAGTAGACCCAAACCCAAAAACCTCTAAAAGAATCTTATCATCGAGCATTTCTTGAATTTTGGGAGCCACCGTTTGAGCAATTTGGGAGGTTTTTTGCTCCCAACGTTCGTACAACCCCGCACCAGAAGAATCATACACAGAATGAGTTGTAGTTGTAGTATTGGCATTCACTTGACTTTGTAATTCTTCAATCCACAATCCAATGGCTTCTTCAATTCGGAGTTGTTTCCGTCCTTCACTGCGACTATCGCGAATTGCAATAATTTGATTGAGCCAAATGGTCAGTTGTTCAGAATTAACTAATTCCAAATTCATCCGAAACTTTTGGCACAACTCACTGAGGATATAACAAATTACATTACTCCCCACAGCTTGTCCTTTAGAGGTCACCGATTGACCTAACTGTTCTAAATCAATGCCATATTGGCTGTAATCCGTTGAAGTTCCATTAGTTGTGTTTGTCATATTTAACCTCGATTTTGACGTTTAGATAAATTGCGAACTCGGTCTAATAAATTGGGGCTATAAGCGAGCCATTCATCAGGATTAAATCGACCCCACCTGACTTCATCAAGGGCTTTTTTCTCTCCCAGGGTTAGGGACATAATCCGAAAGGCATCAAGAATTTTTTTGCCTTCTTCTGAAATTAAAGTTCCGTATTCGCCTTCATTGAGTTGGGGCATGACCGCTTTTAAGAGGCGATACACTTTACGGAATTGGGGACGATTAACATTCCACAGGCTCGACTCATAAATGACTTGTTCGGGGTAATAGGCTCTGTTGTTAACAAAGACAACTCTGGGGTCAATAATTTGAGCTTCTTTGATTTCTAAACAGATTTCGATAGTTTCACTCATTCGACTGATTTAAGTTTGTTTAGGGGTGAATCTGAGTCAATTCTAATTTCTCAAATCTTAGAAATTGAATTTAAGGTCAGAAAGAACCCCGTTCAAACTAATTTCCATTGGTCTTGGTGAACATCCTATTAAAGAAAGCCGATAACTGTCAATTTATTGCTGTCATGAATACGGTATTTTTCTAATTCAATTGAGGCGAGATTTGCTGAGTCAGCAAGAAGTTGTTCTTGGAGGTGAAAGGCTGTTGTTAATTCGGGGTTTTGCTGAGTGCTGAGTGCTGAGTCAGCAGATTAGAAATAGGGGGAGGAATTTAGGAAGGTTTAAGAGGAGTTGGGGAATTTTAAACAATTGTTGGAGATGGGGGGAAGGAGCAAGCGATCGCCTAAACAAGTTTATAATTTTCGATTAAGCTCATCTATGGAACAGCTAAAAGTATTGACCCTATTGTCCATTGCCTATTCCCTTTTGCTCAGAAATTTTTAACACCAATCAAATAGAATTGCTATAGTTATTCAAGCTGAGGTTGTGTAACAGTCTGAACAATTCTACCGTGATAAATAATTTGTAGGAGTAAGTCTTGTTGTCTAAGCATTAATTGAACACTTTCTGGGCAAGATTTAAAATCCGTTTCAACCCATCTGTAAATCATTCGTTCTTTGCGTCCGGTAATTTGACAGAGTTCTCGAACACAAGCGGCTGTGTACCCCCATTCTTGAGGTTGAATATTGTGGAGAATTGGAACCCAACGCGCACAATATTCTGTGGGGTGGAGAGGAACGGATAACAACTGACGAATTGTGCGAATTTGCCGTAATTTTTCAGTTTGAATTGATGGGGACTTGTTAGGAAAGTATTGGGGCTGCATAGTTTTTATAAAGAGTGTGGAGTGCAAGAAGTAGACGGTCGATGATTGAGTTAGAACTGAGGAATTAGAGGTGAGAAAGATATTATTTAAGGCTGAAAAGATAAAAGTTAAATTTAGGGGAAATTAAAATAAAATCCAGCAAAAAAAGAATTTAAAAAGTCCAGATTTTGAAAAAATATTAAATTTTTAAATCAATCACATAGCCGATTTAATAAGTTTTAACTCTTTCTTTTTTCTTGTTCTTTAGCCTTAAATATACGGGCACTCACTAACAATCCCCCAACTCCGCACCCTTAAAGCAGAGGTTGGAGTTGGCAAGGTTCAAACAGTTCTTGGTAGGTTTGTCCGCTAACAGGATGGATGATCCTGACCCACCAATAACCGGGACGCTGTTGATATGCTTTGTGGATGGTTCCTTGCATCCCGGCGAAGATGTTTTTGGGGTCAAAGTTGACTCGCACTTGAACACCTGGTTGCAGGTGGGGCTGGATTTGTTGATTAAGGCTTTCGCGCCATTGCAGGAGTTCTTCAAGTTGGGCTTCTAATTGCTCGGTTGTGGAAGTTTGTTCAAGTCGGACGTGACCCGGCTCACTGAGTAACGTTTCTAAGTGCTGTTGTTGTTGAGCAAGTTGTTGTTTGAGATGTTGATTTTCGCTTTTGAGAAGACTGAGTTGGCTTTGAGCTTGTTCAACACCACTCATACGCTCGAATGTCCATCCGGCTTTTACATCGTTTTGGTCAAGTACGCCAAGCCATTTGGTTTTGGGGCGGTTGTAGGTGTCTAATTCGAGGATGAAGTCATCAACAACGCCTTTGTGTTCTGGGGAATAAACTCGGATGCGATCGCCCGGTTTTAATTCACTTAAAGGCACTGGGACGAATTTGGGTTTGAATACGGTGGGTTCGTTGTCAGGGGAGGAAGTGGGTTGTTGTAATTGGGCAATGAGTTCGTCTTTTTGCTGAAGTTGGGTTTGCAATTGTTCGAGTTGTTGCAAATAGGTTTGGGAAAGCTTTTGCTCCAGGTGTTCGAGTTTTTGCATTAATTCGGCGTTTTTCTGACGTTCGGTGGCTAATGCAGCTTCAAGGTCGTTTGTGGGAGTGCTTTGAGGTTGTGGAGGGATAACAATGGCTTGGGGGTCAAGGTGAGCGCACAGGTGTTTGATTTCTCGTTCGGTTTGTTTTATGTCATGGATTAACTGGGCTTCGGCATCCCCTGTGACAGCTTCAGAGAGTTCTTGTTCAAGTTGAACTTTATGCAGGGTGAGACGGGCTACACGAAGGGCGGTTTCAGAAGGCTGTTGGGGTATTTTTAGGTCATTCTTGGGAAGTTGAGAAGGTTGGGGGGTGTCTGGGGTTTTTTGAGGCTTGAGTAAAGTTTCAATCGCTTTCAGGGTGAGTTTTTGACCGGAGGTTAGAACAGTTTTAACGAGTTCATCGTTGCCACGGGCAAGAAGGGCGATCGCACTGGTAGCCCAGCCCATCATATTGTCTACAAGTTCGGGTAAACGATCGGCCAGTTCTACGATTTTCAGCCAGTTACGGATTTGCTCTTCGGCATCGGGGAAGTAATGACTCAGCCATGCTCGAAATTGTTTGGCGGTGAATTGTTCTCGTAGATGGCTGATGCGACGGGCGAGGTCTAGGGCTTGAGTATTGAATTTTCGTAAACACAACCGGATGTTGGAAACGAGGGATTCGGCTTCGTTTTGCAGGGCTTCGGGGATTTCCCCGTAGTGGAATCGAGGTTCAAAGCCCAGAGTAGCAATTGATAGGGTAGTCATGATAAATTAAAGATGATTTTTTATTTGAAAGGGCTCTCCGAGTGTCGGAGGGCTTTTTATTTTTGCCTTCCCAGTTACGAAGAAGCTGAAGACGGCGGGTTGTTTTCTGCTTATATTAGCATCATATCACATTTAGAGATATATGTGATATGTGTGATTATTGTGAAACTTGGGAAAAAAGACACACAGAGTTACACTGAATAGCTGGAGATTGTCTAAACAATGCTGTGGCAGCACAAAAAAAACGAATTACGGTTGAAGTTGATGATATCTATGAGCTAATAGAACAGATGGCTGATGAAGGCCGTCGTTCTAAAGGTGCCCAAATTAGGCTCTTGGTGGATGAAGCCTTAGTAACTAGGGGATTAATTGAGACGCGCCCTGGAGTTAAACCGTATCAAAGCGATAGTGAAGTTGATGAGGCTCGTCTTCAACCGATTACTCTACTGATCAATAAACTGATTGAGGAAGAAATGCCTACTGATAGTGAAATTATCACTTGTGCAAATTTATTAAAAATTGATTCTAAAAAAATTACGGTTTTGTGTAATTTAGTTGTTAATAAATAAGGGTTACAAGATTAATTATTTATAAAAAATTATGTGTAAATTATTGATTTATGAATCTCCAGTTTTTGCATTCTCTATATAGTAATTCTTTGAAAGAAACCCTTTTCAACTAACCTATCAAATTGTTTTTGCATCGCTTTTGCAGCCACTCGATCAACGAGAAGAACTCCTGCTTCAATATTGCGTTCGTGTGCCGCTTCTGTAAAATTAGCAGAAGTAATAAACAAACGTTCTTCATCCACAACAACACACTTGGCATGGAGACAGGCTC
>Ga0209229_10000753_pt1 | contig 13324 bp, 10 predicted proteins | sample SanBayMetagenome_FD_187466 | JGI IMG/M metagenome (GOLD analysis project Ga0209229, IMG submission 187466) | Freshwater and sediment microbial communities from dead zone in Sandusky Bay, Ohio, USA (SPAdes) (version 2) | ecosystem: Environmental > Aquatic > Freshwater > Lentic > Sediment... | reverse complement strand
AAAAAAGGCGTATGCGCATATTGTTGAAGCCGCTTTTCGGAACTTGTCATGATCTGCAACCATTCTGCTTCTGAAAACTCTAATTTATCAAGAACAAAGGAAATTTCAATTGATTTCTCCTGAGAATTCACTTTCTCGATTGCTAAGTGATTCAATGCTTCCTCTCTACTCATATTTCCAGAAACAATCTCACTTGAAAAATGTGCAAGTCTTTTATCAATCCCGAAACGATTTGGTAGAAAAATCTCTTGAAAGAATTTTGTAAATGTTGATTCGCCATGTTTTACTTCAATTTTCTTGTACCCAATCTCTTTTTCTAAAACCAATAATGCGTCAACTTTGTTGTAGTCCAAATAATTTAAAATTCCTACATACTTTATTTTTCTTATTACTATGTCTTGTACTAAACTCCTAAGTGGCAAGTGAGGATAAGACTCAAATTTTACATTGGAAAATCTTTTACTTATGTCTTTAATCAGTCGGAAGTCTCTAGAATCTTCCATCCACTCATTCGGCATTATTGACTCGCTTGCATTATTTCCTCCATGCAGAATGTACTTAACATTATTTTTTCTCGCCTGCTGATACAGAACAGAAAGGATTGCATGATCTGTTGGAATTTCACAATTTTTTAATCCAGATCTAAAGAATGCTCTTTGTAGATCACGAAACTCATCCCAATCAATAACATGTGTCACCAAATCTATCTCTAACGACTTAACTACTTTTCTGATGTTGCTCACAGCTGTTGCTGAATTCCAACCATTGTCAAGATGAATGGCCAGCGGATTCAACCCATATTCTGTTCGAAGTATGTATGCCAAATAGGAGCTATCAAGCCCCCCACTAAGGCCAATAATGCAGTCATACTTACCTTTTGACCTACTCTTTATGGTGTACAGCATTTCAGTTAAGCTCACCGGGTTCTTCTCATTTGCTAATCTGTTTTCGGCCGCTCTACAAAAATTGCACCTTCCATTTTTATCAAATTCTATCTTTAAATTTTTTGAATTCATGACGCAATATGAACACGACTTAAAGTGTTTCTCTTTCATCTCTTGTAGATTCCTCCTTAAGTTTCATATAGATATTCATTAATTTTATTTTCTCTTTTTCCCAATTATGTTCCGAATTGAAAATTTCAATTTTAGTCTTTTTACTTTCTATTTCGCTTTTCTGTATACTTAAAACTAGCGCTTTGAAGTCGTCGTTTGTTTGATAAACCCAACCTAGATCATGCTTTCGAACATATTCTTTTAATTGCCTCCGATTGGCCGCTAAGACTGGTATTTGAGCTTGCAAATATTGAAAAAATTTGTTTGGAAGTGCTAATTCATGATTTAGGCAACTGTCATCTAAGTGTACTAACCCTACATCGCACTGGGCAGTTATTGTTAATAATTCACCTTCTGTCAGCATTTTTTTCAGATGAATATTCGAGTGTAACTTAACCATACTTTCAACAAACTGTTCACTTTCTCCTTCTCCGATAAAAAGAACGTGGGCAGACACACCGCTTCCAGCAAAAGTCGAACAAATCATCTCAGTGCCTCTTTCGGGTGCCAGGATGCCCTGATAAAGGAAAAGCACTTCCCTAGAAAATAGGTTGTATTCTTCCCTTAAATCGTCACAACTCAACTTTGCTTTTATTGATCTGTCTTCATCTGGAATATTTCGAATGATCTCAATTTGTACTTTTGGGTAATGCTTCGAATATTCAAAAGCAATCTCTTCACTTACCACATAAAAAAGATCGGCATGTTTAATCAATCTCTTCTCAAGATTCTTAAGTATCGCTCGCCTCATCAATCCAGAGTTGGAAGTATCTATTTCAAACTCGTGTGGTTCATAAACTAAATTTGCTTTCTTTCTCATTTTGATCATGAACGCGAGTGGGAATACAGATAATGAATGAGCATGCACTGTGACTATCTGATTGTCCGGAATATTTCTGTAGACTTTTATGGACCACAGAAAGAATGACAGAACCTTTAAAATTAAATTTGGTGCACCTATTCTCTTCTCAATACGGATTACCTCTGCATGTGGAAAAATATAAGACTGTTTATCTAACTTGGAATCGTCAATCCCGTAAATAATCACATCCGTAGCGATTTTGGATTCCAGAATGACCTTACATATTCTTTCTATCCGTGTTTCATGCAGAATGTTGGAAGGATATATATGCAATGAGATTTTTTTGTTTTTCATTGCGAAGCTTTTTTATGAAAGTTCATTTTGTCAATGAAATAGAGTATTAATGGAATCAAGAGCATTCCATTAGAGAGAAATCCGGTATTTATCTGGGAAAATACTAGGGTGATGGTCGGCACTGTATAGCAACAAACCCCAACAATGGAATTAACTCTATTCATCTTAGCCATGAATATGAAGATGCTGTCAAGTATCAGTAGACTGATGACGGTTAAGAAAATCCCAATTAGCCCAAATGAAGTGATTAAGTTTGTAACAAATGTAGCGTTTGCGCTTACGTAATTCTCTCTAACTATCTCCCTGTCCTCCCGTGGTGACTCGGAGTCAATAGGAGGTGCCTCGGAGTAGGTTGGAACAGACTCAACCCTGTCAAATTTCTGTGCGCAGATATTCCCAATCCTGTTAAATGGAGTTTTTGGCATACCTCTCATTCCTGACAAATTCGCTTTCGCTACTTCATTATTTATGTTTATCGAATCTTGACCGAGAATCGCTGCAACTTTTGGTATTGAAGCTATCCCAACATAACCATTCTCTTTCTGGTATTCCAGATACCAGAAGTTATCTATAGAACCACGATAAACAGCTCTGTCTATTATATTCACCGTTTGGCATAAAATATTTTTAGGAGAAAAATCTCGAAAAGAAAGTATTGTCGCTATTGGAGACAAAAAGAGAAAAACTAAAAGTATTCCCGTAATTTTCTTTAAATTTAGATCATTCCAAAGAAATAGGGTGCTCGTAAAAATTACTGTCAACACAATTAGAAGGCCTGGAGATCGTGCACCTGAAAGTGATGAACTAAGCAAAGCCATCGAAATACCTAAGAGACCGCGAACGGCTCTTAATCGATGCTTACTCTTTACGGATACAATTAAATCTAATGTCCAAAAACTTGCGACGATCGGTCCTACAACTTTCTCGATCAGTGTTAAACTATACCTAGCAAGGTCTGATTCAAGCAGAGTTGAGGACTGCGCTCTTGCTAATTCAAGTTTTTCAGGTTCAAATATCATGGAATATAGGCCAGTATTTGAAAGACTATAGGCCGAGGAATAAATAGCAACCAAAATCAATAGCAAGCCTGTCGAAATGGTCGGGCCAATAATGTTTGATTTAATAGGAATACAAGTTCGCACATTTTCGAGAAAATATCTTCTTGTCAAATTCTTGTAAAGCAAAACACTAAAAAGTAGTGATATCGTCGGAAACAATGAAAAAACAAACAGATACTTCCATTCATGCCCAGAATATGTTTTTTGATCTTGCAAATAATATGTTCCCCCGAGCGAAACGGAGAGGAGATAGATGACAGAGAGTTGAAAGGTGGGTCTTAAAATGAGCTCTGTTCTGGACTTAAGCACCCAGATTATTAGAAACAAGTTTAAAACTAGAAGTACATAGGATGCCGTTCTAATCATAATCTCCGAAAACCCTCTGATACAAGTTCTTCACTAGTTGGATAACTTATCAGTACGGCCCTACTTGGACCTTCAAACATAAACAAACTACTTGCTGCTACTGCATTTGCTCCACTACGCAGTAAGTTTCCTGCATCAGCTAAACTTTGAACACCACCGTTAATGATAATTGGTACGCCAAGACTGCTGCTCACTTGTCTTGCTAGCTCAGTATTAGCACCTTGAAAACTCCCTTCTCTGCCAACATCTGTGAGCATGACCTCGCCAACACCTTTTTCACAAATACTTTTCAACCAATTCTCTAGTATGGAAAGAGATTTTATTCCGATGTCATCATTTCGAATGGTGATTTCTCCAGATTTTTCAAATTTCAAGTCGACAGATGCTACAACACACTGATTTCCAAATTCATTGCTTATAGAAACAATCAAATCGGGATTTCTAAACAACGCTCGATTTAGAACAATTTTTTCATACCCAGAAGCTAGAATTCGGCGTGAATCTTCTAATGAGTTTATCCCGCCGCCATATGATAATGGACAGAAGCAATTCGAAGAAATCTTCGCTAAATACTCAAAGTCAATATCTGAGACGAATGAATTTTGGTCTATGTCAATAATGAACATTTCATCAATCATCATTTCATTTAAGATTCTCACTGTGTTTATCGGGTCGCCGATGTAGATGCGATCTTGAAAACCCACGGTTTTAATAAGTTTTCGCCCACTCTTAGTCAATACAGGAATAAGCCTAGATTCTTGCATCTGGACTACCCTTTTTAATTCCAAAAAATTCACTACCACGCATTAAAAGTGCTAGAAAAAGAGCTGTTAAAGTAAAGGAGAATATCGGACCCATGTAGTGAAATGTTGCATGCAAGATAGTCACCTGTCCAGAGGCAAGTAATATGAACTTAAGCATACTTTTCGGGATCAAACTCAGTTCTATAGAGTGCATGCGATAAATCTCTTTCAGCATAGCTAAATAGTACCCGATATTGATTACCGAAAACTCAACTACTAAGATTAGAGGATCTAATTTCCATAAAGTTGTTTGCAAAAAAACGAATGTGCAAAGTGTGCAAGTTACAAACTCTAGTTTAGCAATGTATCTCTGCCTATTTTTAAAATCAAAACTTCGATCAAGCCAGCTGGTTAATATCTGTAAGGTACCCACCCAACAAACAATGGTAATCAATAAGGACACGCTCGCCCAGGTTTTGCCCAAAACAATGGTAACTAGATACTCTCCTTGAACAATTAGTGCAGCGCAGAAGGTTGACATGACTCTAATGAAAAAAGCATTAATCTTTCTTATGTCACTGCTTAAGTCGTTTGTAGAAGTTAGTGGATTAAGTAGCCTTTCTATGAATCGGGGCCGAACTATGCCCGCCGTTACGCTGTTTGGCGCTGATACAATCCTGTTAGCTAAGGTATAAATACCCACGATGCTGCTGTTCCCAGACATCCCTAGTAAGAGATATATCGCTCTTTCTCTTATGAGGCCTGCAAGAGTCACTGGTGTGAAATAGATGGGAAATCTCTTGTATTTAACAAGAATTCTTTGGTATTGACTAAAACTTTGCATTTTGAGAAGAACTGGAGAGTCTACTCTTAATCTAAAAAAATTGTTGAGGCCAATCAGAATAGAAATTAGGTATGCAGCGCTTGTTCCAAGAAACAATGCATTTTCGACTTTGTATGTCTCACTTAAAAATATTGAGATTAGCGATGCGCCTGTTGTATTCATAGCCTGCCCCAAGATCCCAGTGAGAATTTGGTCACCACGATTCGACAAAGCATAGATGTTCAAGCTTATGCTACTCAAAATTGTAAAAAGGAAAATTTCTAAAATAGGTTCGAAGTGCTCTGGATAAAAACCTACAGCAATCAAAAGGTAGAGAGATAAACTGGAGACAGTCAATAGGAAGGATATAACCATTAGAGTTATCGATTCCTCAAGAGAATCAGAAATCGATATAGCTCTGTCCAAACGTAAATTCACAACGTATCCGAATAAAGTTGACCACGTAAAGACAATGATCCACTCTCCATATTCGGAAGGTGTAAATACTTTTGCGATGAGAGGTATGGTTAACAACGCAGAGAGAAAACTAATCCCGCTTAATGCTAGGCTGGACTTACTAATTCTCATTTTATAATTCTTCCAGCATCGATTTTGATGAACCAAATAGTAGCACTTATCCTGAAAACTACTCTGCTGACTTTTTCAATCGGTCACGAATTGCAATTGCAATTCCTTCACCTGTTGGTTGATGCACAACAACTGATTGCAACCCCTGTTCGTCAGCAGCGCGAAGCGCTGCATACAAAACTCGTGCATACTCTTGAAGCGTTTTCGGATCAGCTAACCGCACCACTCCATTAGGAGTTGCCACATTTGCCATGGCAATGAAGCCTTCACCTGCAATGGGGGATTCATCCAGTATAACTTTCGCCACCGGTGCATAGTGACTATCTAGCGATCCACTGACACGAATCTCCTGCGCATCCCGAAATCCATCTTTCGATGAACTTGAGGTGGCAACAGTTAGTCCGGTTGACTCTTGGATCATCTCAGCCGTAATCGCACCCGGACGCAAGATCCGAGGCGAATCTCCAGTGCACTCTATAATCGTCGATTCAACACCAACCTCACATGGCCCACCATCAAGAATCTGATCAGCATTTGCCAAATATTCATTTAACTCATCTGCAACAGCTTGCGCCGTTGTTGGGGAAACTTTTCCAAATCGATTCGCACTCGGTGCGGCAACCCCCATACCGCCAGCACGTGCAAAAGCCTCGAGCAACCCCAATGCAACTGGATGATTCGGCACACGAACTCCGACTGTTTCCTGCCCACCTGTTACAAAATCACCAGCGAGCTCAGAACGCTTCATAATCAATGTCATCGGCCCTGGCCAAAAGTCACGCGCCAAAGAAATTGCATACCCGGGCACATCACGGACCCAGTCACCCAACGCATCCATTGATGCCACATGCACAATTAATGGGTGATCTGCAGGCCTGCCCTTTACTGAATAAATCCGCGCAACTGCTTCGGGGTTACACGCATCTGCACCTAATCCATAAACAGTTTCAGTTGGAAATGCCACCAAGTTTCCCGCCACTAAATTTGCAGCGGAATCGACCATCGCAGTCGCGGTGCACTTTGAAAGAAACTGGCTCACCCTCTTATTCTCCCACTATTCCCAGCCTTAATTCACGCCATCCCCACCTAATAAGAGATACTTAACCCATGAAACTTACAAAACTCCGCACAATCGCATCCATATTCACAGTCGCTGCCGTTGCAGGTGTGGTCGCCCTAGCGATCCCAGCAAATAGCGCAGGCACCACAGATAACCGCTTCATCACCGTCACAGGTGTTGGCACGATCTCTGTTGTTCCTGATGCGGTTCGCTTCAACGCAACTATTTCTGCACTTGGTTCAACAAACGCAGCAGCACTATCAACTGCATCAAAGTCTGCAGCAGTAGTTCGCACAGCGTTAAGGGATGCAGGAATTGCAACAAAAGATATTCGTTCAGCAAACATCGCGGTTTACCCTGAATACAACTGGACGCAAGAGGCCGGCACAAAGATCACTGGCTACCGTGCATCACAATCATTTGATGTTCTTGTTCGCACAGCATCAAGGGCTGCAACAATCATCGAAGCCGTTGTTAAAGCAGGTGGCGATAGTGTTCAGCTTGGCGGCGTTATTCCAACAACACTTAACCCATCAGCTGCAACAGAAGATGCTCGAGCCGCAGCGGTAGCGAACGCGAAGTCAAAGGCCTCGTCTTACGCAAAGCTTCTTGGAACATCTATCGGAAAGGTGTTATCACTTGAAGAGCAATCTTCACCTGTGTACTCATCACCAATTCCAATGGCAAAGGCCGCAGAAGCAGATTCAGCTGTTCAGATTGATTTAGGTGAGCAAGATGTAACGGTGACAATCACCGTTCGTTGGGCACTTAACTAAGCCACACAAAGTTCTGCAAACAAGCCACTCGCCCGTTAATCCGGCGGATAGTGGCTTTTTTGCGCTTGTAAATGCGGTTTGGTCACACACTCAATCGCGGGTAAGATTGCCCAGCCTCGTACGTCCCCATCGTCTAGGGGCCTAGGACATCGCCCTTTCACGGCGGTAACACGGGTTCGAATCCCGTTGGGGGCACGCAGTACCGTAGTAACAGCAAGAATGAAGTTAGTAGTAAAGGCTTTGAGAGTGACATAAGAGCCACTTATGTTTAGCAATCACTTAAGGCCCGGTAGCGCAGTTGGTTAGCGCGCCGCCCTGTCACGGCGGAGGTCGCGGGTTCAAGTCCCGTCCGGGTCGCAAAGGTTTTGGTGTCGTGTTCAAAAGGTGCGATATCAGGACCTTGTTTGGCTTGGTAGCTCAGTTGGTACGAGCGAACGACTGAAAATCGTTAGGTCGCCGGTTCGATCCCGGCCCAAGCCACAGAGATTAATACGTAAGATACTTACATGTTTTGGAAGCAAATAAATGTGAGTGTGAACGTCGACCATCATAAATAAATTTTAAGTTTATAAAGTTCTCAAAATCTATATCCCTAAATTCCAAGTGATCTGTGTGGAGGATGACACCATCTAATTCGCTTAGATTAGCGACTCCAGAAAATCCAAAGTTTGTGATTTCATCCTCACTGTAAAATGGATCTATTCCAAATGCAGCAACATTTTCTTCCTTTAAGTACTTTAACAATTCCAAAGCACCTGAAAACGCAGCTTCTTTTACTCCTGCGCGATAAGTAATTCCAAATACTCCAATTTTGAGACCATTTAGATTCCCATACTCTTCCTTAATTTGGCGAACTGCCCGACGTGGCATGTCAAGATTTCTTAGGCGAGCAGCTGCAACGATCTGAGATTCGCTATTCTTCCACATGTAAAAGTGTGGATAGACGGGGATGCAGTGACCTCCAACTGAAATACCTGGCGTGTGAATGTGTGAATAAGGTTGTGAATTTGAAGCTTCAATTACATCCAAAATATCGATGCCCATCTTGTCGGCATAAATAGCAAACTCGTTTGCTAATCCGATATTAACGTCACGATAAGTTGTTTCGGCCACCTTGGCGAATTCGGCTGCCTCGGCATTTTTCATGGCCCAAACACCGTTTGGTCTATAAAGATCGGGTCTTGGATCAAACTCTAAAACAGAACTATAAAATTCGACTCCGCGCTTGGTGCAAGCATCCGTTACTCCCCCAACCAATTTAGGGTAACGGCGCAAATCTTCAAAAACCCTTCCCGTCAAAACGCGTTCAGGTGAGAATACGACAAAAAAGTCTCTTCCCACTTTTAGGCCTGAAGAAGCCTCGACAGCAACCGTAAATCGAGTTCTCGTTGTTCCTACAGGCAACGTTGTTTCGAAGCAAATTAAAGAGCCCACAGAAAGATTTGTGCCGATTTCTTTAGCTAACAGATCTATATTGTCAAAATCAGGAAGATTTTCTGTATTGATAATCAACGGAATGCAGATAACAATGATGTCGGCTTTTGAAATACTATAAGACTTCTCCAAGGTGGCCACGAGTGAACCATTTCCAATGCAGTTCTTTAACTTCGCTTCCAGGTCTTTCTCTCCAGGAAAGGGTTCGATTCCTGAATTTATCTGGCTTACAACCTTTTCTTGAACATCTAAACCAGTCACATGAGCACCATTAATTGCAAAATTGACCGCCAGAGGTAAGCCAATCTTTCCCATTCCAATCACTGTGACCTTCATAGGCTAATGCTCTGTCCTGATTTACTGCTTTGAATAACGGCATCTGCAACTCTTATGGTTTCGATACCTTCTTTTAATGTTGCAACATCTGATTCTTTTCCAAGTAACCTATCTCTGAAATTTTCATGTTCTGACCGTAATGGTTCTGGTTTATCAAAGGCAAAAGTCGTTACGTTTCCTTGCTTTACACCCTTGAAGTGAAGATAGGGCTCTTGAAAGACTTCGTGATTTCCGTTCTCGTAAAATGTTAAATCAGAATTCAAAGTATCAACAACAAAAGCACCCTTTTCACCTGTGACCACCAAACTTCGCTCCTTTAGTGGACTCAGCCAATTAACTTGAAAATTCACCACTACATCATTTTTGAGTTTTCCGTTGATTGAAACCAAATCTTCGTGCGCTCTACCTGAGCGGTGAATAGATTCTGCATTTAATGAGGAAAACTTACTTTCAGATAACCACATTGCAAGATCAATATCGTGCGTCGCAAGATCCTTCACCACTCCAACATCCGCTATTCTCGAAGGAAACGGTCCTTGGCGGCGAAACGAAATTTGATATATGGCACCCAAATCTGCATTGATCAATCTTTTCTTAAGTTGGCGAATTGCAGAATTATACCTCTCGATATGTCCGATGCTGACCAACTTTTCTGCCTTATCCGCAGCAAATTGAATTTCCAAAGCTTCCTCATAGTTAGCAGCGACAGGTTTTTCAATCAAACAGTTAACGCCTCTATTTAATGCTTCCACCGAAATCTCTTTATGGAAACCTGTGGGAGCTGCAATAACACAATAATCTAACCCTAAATTCAAAAGATCTCTGTATTCAGTATAGGCATCGTGGGCTGTCATGTCGCTTGCGACTCCTGCCTTCGCTAATGGGTCTGCAACTCCAACTAATTCAACGCCATCTAATGACGTAAGAACCCGCAGGTGGTTCTTGCCCATCATACCTAGGCCTACCAGCCCAACCCTTAAGTTCTTCATTTTCTCTGCGAATCAGTTAGTAGTGAATTAAACACCGACACAATCCGTTGTAAATTTCTCTTACTTAACCCAGGATGAACCGGTAGAGAAAGAACTTCCTTGGTCGCGGTTTCGGTCTCAATCAAATCAAGATTCAATGCAAATGAAGGTAATTTGTGGACTTGCGTAGGATAGTAAACATCATTACCAATTCCAGATTCATTAAGTGTTTTTGAAAAAAAATCTCTATCCTGTTTAATTCTGACAGTATATTGATGAAATACATGTTTATGTCCAGTTGGAACAAAAGGCACATGTTCTGTTTCTAGGTTAGTACTCAAAAAAATTGCATTCTCGATTCTCTTCTCTGTCATGCCAATTAGCTTCTTCAACTGAACTCGACCAATCGCGGCATGTATGTCAGTCATTCTAAGGTTATAACCTGGCAATTCATTTTGATATCGTTTCTCCATACCTTGATTTCGAAGTAAGCGACAAATCCTCGCTTGGGTAGGGTCTGACAGGACTGCCATTCCCCCTTCGCCAGAAGTCATATTCTTGGTTGGGTAAAATGAAAAAGCAGCTGCATCACCTAAAGTTCCAACCATATTGTCATGAATGCTCGCGAAGTGCGCCTGTGCCGCGTCTTCGACGATTAAGAGAGAGTGTTCTTTCGCAATCTTGGATATGCTCGCCATATCTGCTGGTAGTCCATACAAATGGACCACGATGATCGCTTTTGTCTTTGTGGTTATTGCAGATTTAACCAATATTGGATTTAAACAATAAGTCCTGGGCTCGATGTCAACAAAAACAGGAGTAGCACCCACAAGCAAAACAACATTTGCTGTCGCAGCAAAAGTAAATGACGGTACGATAACTTCATCTCCTGGGCCTATTCCGAGTGCAATCAAACACAAATGGAGTGCCGAGGTTCCTGAGTTAACCGCTACGCACTCGCGGCTATCTACGAATTTTGAGAATTCTGATTCAAAACTCTTCACTTCGGGGCCTTGGGCCAAAGCCAAGCTTCTTAAGACTCGATCTACCGCCTTGCGTTCTTTTCGAGTGATCTGCGGTTTGGCAAGGGGGATAGGCTTCATTCGGTGATTATTTCATGCAATGCTGAAATAACGGCCTCAAACCTGGTCAAAGTTCTTAGGTGTTCAGAGATATTCCCTGACACTTGAGTAGTGGGGGCGGTAGCGCCACCGGCGAAACGTATCTATCGAGCGGGGTGTTCAACCAACCTCGGGAATCTCTAGCATTTATTGTCGCACCTGAATTTCCGCCACCTAATTCGATTTCCATTCTGACCGCTGCTTTAGCAAACGAAGCTCTCAGAATCAGAATCACTTATTGAAAAACACGAAGGCTTGTTCTATTTCAAAATAGTGTTTGAATCCCCTTTAGTTTGGCTGATCGAAGATTCTTATCGTCATGACGCTTTACTCTGAGGCATTTAAGAGCTCTACTGTGAATTATTGCTGAGTTACATGTCTAAGCCCTGTCCCCTATCTGAATGTCATTTTGATGCTTAGGGAGGAATTTACCCTCCAAATCTATTTTCAATCTCCCTTAGAATGATTTCTGCAGCATGGCCATTACCAAAATATGCACTTTGTTCCATAGGTGACTCCCGATTAACTAACTCAGTTAAATTCTCGAGGTGGGGATTCAAAACATTCCAGCGATACTCAAGCGTTTCTGGCCACTCTGTTTCATGCCTCACGGTTATGCATATCTTGCGCAACATGAAAGCTTCCTTCTGCAGTCCACCCGAATCTGTTATTACACATTTAGACCTATTCACTAAATCCAGTAAATCTCTGTGGTTCTGTGGATCAAAGATGTAAATCTTTTCCCTATCAAAAGTAATTCCGAACTCGTCAAGTCGCTGAACTAATCGCGGATGAGCAGGAAGAAAAACTCTTTGGTCAAGATTCTCAAGCGATCTGAAAATTTCCTCAAGGCGATCTCGCGAATCACAGTTTTCCGCTCTATGGATGGTGGACAACACAAAAGTTGATGATTCATCTCCATCACTCTTCGTTTTAAAATCTACTTTTTGAAGGACGTCATACATGATGTCGCCGGAATGAACTATTGAATTTAGGCCTTCTTTCTCAAGGTTTTCGACGGCTAGTTGAGTAGGGGCAAAAAGTAAACTTGAAATGTGATCAACAATGCGGCGATTTTTCTCCTCAGGCATATCCATGTTTCCTGATCGAATGCCGGCCTCAATATGAGCTATTGGAATTCCAAGTTTTGAAGCAGCTAATGCCCCCGCTAATGTTGAATTCGTATCCCCGTAGACAATTACCAAATCGTAATTATTTTCTAGTAAGAAAAATTCCAAACCTTCAAGCATTCTCGCAGTTTGAAAACCGTGCGTTCCAGAGCCAACCATTAAATTCAACTTTGGCAAAGGTAAGTTGAACTCTTCAATCAACTCAGCAGAAAGCGAGGGTGAATAATGCTGACCCGTATCTATCCAATCATGAATCAAATTTCGACTCTTTGCTGCATCAATTATTGGCTTCAATTTCACATATTGTGGCCGAGTTCCAACAATACTCAATAACTTCATGAGAGGTTTCTTAGTCCAGTCTCACAACACCACTTGGCGTCGTCAAATGCACCGCAACAATCCCATACTCTCCATCATTTGCTGACGGATCAACAAACTCAACATCTGCGCCGTTTAAGCCACTAAGGATCTCTCTCTTAAACCAAGAGTCCGATAAGTGATCTGTGTCAGCGATCGTTATCTTCTCAATTGCAGCTACGGCCTTTCCATCTTGTGATGGGTGATCTGCAGTTAACCATTGAATAAAGAATGGAAGCTCGCGAGAGTCGGTGATTTCATTGACTCCGATTTGCTTCCACTTTAGATCGCTTCCATCGGGGCGTGTGCGGTGACCTTCGATTGCGCTGCGCCCAAACTTCTCTTCAACCTTA